>WNEY01004785.1_pt1 | contig 14651 bp, 12 predicted proteins | sample 5400531 | NCBI WGS metagenome assembly WNEY01 (sample SAMN13153338, study PRJNA577476) | soil metagenome | isolation source: 200 cm saprolite under Douglas fir tree site 1 | place: USA:California | collected 2015-04-18
CACGATGCGCAGGAGGAGATTAAAAAACAGGCCTACGGAGAAATTGCCCGGAGACGCTTCGCGGCCGAGGGAACGAGCAACTATCCCGACGCGACATTTACGTTGCGATTATCCTATGGGACCGTCCGCGGCTACGAGGAAGATGGGAAACAGATTTCCTCGTTCACAAATTTCGAGGGTTTGTATCAACGTGCCGCCGAACACGAGAACAAACCGCCGTTCGATCTGCCGCAGCATTGGATCGACAAGAAGTCCAATCTCAATCTTTCAACCAAATTCAATTTCGTTTCCGACGCTGACATCATCGGCGGCAACAGCGGCAGTCCGGTCGTGAACAAAGCCGGCGAATTCGTTGGCATCATTTTTGACGGCAACATTCAATCGCTCGTCCTCGATTGCATTTTCAGCGACAAACAAGCTCGCGCGGTGTCGGTTGATTCCGCCGCCATCACCGAAGCGCTGCGCAACGTTTATGACGCAGCGCCGTTGGCGGACGAGCTAACGACAGCCAAATGAGGCGGGGGCCTTTTTAAGCCAAGCGGATTTCGCGATCCATAGTTGATTTAAATCGCACAGTGGCATTGAGATAGATATTGACGGCCAAACGGGTCGCCAAATAAACTCTACCGCAACAAACGAAGCGGTTGCTTCGATGTGGCGCGCCCAGACAAGGTGCCGTGGTTTCCGGACGAGCCTCCATTAAAACCTAAACAAACAAAGAAAAAGTCGTTATGAAATCAATGGTCTCCATTCTCGCCATCGGATTGCTTGGCGCGGCGCCGGTTACATTCGTCCGCGCCCAAGGCACAACAAAGCCCGCCGCGTCCATATCGCCGGCTGCATCCACGACGTCAGCGACAACACGCCCCGACGTTTATCACGTTCACTTCACCAAGGCTGCTCTAGGCAAAGCCGCGCAGTTGGCCGATTGGCTCAAAGCGCCGGATCCCAAGGCGACCATGCCAGGGCACGATCTCGTCCTCCGCCATCAAGAAGGCGACTCTTGGGATTACGTGGTCATTAGTCATGAAGGAAACAAGGCGACCGTCGAGGCCGCCGGCAACCCGGCGCCGCCGGACAAGCGCGACTTCAGTGATTGGCACAACGATACTTTCGTCAACGGCCCAGCCTGGTCAGACTTCGCCCGCGCCATGGGAATCGACGATGCGTCCAAATCCAAGAGCTCAGGCTCGGTTTATGTCGTCTCGGTGTTTCGGGCCGCGCCCGGGCATCGCGACCAGCTGGAGAAAATGTTGGGCGAGGCGCCCCGTGCACAAAGTGGTGATAAAACCGCCGGGAACGCATTGATGCAGCACCTCGAGGGCAGCCCGTGGCAGTTTCTGACCATCACTCGCTATAACTCGTGGCAGGATTTCGCCACCAGCGATAGCAACGCAGTGACACAAATGTCCAAAAATCAGGGGCCCTGGTTCGAATTACGCGAGCACGCCGCCTTTCACACCGATACCCTGACCGATCGGATCAGTCCGTGAGGTAGGAGATAGTCGAGCGAGGTCGTAAGAGTGGCGAGGAACTGCGGTAGTGGCAGCGTCGGCTGCGCTCGAAGTGACGTATCTACTACTGGAAACTTTGCAGCAGGTAGGGCGAGGCTCTGTCGAGCCGACGAAATAATCCTACGGCTCCGCAGAGCGTCGCCCTACCGAAAACTACGGCAATTGCTTGAGCAGCGTTTTCCAGCGCGCCCAAGCGTCGTCGCGCGCTTTTTTGTTTGCCTCGTTTGCGTTCGGCATTTCGCCTTCGCGCATAAAGCCGTGGCCGGCGCCTTTGTAAATCACCGGCTCGTATTTTTTGCCGGCCGCTTTCATTAGCTGTTCCACTTTAGGAATGGTCGCGTTGATGCGCTCATCGTTCTCACCGTAGAACCCGAAAACCGGACACGGAATGTTCGCGACCTTTGACGGGTCATCCGGTGTCGGGCCGTAGAAAGAATACGCAGCTTTCAGTTTCGGATTCACATTCGCGTAGGAGAACGCATAATCCGACGTTGCATCGAGGTCGGCCTGGACCTGTTCTGTCGACAACGCTGAGACCGCTTTGCGCGGACCATCGAGATCGCCATCGGCAAAGGTTTGCCCGGAAAGTAAGTCCGGGGCAATGGCGATGACGCCGTTCTCAGCGAGCTGGTCGCAGACGCCGCGCACCCACTCGGTCAGCCCAAAGATTTCGTGAATGACAATAACGACCGGTGTTTTTTCTTTCCGCTCCGGATAAACCACGAAGGCTTTGATCGTGCGATCGCCGGATCTGAGATCGACCCACTCACCGTGACGCGGCGATTTGTTGAGCCGTTCTTTCGCCCAATCCTGCGCGAAAACGGATTGCGCCAGAAAAATCGCGCACAAAACAAAAAGGCTGCGCTTCATGAAAACGAAGATGTCGGTCTTAGCGATAACTAGGGTACAGCTATGTCGTTGCTGCGGCTTTCCCCTTCCCGATCAACCCGTCAATGCTCCAGCGTCCAGCGCCATAAAACACGACGAACAAGAAAAACCAGCAATAGAAGATAGCCAGTTCGCCTTTGTTCGAGACTTGTGGTCCGGCGCTCGAAATCGGAAAAAACTTCGCCATCGGAGTTGGGGCGCTGGCCACGTGAATCATGAAATAAGCCACTGCCATCTCGCCGCTGGAGACGAATGCGGCCAACCGCGTGAGTAATCCAAATGCAATAAGCAAGCCGCCGACAAGTTGAATCCAACCGCCGACCTGCATCATCATGTTGTCTGAACCGGGCATCCCGCCGAACATGCCCAGCACTAATTGCCCGCCGTGAGAGGCAAACATCAAACCGACGATCAGCCGCGTAATGCAGTAAAACGGATCCGCAAATCGATTGAGAGAGTTCATGGTCGTTTAGGCTGAAGGATGTCGATCTTGCCTGTCAAGCTTGCAGCCGCAGTCGTTGACCGCGACCGGGGTCAGCGACCCCGGGCTACAACTACGCCGCCTTTTTTTCGTGTTGCGGGTGCTTGGCCCGACGTTTCGTTGATTCGCTTTCTCCCAAAAGCTCACCCCTTCGGGCTGCCCGTCCATGTCGCTCGCGTCCCAGCGGCTCCATTGTCGATTTTTTCTTCGCAACGCCGGTTTTCTCCAGGCTTTGCTGCAAGACGGAGACAAGATCGCTGCCTTTCCAGATCGCGCGCATAATCAAAGATGATTTCGCACGGCGTGCTGTAAATGCGCGGATAAAGATGCACTGTAGCGGCGGTCTGTGACCGCCGATCTCGCGCGTGCGAACATTATTTCGGCGCTCATAGAGCGCCGCTACAGCGATTGTCGATCTTAGGCCGCGAGCTCGAGCTCCGCGCGCGGAATTCCGCGGAGTTCAAACAGGCGAATGAGCGTCTCTTCAATCAGGTTGTTCGGACAGGACGCGCCGGCAGTGATGCCGATGACGGCCCGGCCATATGGCAGCCAATTTCTCGCGATGACTTCGCGCTTCTCATGCAAATCGTAATGCTTGATCTCGTCGCGCGAAAGCAGGCGCGAGGCGTTGAGCACAAAATAGGTGGACAACTTTTCCTCGCCCATTTCGGCGAGGTGCGAAGTATTCGAGCTGTTGTAACCGCCCACGACGAGCAAAAGATCCAGCGGGACATTCAGCAACTCACGCAATGCATCCTGGCGTTCCTGGGTGGCGCCGCAAATGGTGTCGAAAAACCGGAAATTTTTGGCCGCCAGTTCCGGACCGTCACGATCGGCAATCGCCTGCCGAACGCGTCGCTGCACTTCCTCGGTCTCGCCACGCAACATGGTGGTTTGGTTCGCCACGCCGACGGTTTGCAAATGCACGTCGGGATCGAAACCGGGAGAGTAAGCGCCGCGAAATTTGTCGAGAAACGCCTGCTTATCGCCGCCATGCCGAATGTAATCGCAAACGTAATCGGTATCGGCCAGCGTGAGCACGACGAGGTAATGACCTTTGCCATCGCCGAGAGCGCGCGAGCTGGTCGCCTTGGTTTCTTCATGTTCGGCCTTGCCGTGAATGATCGACGTAACGGATTCGCTGGCATATTTGCGCACGCGCTTCCACACGCTCATCACGTCGCCGCACGTGGTATCGACAATCTGGCAGCCACGTTCCTTAATCTGTTGTTGGATCGACAATTCGGTTCCGAAGGCCGGCACGATTACGACGTCATCAGGGCCGAGATCGGAAATGTCCGCCTGCTTATTATTGCCCGTCAGATTCTTGATTCCTAACGAGGAGATCTGTTCGTTGACCTCGGGATTGTGAATGATCTCGCCAACAATGAAGAGGCGGCGGTCCTTGAAAACTTTACGAGCGGCATAGGCGAGATCGATGGCGCGTTCGACGCCATAACAAAACCCAAATTGTTTTGCGAGACGGACGGTCGTGCTCCCGACTGAGATAATTCCGCCCGCGCGCCGGATTTTTTCGACAATATCGCTGCGGTAATGGGACTCGACCTGCTCCTGGACCGCGGCCATTACGTCCGGCGTGCGCAAGTTAAACTATTCCAAAAGCTGCCCGCTCGGTTTGGTGAATGCCGCGTCCGTAATCATTAAACGCGGATCGGGATCAGGCGTTTTCGAATCATCCACCCTCTGCACTTTAGGACCGAGAGTGTCGTCTTGGGGCTGCGACATCGCGATATTCACCGGCGTGCCGATCTTGACGAGCGCAAAAAACTTCGGCGCAGCCTCCCCGTGCAATCGGATGCAACCGTGCGTCCGCGGGTGCAGATGAACGTAACCTTGATGAAATCCGTAGGCCGGAGCAAACTCACACCAGTAACCCATCGGATAACCGACGTAGCGCCCCGATCCGCCACCGGTGGAGGGAACAACGCGATTGCCCTGCACGCTGAATCCATACGACCCGGAACGTTTGCGTTCCTGTTTGGAATAGATCGTGAAGTTGCCCTTCGGCGTCGGCTTTTCGGAAATACCAACCGAACACGCCACCGCCATCAGGCAACGATCGCCCTCCATCACATAAATATTTTGCTTCGACAACGAAACCTTCACCCGCACTGCCGCTGGATCGTGCGGGCGATAAGCCGTCACATGATACGCTTTGCCCCCGGCCAGCCGCGCGGTTTCGCAACCGGTCAGGAGCGAGAGCGCACCGGCACCAGCCAGCAAGATAAGTCGGGAAACACCTCGCATACGTTGCATACTGGAAAAGCATGGCGGCACTTTGTCAACCATCGCAGACCTCTGGCGGCCCAGCTGTCGATGTAACGGCCGACGGCGCATCGTCCGGTTGAAGAAGTGCGTCGAATCGCCCCCAGGTGTGCGCGTAAAACGGATATTTGCGGTGGGCGTTGAGCGGCCGGTAGCGCCAGTGTTTGTACATCCACAGCCACGGCGCGGGATTTTTGCGCACGTAAGGCTCGAACGAATTCCAACACGCTTGCGCGATTTGTTGCAGCGTCATCGCTTCCGTGTTGTCGATCTTGTCATGAAAAACCACTCGATAACGACCGCCCGCGAGTGGCTCGCAATGCACCGGGATGATCGGCACGCCGGTTTGCTTATGCAGCCACGCATGCGCTGAAGTCACGCTGGTCTTTAGCCCAAAGCAATCAATGGCCACGGCGCCTTGATCTGGCGGCACCGTAAGATCGACAAGCAAAGCCGTGCGTCCTTTTCGCCGCAGCACTTTGTAAAGGCGAATGATGCCGCGCTCGCGCGGGATCATCTCGTGCCCGGATTGTTCGCGGATTTTTTTGAAGATCGGATCGAGCAGTGAGTTTTTGAATTCCTGAGTGATGATCGTCCCGGTCAACCCCGAGTAACCACTCGCGAGACTGAACCATTCAAAATTGCTGTAGTGATAACAAGCAGTGATGAAGTTGCGCTCTGGTCCGGTCGCTCGGTCGATTTCCTCCAAGTTTTCGAACTCGATGTAATCGCGAAAATTTTCGCGTGACAATCGCGGGCTCCACAAAAGATCGAGCGACGTTCGCGCGAAATGCTGAAACGATTGGCGAACGATTTTGCGCTGCGTAGAGATCGGCAATTCGTCGCCGAAGGCAACGTCCAGATTGCTCAGCGCGACCTTGCGGCCATGTCGATCAAAGATCGACATGACAAATCCGAGAATGCGCGCGAGGCGGAAGCAGGCTTTGCGGGAGAGCAATGGAACTAGTTTTGCCGTGGTGTGAAGACCGGCCCATTCCAGTCGGTAGCGAAATTTTTTCCATCGCCTGCGCATCGCGATTCTATACACGCGTCTCGCGCGCCTCGCTACTTAACGACACGACCGCAAGTGCGCATTGTTTCACCAGGTCCGATTGACTTGACTCTGTTCGATTCTAGGTTGCAAATGCGCGCGCTCGCGCGCCGCGCGAATCGTGAAAAGCGTCCTTTTTGTCTGTACGGGAAACATTTGCCGCAGTCCCATCGCGGAAGGGCTGTTTCGCCGTTTGCTGGGGAATCGTAAAGACATCGAGGTCGCCTCGGCGGGTGTGCATGCAGTCCGCGGTCAGCCGCCGAGTCTGTATGCCGTGCAAGTTTGCGAAGACGAAGGCGTGGACATCAGCCATCTTCGCAGCCAGCCGTTGACGGCCACGCTCATCGATCGTGCCACGCACATTTTTGCCATGACAGGAGCGCATCTGGAAACGATCCACATGCTCTTCCCGCAGGGCGGTGAAAGATCCTTCCTGCTCCGCGAATTTGAAGAGCCGGACACGACGGTGTGGCGCGATGTGCCGGACCCGATCGGCCTTGGCCGCCAGGTTTACGAGCTCTGTGCGCAGACAATCAAAAACGCTTTACCCAGCGTCCTCGCCTTCGTAGAACAAAGCGAGCTTGCGCCAACTTCGCGCGGCAGTGGGGCTTCTTCTTATCTCATGAGCGATCTACCGCGTCAGATTCAAACCGAACCCGGTGGATCGACATCATCCGCCGGCTCGGGCGGCGGTCTGCGCCGGGTTGATCCTGAAATTTTCGACGCGATCAGCGCCGAAGAAAAACGGCAACGCGAAAATATCGAGCTGATTGCATCGGAAAATTTCACGAGCCGCGCCGTGATGGAAGCGCAAGGCAGTGTCCTGACAAACAAATACGCGGAAGGTTATCCGGGCAAACGCTGGTATGGCGGTTGTGAGAATGTCGATGTTGCCGAGCAACTCGCGATCGATCGGGCCAAGCGATTGTTCGGAGCCGAACATGTGAACGTGCAGCCGCACAGCGGCGCGCAGGCCAACATGGCGGTTTATTTCGCCGCCATTAAACCGGGCGACAAAATCCTGACGATGAATCTTGCGCACGGCGGGCATCTCACCCATGGGCATCCGGCAAATTTTTCCGGCAAATTTTATCAAGTCACGCATTACGGCGTGGACGAAAAAAACGAACAGATCGATTACGATGCGCTGCAAAAGCAAGCCGAGGAAGTGCGTCCGGTCATGATCACCGCGGGAGCGTCAGCGTATCCGCGCACGCTCGATTTTCCGCGGCTGCGCCGAATCGCAGATTCAGTCGGCGCGATTCTTTTCATCGACATGGCGCACATTGCGGGGCTGGTGGCGGGAGGCCAGCATCCGAGCCCCATCCCGCATGCCCAATTTGTCACGACCACGACGCACAAGAGCTTGCGCGGACCGCGCGGCGGCATTGTTCTGTGCGAGGAAAAATTCGCCAAGCAAATCGATTCAACGCTTTTTCCCGGAGTGCAGGGCGGCCCGCTTATGCACGTGATCGCAGCGAAAGCGGTTTGTTTTCACGAAGCGCTCCAGCCGCAGTTCCGCGAATATCAGCGTCAGGTGGTTGTGAATGCGAAAGCGCTCGCCGCCGGAATTGCCAAGCACGGTTATCGCATCGTTTCCGGCGGCACCGACAATCACCTCATGCTCGTCGATCTTCGGCCGAAGGAGATTAACGGCAAGGAGGCGCAGGACGTTCTCGATTGCGCTGGCATCACCGTGAACAAGAACGCGATCCCCTTCGACACCTATCCAATTTTCAAACCGGGTGGAATCCGCATCGGCACGCCAGCTGTGACCACGCGCGGCATGAAAGAAGAAGACATGCTCGAGATTGCGGACTTGATCGCAGAAGCGCTGGAGAAGCGAGCGGACGCAGGTGCACTGGAGCGCGTGCGCGCGAAAGTGCGCGAGTTAACGCGAAGATTTCCGATTCCCTCGTAGTTGAAGCGGCGCTCTATGAGCGTCGCATCACTGGCCCGGCGGTCATAGACCGCCGCTAGAGAAGATTCGCCTTACATAATCTCCGGAAATCTGCGTAATTTGCGGACGCTCCAACGATGAACCGGACTAGCGAACAACAGCAAACAAATCCGTTGCGCGAAGGTCTGTCCAACCGCGCCGTGCCACAGCTATGCAGCATCGTGATTTTCGGCGCGACCGGCGACCTCACTCATCGCAAGCTCATCCCCGCTCTCTACAATCTCGCGGCCGACGGCGAGCTGCCGCCCGCGGTCGCGGTCGTTGGCTTTGCGCGTCGCGAAAAAAGTGATGACGAATTTCGACGCGAGCTCGAGGACGCGACACGAAAATTCTCCCGGCAAACGGTGCGCGACGAAATCTGGAAAACTTTCGCGCAATCCATTTTTTATCACCAGAGCGAATTTGAAGACGAGTCCGGCTACAAAAGTTTGGCGCAACGTCTGGACAAGATTGACAAGCAGCGGGGCACACGTGGCAATCGTCTTTTTTATTTCGCGGCCGCGCCTGATCAGTTCGAACCGATCCTGAAAAACTTGAAGGCGGCAGGTTTGAACAAAACGTGCGAAGGGAGCTGGGCGCGGGTTATCGTCGAAAAACCGTTCGGAACCGATCTTGCGTCCGCGCGCGAACTCAATCGCATCGTCCGCAATTCTTTCGCAGAAGAACAAACCTATCGGATCGATCATTTTCTCGGGAAAGAAACAGCCCAGAACATTCTGGTGCTGCGCTTTGCGAATGCGATCTTCGCGCCGCTTTGGAACAGGCACTATGTCGATCATGTCCAGATTACCGCCGCGGAAACGCTCGGAGTCGAAGGTCGCGCCGGTTACTACGAAGGCGCGGGCGCGTTGCGCGACATGGTGCAGAATCATTTGCTCCAACTGCTCTGTCTCGTCGCGATGGAGCCGCCCACCGATTTGAGCGCCGATAGCATCCGTGATGAAAAAGTGAAGGTCGTTCGTTCGCTTCGCCGTTTTTCTCAGGGTGAAATCGCCTCGGCCGTTGTGCGCGGCCAGTACGCGCAGGGGGCGATCAACGGCAAATCGGTCGCCGGTTACCGGGAGGAAGAAAAAGTCAAAACAGATTCCACAACGGAAACGTTCGTGGCCTTGCGTTTGTACATCGACAACTGGCGCTGGTCGGACCTCCCGATTTACATGCGCGTCGGGAAACGGCTTCCCAAATCGGGCACTGAGATTTCCGTGCACTTCAAAAAAGCGCCCGCCGTTTTGTTTAACAAGGAAGCCGTAACACTCGACCAAAACGTACTCGTTATTCGGATTCAGCCGGATGAAGGAATTTCATTGCGCATGCAGGCAAAAATGCCGGGCACCAGCTTCCGCATCCAGCCGGTGAAAATGGATTTTCATTACGGAACTTCGTTCGGCAAAGCCAGCCCGGAGGCATACGAACGTTTGCTGCTCGATGCCATGAGTGGCGATGCCACTCTCTTTGCCCGGCGCGATGAAGTCGAGGAAGCGTGGGCTTTTATCGACATCATTGAAAATGCGTGGGTCGCGAAAAAAGATGCGCCTGATTTGTTTTTTTATCCGGCCGGCTCGTGGGGCCCGGAAGAAGCCGACGATCTACTCGCGCGCGATGGACGCGCCTGGAGGAGATTGTGACGTATGCCTGCAATCGCTGAAAATTATTCGCTCGGGCTCGCTGTCGAGATCGGCAAAATCGACAAGGAGCTGAAAAAGCTTTGGGCAGAGAGCGTAGGCTCGATGACCCGTGCGTCGCTGATTAATCTTGCCATTTACAGCGAAGCGCCCGGCTCGCTCGAAAAGAATACGCAGATCATCGCGAAGATCGCGGAGAATCACGCTTGCCGCGCGATTGTCATTGGCGCGAATTGCAAAGCGAAGGAGAATCGTGTTGAAGCTTGGCTCAGCGCGCACTGCCACATCAGCCGTGCCGGGGGCAAAAAGATCTGCTCCGAGCAGCTCTCATTTCGACTTGAAGGGCCTTGCACGAATCTGATGCCGAGCATCGTTTTCTCGCATCTCGATTCGGACCTGCCTTTTTATCTTTGGTGGCAAGACGAATTTCATGACCCGATGGACCCTCAGCTATGGGCGTGGGTCGACCGGCTCATTTACGACAGCCAAACGTGGAGCAGTTTTGCTGCACAAATGCGGCTCGTCGAGACGGCGCAGCAAGAGGCACGACAGCGCGTCGTGCTTTGCGATTTGAATTGGACGCGGCTGGACAAAGTCCGTTTTGCGATCGCGCAATTTTTCGATCATCCGGCCTCGCACCATCATTTCGCCGAAATCGAAAGCGCGCGGATTGATTTCGCGCCCGATTTCAGATCGACCGCGGTGCTTTTGGCCGGTTGGCTCGCGGCTCAATTAAACTGGCGTGCCGAGAAAACGAGAGGGGAGAACAGGCTGAAGTTTAGCGACTCGCCCCGACGCAAGATCGACATCGAACTGCGCGAGCACTTCGGTGAACCGATCGGTCGCATCATTCTGAACTCGCGCGACGTAGAATTTATTGTTGCGCCCGCGAAGTGCGGCGATCTGCTGGAAGTTTCGCGCGGCAAACCGGGCGACAAACGAATGTCACAATTAATGCCGGCGCAAAGTAACGATCCAGTGGAGTTGATGAGCCAGGAGCTGATGCGCGGCGGACCGCACAATGTTTATCTGCGCGCGGTCAACTGCGTTCGCGATCTGCTTTGAGATTGTCGATCTTCGAATCGGCGAGCTCTTCGAAAATCCGAATTAGCGACCGCGCATTTTTGTCGATCGAGAAAAGCTCGCTGGCGCGCTTCTGTCCCTGCTCACCCAAGCGCCGCGCGAGTGAAAGATCGACGATCACTTTTTCAATGGCGCGGCCGAGCGCACCGGCATCGTGAGGAGGCACAAGAATTCCCGTCTCATTTTCAATGACCATTTCTGGAATTCCGCCGATCGCGGTCGAAATGACCGGCAATCCCGTCGCCATCGCTTCCATGATTACGGTGGGCAGATTATCCATGCCGCCGTCGGCATCGATCACGCTCGGGAGGACAAAAACTGTTCCCGCCGCCAAATGCTCCGCGATTTCACGTTGCGGTTTTGCGCCGAGCAGCTGGACGCAATTTTGCAGATCGAACCGGTCGATCTGCCGGCGCAATTCTTTTTCGAGCGGCCCTTCGCCGATGATCTCGCAGCGCAATAATTTTCCGCTGTCTTTGAGTACTCGACAGGCGTGGATCAAATCAGCGAATCCCTTTTTGTCGATCAAACGGCCGATGGCGACGATCGACGGCGGCGCGGCCGAGAAATCGGCGCGCTGGAATTCAGCGAGATTTAATCCGTTGTAAATGCGATGAATTCGGTCCGCGCGGTCTGGAAAGCGCTCTTTTAAAAACTTTGCTGCGTAGTCGGTCTCGGTAACGATGGCGCGCGCGGCATCGACAAGTTTATCGAGGCCGATTTCGAAGTGTCGCGGCGTGAAAATGTCGTTTGCGTGCGCGGTAAAGCTGAAATTGATGCCGAAGAACTTGTCGATCCAACAAGCGGTGCGCGCGGCGAGACCGGCGAAGTGCGCGTGGACGTGGCCAATTCCGAGATTGGGCAGGCGCAACCCAATATAAATCGCCTGATAAAGACGGAGAAAATCGGTTCGCCGTTCCCATTCATCAAGCGCGGCCACGATCTCTCCGGTTAGGTTTCCCTTTTTCGAAGCTCGATGGACGTCGTCCAACAACTCCTTTTCCCCGGGCAGATAATGGACACGGTTTATAATGCGCTCGTCCCAATCCTGCGGCGGCTCGTCCTTCGGCTTACGAATCGAGAAAATGGGCGGGGTCAAGCCTTGTCGATCCAGCTCAGCGACCTCTCGATAGCAGAAGGTTTGTGAAAACGACGGAAACCGCTCGAAGAGATAAGCGAATTTCGTCATCGATCCCAATTAACGGGGAAAGCGTCTCCTGCAAAGAGCGCAGTGCCAGGCGGCCACGACGCGGAGAGCGTCGCTTCGCACGAGTTCTGCTCCATGGAAAGAATGCCGGAACGAATTCTCAAATCATTGGCCGTCATCTTGGTCGTTTGTCTGATTCTGCCCGGTTGTGCACACTTTACCAAAAGCGGACGCCAACAACTCGCCTACGAAAAATACGTGAGAAAATGCAGCTACACGCGCGACCGTCAAAGATCGAAAATGAAAATGCCGCAAATGGCCGTACCCGCTTCCGCGCCTTCGGAGAATAAAGTCAGCGCCGACGTCGTTGATGCTGCGCCTTCGCCACAATCGGTAACGACGAGCGATTCGCAAACCGAGCAATAGCGAATTCGTCAAGTTGGCGCGCGTTTTACCGGGATCGGTTTTCCGGCGTCATCAACCGCGACGTAAGTGAAAACGCCATGCGTGACGCGGAGTTGCTCGCCGGTCATGTAACGCGTCACCCAAACTTCCACAGGAATGGTCATCGAAGTGCGGCCGATTCGCTCGACCCAGGCGTAACACGCAACGGTGTCCCCCACGCGCACAGGATGAAGGAACGACATCCCTTTCATCGCCACCGTGACGACGCGGGCCTGCGCCGTTTTCGCAGCGAGAATGCCGCTGCCCAAATCCATTTGCGACATTAACCAGCCGCCGAAAATGTCGCCGTTCCGATTGGTGTCCTTCGGCATCGCGATCGTCTGAATGACAAGCTCGCCTTTCGGTTGATCGACATCGTCCATTCGCGCGGAGAATAACACAACGGAAGAAAATCTGTAGGGGGACGACGTTTTCGTCCCATGGGAAGCGGACAGCTCCCCCTACAGAATCAACATGCAGTCGCCATAGCTGTAGAAACGATAGCGCTCGCGGATTGCTTCCTGGTACGCGGCAAGAACGAAATCCCGTCCCGCGAATGCACACACTAGCATGAGCAGCGTCGAGCGCGGCAGATGAAAATTCGTGAAAAGAAGATCGACATACCGGAAGCGATAAGGCGGGTAAATGAAAAGATCGGTCGAGCCGGCTTGCGGAAGCAATTTCCCATTTTGACGACGCGCCGATTCCAGCACCCGAACTGTTGTTGTTCCGACCGCGAGAGTCCGTTTTGCATTGTCGATCTTCTCGGCGGCCTCCGGTGAAATAGAAAATTGCTCGGGATGCATGCGATGCGCGCGGATGTTTTCCGATCGCACCGGCAAAAATGTTCCGGTGCCGACATGCAAGGTCACGAATGCATGAGGAATTTCGTCGAGAATTTCCCGGGTGAAGTGAAGGCCGGCGGTTGGCGCGGCCAGCGCGCCGGGCCCGTCGGCAAAAATCGTCTGGTAACGCCTCTCGTCCTCAGCGTCGCTTTCGCGCCCGATGTACGGCGGTAAAGGCATTGAACCGCCAGCATAAAGATCGACATCTTCATTTAGCGACACGATGCGCTCGCCCTCGGGCGAGATTTCCTCGACGCGCAAAATCGCATTGTCGATCTTAGAGGTCGCGCCGAGGCGCATTTTTCGCCCAGGTTTGACCAGACATTTCCAGCGCCCCGAACCGATACGTTCCGTAAACAAGAACTCAATCGCGCCGTCATCGGAAAATTTTTTCGCCGAAAGTACTCGGGTGTCGTTCAGAACGAGCAGGTCGCCCGAATCGAGCAGCATTTTTAATTCAGTGAATTGTCGATGTTCGATTGTCTGCGCAGCGCGACGCAGAACCATCATGCGGGACGCGTCGCGGCGCGGAAGCGGTCGCTGCGCGATCAGGTCGGACGGCAGATCATAATCGTAATCCGAAAGTCGCGCATTCATTTCAACATCATCAAAGGATTTGCGGTTGCGCGCAAAATTTTGGATGATCGTCCCGGATGCAGAAACTTGCTCTCGATCTCGTCATCGCGGCGCTGGAGAAGATTCGCGAGACGAGGGATCGATTGCCGCGCGCATCGAAAATCGCGCTCACGCGCCTCGACCGCAGTGTTCCCGATAGGGCCGCGCTGCTCGCGCCGGTCCGTGAACGGGTGCGCGTTTGCATCAAGTGCCCCCACCTCGCCTGCTCGCGAACGCAGACGGTTTTCGGCGTGGGAAATCCGGATGCCGAGATCATGTTCATCGGCGAAGCGCCCGGCGTGGATGAAGACGCGCAAGGCGAACCGTTCGTTGGCCGCGCCGGGCAATTGCTCACCAGAATCATCAAGGCGATGGGTTTTGCACGCGAGGACGTTTATATCGCGAACATTCTCAAATGCCGGCCGGATATGCCGCCCGGCTCGTTTGGAAATCGGGCGCCCACACCACTCGAGATGCAAACCTGCCGGCCGTATCTGGTCGAACAGATCGACATTATTCAACCGAAGGTCCTGGTCGCGCTCGGCGCCGTGGCCGTCGAAGGCATGCTCGGGACGCGCGGGACGATGCGGGAGTTACGCGGCAGATGGCACTCTTACAACGGGACGCCGTTGATGATTACTTATCACCCGGCGTATTTGCTGCGAAACCAGGCACCTTCGGAAAAACGGAAAGTCTGGGAAGACATGCTTCAAGT
>WNEY01002033.1_pt1 | contig 14649 bp, 16 predicted proteins | sample 5400531 | NCBI WGS metagenome assembly WNEY01 (sample SAMN13153338, study PRJNA577476) | soil metagenome | isolation source: 200 cm saprolite under Douglas fir tree site 1 | place: USA:California | collected 2015-04-18
TTTACTCGCCGCGTGAACAGCAGGTACGGAATGAAGATCAACGGCGTGAGCTTGATCCCCGCCGCCAGCCCGATTCCGATGCCCTTGCCCTTGATGCGGTCCGGCAGCGCGAGATCGCCCACCACCAGGGCCAGCAGCAGGAGGTTGATCTGCCCGAAGAACAGTGTCATCGCAACCGGTTCGAGCCAGAGGCCCACCGCGGCGATCGCAAATGCCGCCGCCGCCCTGGCCAGGCCGGTCGGCCGCCCGGCGAGTCCCAGGGAAAGGTACGCCACTACCGGCAGCAGCCCGATCGTGAGCACCGCCAGCCCGACCTGCCAGATCGCGAACGACGCACCGCTCCCCGCAGCGAACAGGAGCGCGGCGAACGGCGTGTAGGTGAACGGCAGCTTCGCCGCCCCGAGTTCCAGCGCGTAGAGCATCGCCGGCTGGTTCCGCACAGCGATGCCGCCATCCCGGTAGACGGCCGTGTCGATCTGCGTCCAGTAGTACTGCGGGGACGCGTGGACGAGCAGGGCGTAACCGGCCACGGCCAGCAGGAACAGTGCGACCGCGGCCATGAGCCCGGCGGCTGGCCGCATTCGAGTCACCGCTCCGTCTCTTCAGCCTTGAACCGGCCTAGTCATGTTCGCTGACCATGATGTCAAACCGGGGCCGATTGCGTATCGACCCGGGACCTGGCCGCAGGCATGAATGTCTGTTCGTTTCCCGGCTGCCCGCCGGTAAGTCGCCGCTGCCTCCAGTTGCCTCGGTAGCGGCAGAAAGCATGCATGCCCTACTGGCTGAGACCTGCCAGCTGTAGGTTCTTCGAAACTGCTTGGTCGATCTCTTCGGCCGTGAGGAGCGGCACCATACGGCTAACTACGACGCCGCTGGCTCGCGCTGCAATCGCCGTCGCGGCCGCGGCGACGTTGTCCGGCAGGTCGCAGACGATGAACGCGTCATCGGAGCCGAGCGCGTAGTAGAAGTTCTCGATCGAGCCGCCCGCATCAGCTACAAGCCTCCTAGTCCGTCCATTAGGCCCGGAAGCAGGGGTCGGCGGGCTCGCTCGTGCAGCCTCACATCTGAGATCTCAGCACGGCGAACTCGCAGCCTGGCGAGGACGGGTCGAAGCCGTGCTCGATCAGCCAGCGGGCCGCCCGCAGGCTTCGCAAAGACCACCACGCGCGGATCACATCGAGGTCGACGTCGGTGCCGTAGCCGGCGACCAAGTCGCCAAGGTGCTCCTCGTGTCCGAGCGTCAGGCTGGCGAGGTCGTACAGGGCATCGCCCTGGCCTGCCTCGGACCAGTCGATCACGCCGGTGATCTCGTCACCGTCGACGAACACGTGGGTGATCTGCAGGTCGCCGTGCGTGAACACCGGTGTCCACGGCCGGAGCGCAGCCTCGGCGACCTGGCGGTTGCGCGTGACCAGGTCGGCGGGAAGGACGCCGTTCGTTATGAGCCACTCGCATTCGCCGTCGAGGTGCGATGCGATCTCTTCGAGGCTCCGGCCGGGCCATGGCGGCAGCGGCGCGTCGTGCAGCATCCGTGCGGCGGCACCCGCCGCGGCCCACGCCGCCGCCGCGGCCGACGGCTCGCCGAGGCGGCCGAGTGCCGTCCCTGGGAGGGCGGCCAGTGCGAGCACGGGCGGCTTCCGCCACAAGACCTCCGGAGTCGGGATCGGCGCCATAGCCATCGCCTCGACCTCGACGTCGGTGCGCGTCTGATCAGCGTCGATCTTCAGGAACACGTCACCGACGCGCAGGGTCGCGCGCTCGTTATGGGCGACGACGACCTCGACCTCATCCACGTCGGCCATTGTCGCGGGATGATCACCGATTGTCGCCTGGGTTTATCGGCTGCGGACCCGGCTGGTGACATCTGTCACACATCGGGCATACTTGCGTCACTCGTCAGGAACAAGACGGGCGAAGAGGAGAGTTGGGGGATGTCTTGAGCAAGAGATCTGCGTCGTACTTCTTCAAGGTTCTGGGCGTGCTGGCGGCACCTCTCATGCTGGTGAGCCTGACCGCCTCATCAGGGAGTGCGGCTACCGCGACGACTCCGACATTCTTCGGGGCCAAGCTGACCACCCATAGCCAGCCCTCCAACGCCGAGAACGGCCAGTCGTGCAGTGAAAACGCCGGAATCCCGCACGGTTCCACCTGCACCTGGGTGGCCATCAGCGCATTCGAGAACGGCAGCCATTTCACGGCCCCGAGGACGGGAACCGTCAAGCACGTGAAACTGGTGTCGTGCAAGGCCGGGAAATTCCGGCTTCAGCTGGCCAAGGCCCTCCCGCGCTCCCGGAAGGCCCAGATCCTGGCCAATGGTCCCGAGATCACCTACAAGGGCCAGAATCCGTGCGGGGGTGCCAGCGGCGACCACTTCGTCGTCCAGAGCTTCAAGGTCAGCTTGCATGTCGCCAAGGGTGACTACATCGCCATCAAGGCGCGATCCGCCGGAACGTTGTCGTGCTCGGGTGGCGACGGCTTCCTCCTGTACGCCCCGCCGTTGCCTGTGGGTGGTCCGCTCAGGAAGTCACACTCGGGGGCTAGCTGCGACCTCTTGGTCCAGCTCAGCTACAGGTAAGCGACACATCGACCGCCGTGGAGCAAGATCGTCCTGCTCCACGGCGAAGCCAACATGCGCCTTTGACCGAGCGGGCGATCAAGTTCCGAGAGACGTTCGCTACGGGCGTAGAATTCTGCTACGTTCGTAGCGTGACTGCTATACCAGCCAGGGACCTGCGGAACCATACTGCGGAGGTGCTGCGCCGAGTAGAGGCCGGGGAGGAGATCGAGGTGATGCGGGACAACCGGCCCGTAGCCAAGATCATCCCGCTATCGCGGCGGCGCAGGTGGCTGCCAGCAGCTGAGATTGGCCATGAGCTGGTCCGGCTCGGTCCCGACACGACTGGACTGGCGGAGGAGTTGCGTGCAGCACTGACCGATACGACCGATGACATGCCGTGGTGAACGTCCGGCGGGCGCTGGCTGACACGTCGGTTCTCATCGGTTTGGAGGCATCTCGATTTGATGCCATCAGGTTCGGCGAATTCGAATGGGGCATCTCGGTGGTGACGCTGGGAGAACTCCGCCTCGGCGTCCTGCAGGCTGGCGATCCGGCCGTCGTATCGCGCCGGCTATCGACGTATCAGCTCGCGCAGCGGTTCGAGGCGATCGCCGTGGATGAGCCAGTATCCGACGCTTGGGCGCTACTCGTCTCGCGGTTGCGCGAGGCGGGGCGGAAAGTCCCGATCAACGACAGCTGGATCGCGGCAACGGCTATCGCGCACGGCGTACCTATCGTGACTCAAGACTCTGACTACGACGCCATGCCAGACGTCGAGGTAATCAAGATCTAGATCGCTCCCGTCCTCTTGGTCCTGGGCGGTCTGGTCTGGATCGATGTGACCTCTGCGGCAGCGTGGCTCACGAGTCTCTGTGCCCGCTACGACCGACACCCTCAGTACGGCGATGATTCAAGAGGTTTAGGCACGTCTACCTTGCAGTGACGTCACCTAGGGGAGGGATCCAGCGATATGGCGCGAACGCAATATGACCACCTGTGGGCGCTGGCGCACGCCGAGCGCGCCGCGCTGGCGAAAGATCTAGCAGACCTCGGCGCCGAGCAATGGCGGCATGACACGCTATGTGGGGAGTGGAACGTCGAGCAGGTCGTCGCCCACCTCACCGCCGCAGCCAGCCTCAACCAGTGGCAGTGGGTGCGCAGTATGCTCGGCGCGCGTTTCCGCCCAGACGTGCACAACCAGCGGCGGCTGGTCGAGCACTGCGGCAGCACTCCCGCTGAGACGCTTGATCAGTTTCGCGCCGTTATCACCAGCACTACAGCGCCCTCCGGGCACACTGCGGCTTACCTCGGCGAAGTCGTTGTCCATGCCCAAGACATCCGCCAGCCGCTGGGGCTTGTACAGAAGCCGAGCGTCGACGCGCTGACGCCCGTGGCCGACTTCTTCGCCCGACGCGACTTCACCGTTGCCAGCCATACTCACGTAGCCGATCTGCAGCTGCGGGCAGACGACGGGCCGTTTGCCGCGGGCGCCGGTCCCCTGATCACCGGATCGACCCTCGCGCTCGTGATGAGCATGGCTGGCCGCGTATCGTACTTGGCCGAGCTTGACGGCCCAGGAATGCCGACCCTGGGGTCGCGTCTCCGAGCCACCGCAGCCTGAACCATCGCTGCCCGCAGGACTTTCAGTGGACGGGGTATGGCGAAATGCCGTATTACAGCGCTGGCAATCTCTTCCTCGCAGGCGAGCCCTCGGACCTCATCGCCCGGCTTGAGGAGGTGGCTAGTTCTGCTCCTGCTGCCGCAGCCCAAGTACTTGATCGGGTCTACGGGAAAGGTGCTGACCGGCTGGTGCCTTTCGCCGACCTCCTTGTCGTCCACGAACTGGCGCACGCTTTCCACGACGGTGTTCCGTTTGTATTCCCGCGATCGTGGCTGATGGAGCTCTTCGCCAACATGGCGCTCTGCGCCGTCGTGGTTGCCAACGAGCCCGACCGGACCGTGCAACTCGAGACGCTGCCCCGGGTTGCGCTGGAGAACGGTCTGCTCAAGCCAGTCGCGCGGGACGCGTTCGCTCTTTCGGACGAGCAGCTCGCTGGCGTGCTCGGCGGCCGGGTCCACCCGGCGGCGGGCCAGTGGCTGGCATCGTGGAACGAAGTGCTCGGACACGGCTGATCTACTCAGATAACGCAGGCTCTGCCGTCACGCCATAGTCTTGCCGTCGGTACCCGGCGGCCAACCCTGCGATAACCCGTTCTGCTGCGGCTAGCGCGCGATCTGGCAGTCAGGCCGGCCAGCCGACGCTTTGGCCCCGCGCCGCGAAGCATCTGGCAGGATGTCGATAGCTACCCGAGCGGTCTGGGGAGGAACTGGTGCCTGTCCGTTTTCAGCTGGTGATCGACTGTGCCGACCCGGACCGGATGGCACGGTTCTGGGCCGCCGCGCTGGGTTATGAGCTCGCGCCGCCTCCGGCCGGATTCGCCGCCTGGAATGACTTTTACCGCCAACTGGGACTGCCCGAGGAGTACCTGGTCGACGGGGCGGACAGGATCAGCGACCCGGAAGGCCACGGGCCAGCCGTCTGGTTCAATGTCGTACCGGATGCCAAGACGGTCAAGAACCGGCTGCACCTCGACATCCACGCCAGCGGCGAGCGGACGGACCCGATCGAGATTCGCAGGAAGCGAGTCGATGCGGAGGCCAGTCGGCTGGCCGGCCTGGGCGCCACCATCACTGGCGCATTGTCAGAGGACGGGCTCGACCACTACGCGGTCGGGATGAGAGACCCGGAAGACAACGAGTTCGACATCAACTGACCGCAGGCTGCCCAGAGCGGAGGTCTCGGCCGGACCGATTATTTCCGTGCCCCTAGTCAGTCTTGTATGACGAGCCCTGTTCTATTCGGCCGGATGCCATGAAAGTGCCCGAGACCGCCCCTCTGTGGCTAAGACAAAGAAACTGGAGTTCTTATGAGCATGCCGGTGACAACCCTGAATGACCAGTACAGCGATCCCGCTGCGGTCCCTGTGGACTGGGAGGAGACCAGCCGCTTCCTGGAGAACGCCGAGCTCTTCTGGATCTCCACGGTTCGGGCCGACGGTCGGCCGCACGTCACTCCGGTAGTCGCCGTGTGGTGGAAGGAGGCGATCTGGTTCTCCACTGGTGCGGGCGAGCAGAAGTTCGCCAACCTGCGCGCGAACCCGCACGTGGTCCTGACTACCGGCTGCAACTGGTGGGATCAGGGACTCGACGTCGTGGTAGAGGGCGACGCGACGCAGATCACCGACGATGCCGTCCTTGCGCAAGCTGCCGGGGCGTTCCTCACCAAGTGGGACGGGCGATGGCAGTACACCGCTCGCGATGGCTGCTTCCGGGGCATCGATGGCAGTGGTGAGGCAATGGTCTTCTCGGTCACGCCCACCAAGGTCTTCGCCCACGCTAAGGGCGATCCGTTCGGTGCCACAAGACACAAGTTCTGAGCCAAGCTGCGCCACGGCCAACCGGCTGCGCATCACGACGCTGGGCGGCTGTAGCCCAGAATCACACCGTGGAATGGCGGCGCGGTGGGCGCGGTGCTGGTGCAGGTGTAGGAGTCAGTGTCGATGAGCGTAAGAGAGGTCTGCTGACTGTTCCCGAGCTGGAAGTTGCCGAAGCTCAGCTACGCCCGAGTGTGGGCTAGGAGACCGGCTAGGAGACCTTCATGCCGACAACGTTCGCGGCTGGGCCCAGCAGCAGGACCGCCCATTGGCGCTCGACATCACCCCGAAGGGATTGCCGGGCACCCGAACGCTAGCTCTGGGGACCTTATTCAAGGTCCGAGCCTTGGCCACCGCCGAATCGCAGGCAGCGCCGGCCACCACCCTAGATGCGTGACTGGCGCTGGCTGGCCCAGCATAGGCCGGCCTTGGCGCCTAGTCGGCGTCCGGCTTGGTGTGAATCAGCTTCTTGTTCACGAACTCGTCAATACCCAGCGGGCCTAGTTCCCGGCCGACGCCGGACCGCTTAGTGCCGCCGAACGGCAGCTCAGGACCGCCGCCTTCTGGCCGGTTGATCCAGACCATCCCGACATCCAGCCGGTCGGCCACGTCGAGAGCCAGGTCCTCGTCGCTGGAGAACACCGCGCTACCCAGCCCATATGAGCTGCTGTTAGCCAGGTCCACCGCCTCATCGGCGTTGGCCACCTTGTAGACCACAGCCGCCGGCCCGAACAGCTCCTCGTGGTAAGCCCGCATCTGCGGAGTCACATCCGACAGCACGGTAGCTTCGACGAACGCACCGGGCCGGTCGAGCCGGTGCCCACCCAGATGCACGGTCGCGCCCTGGTCGATGGCGTCGTTGATCTGGTCCATCAAGTTGCGAGCCGCCTGCTCCGATGACAGCGGCCCGTAGGCCGTGGCCGGGTCGGCCGGGTCGCCGGTGGTATAGCCAGACATCGCGGCGGTGAACTCGGACATGAAGTCGTCGTACACATCCTCGGTCACGATCATCCGCTTGGACGCATTGCACGCCTGACCGCCGTTCGACATCCGGGCTGCGGCCGCCGCCTTGGCCATGCTCGGCAGATCGGCCCCGTCAAGCACAATGAACGCATCTGAGCCGCCCAGCTCAAGCACGACCTTCTTCAGATTCTGGCCAGCCGTGGCGGCTACGGCCGAGCCGGCCCGCTCGCTGCCGGTCACCGACACCCCGGCGATCCGCGGATCGGCGAGCATCTCAGCCACCTGCTCGTTGGTGGCGAACACGTTGATGTACGCGTCTTCTGGCACTCCCGCCTCGCGGAAGATCTGCTCCATTACCGACGCCGACTCCGGACACTGCGGCGCGTGCTTGAGCACGATCGTGTTGCCGATCATCAGGTTCGGCGCAGCGAACCGGGCGACCTGGTAATAGGGGTAGTTCCAGGGCATGATGCCGAGCAGCGCGCCGATCGGGGACTTACGGACCAAGGCCGTCCCCGGCGTTCTCGACTGCAGCGGCTCGTCCTTGAGCAGATCGGCCCCGTTTTCGGCGTAATACCGGTAGATAGCGCCAGTGAACCTGAGTTCGCCCTTCGCCTCGGCGGTGATCTTGCCCATTTCGCGAGTGATGATCGCAGCCAGCTCGGCCGACCGGTCCTTGTAGATCTGGGCCACCCGGCGAAGGATGTCCGCGCGCTCGCTCATGCCCGTCCGCCGCCACGACGTAAAGCCCTGCCCGGCCCGGTCCAGGATCTCGCGGATCTCCGCGTCGGTCGCGGTCGGGTATTCCTTCTCCACCACGCCGGTGGCCGGGTTGACAACCTGGTACTTCATCGTCTCGGGTTCTCCCTCGCGGCCGTTATGGGTCGTGATCCACGAGCCTACCTGGGCCGGATAGGCCGGCCTAGAGCCAGCTCAGCCCTCATCAACCAGCCCAATTCTGGTCAACGACGCCGGGCGCGGCCTTGAGGCAGTCGTGCAGCGCGGAAGCTCCGCCCGTCCCGCTCTGCGGTCCCATCTGACCAGAAGCGCCGGGTAACCGAGGAAGGCGCGACCGTCCGTTAAAGACAAGTGCCTTTCATGCGAAACGCATTGCGCCACCTTTTCGCCTAGCTCCGTAACTGACTCGCCCCGTCCGCCGGTCAGCCAAACCCGCGTATGTCTCCTGAGTCACATCATTCCCGGCAGCATCACCAGCCACCCGCCTGGGAACCATGATCATCTTCTGGTTCAGATGTATGCGCATATTCATGTGGAATTCAGGGGATGAATGCGCACATTCATCTGATCGCATGATCGGCGACGCCGTCACAGAATTAGCTTCTGCCTCACTCGTAACAATAGTCGCGCGCGCTCGACGCTCGGGTGGCACTAAATCGTCACCGGAATACGGCGAAGACGGATCGATCACAGTTGCGTGGGTATCTCTGATGACCATGGCGCTCAAGCTCGCTGCCGGTGAGCCCGAAGTCGGCCCATGGCGAACGGAACAGCCGACTGCAGTTGCCGCCTGGATTCTGGAACTCGGTCAGCACAGGAACGCCGGCCCCGGCCCCGTCATCGTGGCCGTTGACGGCCGTAGTTCGAGCGGCAAGACCACGCTGGCGACCCGCCTCGGCGAAGCCGCTACCGGTGCCGTCGTTCACACCGACGACATCGCGTGGTGGCACTCTCGCTTCGGCTGGGCCGATCTGCTGATCGGCGGCATCCTGACTCCGGCGCGGGCCGGGCTGGCCGTCAGCTACCGGCCGCCCGCCTGGCTTGAACGGCAGCGCCAGGGTGCGATCGAAGTGCCAGCCGGTTGCCCGCTGCTCATCATCGAGGGCGTCGGCGCCGCCCGCTGCGAGATCGCCTCGCTCACCGACGTCTCGCTCTGGGTCCAGTCGGACGAGCAGGAGACCGAGCGCCGAAACCTGGCTCGCGTCGGCCAGCCCGGTGACTCACCCACGATTCAGCACCTGCGCGACTGGATGGCCGAGGAGGTGCCGTTCCTCGCCGAACAGCGGCCCTGGGAGCACGTCGACCTCATAACCTGCGGCACCCCGGACATCCCGTTCGACCTCGCGACCGAGCTAGTCCTGGCCGGATCGACCTGGCCGTAGGCAGGCGTCAATCGGAGACGAACAAGCCGACTGAGATCGAGCGGTCTGGACGGCGGTGCTTGCGCAGGTGGTCAGCGGCCAAGGCGCCGCCGAACCGGCCGCCCAGGACGCCGATTAGCGGGCCGAGGACCAGCGGGAAGGCGAGGAACACGGCGAAGAGCGTCAGCATCAGGCCGCCGACGGCTCCGGCCGCGATGCCGGCGAACATGCCCTGCCGAACGAGGGCGGCCCGAAGGTCTTCCGTGCTACCAGTGCCGGTCATCAGCCAGGCCGCGCTGGCGCCGGCCAGCACGGCGCATGCCACCGTGGCCAGCACGATGATCAACAGGATCAGCCCGATATTTTCACCGAGATTCGGCATCTCGTAGATGGCCAGGTAGTTGGCCAGTCCGCCGATTACCCCGGCGATCAGCGCTATCGGCCGGACCGGTGATCGCCGCGAGGTCGCGGCCATGATCAGGGCCACGTACGCCACCGAGGTCGCCTGCAGGGGGACCAGCACCAGTGCCGTCGTGGCCGCGCAGGCGACGACTCCCCAGGTCTTCTCTCGCTCCGCCTGCCGCCATCTGGCGCTGACGATGAACGGCGTCGCCACGGCGGCCGCAAGGGCCGCGAGGCCAGCGAACTCCTGCACTGGGCTGAACCCGCCCGTGCCGATGACGTTGACTTTGGCGTGCGCGTCTAGGTGCAGGAGCACCAGACCTATGCCGCAGACTGCTGCACAGCCCGTGATCCGTACAAACCTGGCCATGACGCCCGGGCCAACCGGGCCGAACAGGCCTTGCCGCCGGGCTACCCACGGCAACCCGACCAGCGCCGTCAGCCCGACCAGGATACGGAAACGATCTGTCAGTGCCTCGGCGTCAGAGCCTGGCGTGGTCCGCAAGCTCAGCCACGCCGTCCAGACGGCGATTACCGCCACTGCGCCGACTCCGAGCCAGTAGCCGATCTTGCGTGCCATGTTGGCCTCCCTAAATACCAGCCACAGCCCGCCGGCTAGCCAGCTCAGCTGCGGCCACCCGGCCGGAACCTGCTCGGTCTCGGCTCGTACCGCCTCGACCCACTGCCGCCGGCCCGGCGGAAGGAGCAGTCGCTCCGCGCCGCCAAGCAGCCAGGTCAGCCCGCGGGCGAGCCGGTCCATCACGAGTTCTCCCTGGCCAGTCGCGGAGCGGGCCTCGGTGCGGCGGCTCGGCGCTTCGCGTCGGCCGCTGCCAGCGCGTCCGCGGATACGGCCAGGCCGTCGCTGGTGAGCCGATATAGATGCCGCCGGGGCCGTCCGACCGGCTGCTCGTCTTCCCAGCAAGCCTCGACCAGGCCGCGGTCGGCCAGCCGGACCAGAATCGGGTACAGAGTGCCCGATTTCAGGCTGGTCTCCTTGGCCAGGTCGTAGCCATGCCGCCAGGTAGTCGGCTCGGCGGTCAGCGCCGAAAGCAAGGCGAGGGTCTGAGTCGAGAAGCTCACGCGGGGCGGCATGGCCTGAACTCTACCTAGGTAGAGTTCGCAACGCCAGCCCTGAGCCGGAAGTCTGCCGAGTTACTTTCTGCTTACTTTCTGCGGGACCTGACCCGGCTGAGCAGGAAGCTGATCAGGCCTAGCAGGACCGCGGCCGCTAGCTCGGGCCCGATGGCGCTGAGTCGGCTGTTGGATTCGGACAGCCATGCGTACGCGGCGAGGCCGGCCAGCCCGAGGGCAGCGAGCAGCGCGATCCGAGCCGAGATCTGGGCGTAGAGAATCCTGATTGCCCAATTGGCCGTCAGCGACGTCCGAGCTAGGAACTTTGACGTCTGCAACTGCTTGCTGACTCGCCACAGCGTGTCCATCAGGATGCTGTAGGTCCGCGTGGATTTCATATGCCCGAACGCGGTGTACACATAGCCATCGGACGAGTCAACGGCCTGCACGCAGTCGAGCAGCGCCCTCCGGACGTCGGAGGTGTAAATCAAGCTCATCGGCTTGCAGATGGAAGCGCTCGCGATCAGGTAGAGCTGCCAGGGGACCCGGACGTAGTACTGTCTGTTCCCGACAGTGAACTCGTAGTTCGCCTCGGTTCGCTCGTGCAGCTCCGGTCTGAGCACGTCCAGCAGGTCGTTCCAGATCTTGACGGTGCTGTCATCGCTTTCGTTTACCTCAAGCAGTACGAGCAGGCACACGCACCGGACGTACGGGCTGACGCGTCCGACGGTCATGGCATCCTGGCGTACCAAGTCAATATCGGATGGCTCTACGCTTACCCCCGCCGCGTGCAGGCCCCGGATGACGCTGGCCGTCGCGAGCGGATCGCGATCGCGGCTGGGGTCAAGGTCGACCGACCAGCCGCCCGTCTTCCGCCGCCCGTCCTCCAGGCGTCGCAGCACGTTCTGAAGTAACGTCTCGCGGCCGGCTACTGCCGGCGGCGTAGCGGCAAGTGCATACAGCAGGTCGGCGCACTTGAACGCGGTTTTCCAGTCGAGGATCAGCCGAGCGGGCAGCATGGCCTGATCTTCTTCAGTGTCGAGTAACCCCTGCTCTAACGCCGGCCGGTCGTTGATGTACTTGATCAGCCCTTCGATGATCCCGATCCGGTTAGGCGACGGTCTGCTCCTGCTCATTACCAGCAACGCGGCGGCTGTTCCGTAGAAGCCTCGCTGGTTCAAGCTGTAAGGGTTAAGGTGCTGGCCGGCCGCATAGACCCCGAGCGGGATGCCCGCGGCCTGCGTTCCGTTGTCGAGCAGATCACGGAACTGTTCCTCGATGCGGCTCATCGCCCAGCTCAGAACCTTTTCGTCAACCGAGACGTAGAAGTTCTCGGTCGGAAGTGATACCGGTGTCATAGACCATCGTTGTCGGGCGCCAGCAAGCGCATGGTTGTCGCAGTAATACGCGGGTTCTCGGCGACCAGATAGTCCCACTCATCCTTCCGGCCGACAAGCCTCGCCCATTCACGTCGATAATACTGCGATACTCGCGGATCCGCTCCCACCATCACCTGGCGTGCCGACCAGCCGAGCAGCAAATAGCCATCGCTGTCCAGCAGTTCGGCCTTTAGCGCCGCCTCAATGGTAGGAAACGAGGAGTAGCTAACCGGCTCAGGCAAGGCTAAAGACCCCGGTACGACATGAAGATGAGCGTGCTCAACGCACGCGGATCTTCTGCTGGCCTGGTCTTGCGGCGCTCCATGTTCCCAGAACGTCAGTGGCCCGAGCCGATGTTCGAGATACACGAGTGCATCGCTGACGAAGTGCACAAGGTCAAGGCCCTGCACGCGAGTGGCAGCGCGTAAACTTCGCTGGTGACCAGACGAGGCGATCAGCACGTAGCCGGGCGCGAGGCCGCCAAGCCCGGCGATCATCGCTCCCGCTCTGGGATCTAGCCAAAGCGGACGGTCATGCCAGCGGATATCGGCAACTCCTGATTGCGCCGTACACAGGAAGCAGTCGGCAATGAGATTCGTCTCCGGGTACATTCTTCCTCAATAGCTTGCTCAAGCATGGGCTCAAACTGAGCTATGCCGACATTACTTGCCTCTATGCTAGGTCGGTCCATATAGCCCGAATTGTCGATAATTAGGTCGAAGACGCGCGGGTTCGGCCCAAATTCTATCCCGTAGAGCTTCGAGAACATTCGGCACGAAAACTCATCCTTGTCGGCGATCTGTGTTCCGACATCCGGTGGCACTTCGGCCTGGGTTCTGAGGAACGTCACGGTCGCCTTGTGCGTTCTCGACTCGCTGCTCGATTCAATCCACACGCGGATGGCGGCGTCATCGGTGGACAGCCACGGCTGCAGCCACGCATCAACCACCAACGGGCGCGCTGATGCCTGAATCTTCCTGCTAATGAGATCATCCAGCATGCGATCGCAGGCGGGTGTCTTCTGCCTTCTCAAGTCCACTGCTGGATCCCACTCGCGGCCGAGATCATCGGCGGGCGAACGAAGGAGTGCCCGGCGTAGCTGCGAGGCACCTAGGTACTCAAAGCCGAGATGAGCGGCCAGCAGGCGTGCGTGGGTGGTCTTGCCTGCTGCGGTGAAACCCGAAATGAGGACGGTGGGCTGGATCTGGCGCACTGTGCTGTCGCTTTAGCTGCCGTCTGGGCCGACGTCCTTAACGACCATCTCGATGGTTGGCAGTTGTGATGGAATGATGTCCTGCATCAATACGTCTGATAGGTCGAACCAGCGCTGTTCGGCCAGGTAATCGTCGACCTCGCGAGTCGGCTCGGTCTGCTTCTTGACCTGGCTGAGGGTGCAGTACCGGCTCACCGCTATCACCCGGACATGCTCGCCGCGCCAGGACATCCGCCAGGACCATAGATCAATAAGCTGCCCTGGACACACCGACAGGCCGGTCTCTTCGAGAACCTCACGGACCATGTGCGGTCCGAGTTCCTCGGAATCCTTGAGCCTGCCGCCCGGGAGTTCCCACATTCCAGGGTTGTTGGGGTCCTTGTCTGACTTCCGCACCAGCAGAATCTGGCCGTTGTTAGTTACGACAGCCTTTTGCGCGAACTGAACCGCCGTCACGGCGCCCCCCTCTTGTCGGTTCTAAAATTATGGCAGCCAACGTCGGGTGTGACCCTAAGCAAACGTCGGATCGGTTGGCCCTTGAGCGGCAGCAGGCGCACAACCTGGTTCGGATGAGTGTCGGCGGCCGTATGGGCAGGACTGAGGTCCGATATCCCAGTTCGGTGGTGTCTTTGGCGACTACCCCGTATTGATCACCGAAGATCTCCGGTAGGGCACCAGGCTTCCGGGCAAGCTGGAGGCGAGATAAAGGCGGACTAAGTGCAGCACCTAAGCTGCCGGCCATCTCGATGCTCCGTTTCTGGGCTGATGCAATCGACTTCAGAATGGCCGAGCCCAGAGTCAATTGCAACCCGAAGAACCACTCGTATTGGACATATTATCCCAAAAGTTCTACACTGCCATATGTATTTTTGGAGGAAATGAACTCTCGCGGATGCCGAAGGTGAGAGTTCTTGCGCGGCCCGGCCTGCTAATAACAAAGCAGGTAGGACGGCGCGTTCGGCGTGCGCACTTGCCGGGCTTGCTAGCTATGGTGATCGCATTGAGGCAGCAGTCCCTACGTCGACTTATCGGAGGGCTCATGACGGCAGGCAACGCTGTCTCTGAGCATCTTCCGCATCCGGCCGTTCCTCGTCGAGAACCTGGTGCTCGGCAATCCCAGATCGGCGGTCGGCTGCTGGACCTGGGCGGCGCCAAGCGCCCGGTCGTGCTCGGCTGCGTGCTGGCCGCGGTCGGGTTCTACCTGTGGGGCGGCGACGTGACCAGCCTCAGTTTCGGCGCCCAGCAGTGGGACATCATCCTGGCCGGAGCCGGGGTCGGTTTCATGCTCGGCCCGGCCAGCACGGACGCCGTCAACCGGGCCAGCAGTCGGCGGCGAGCGAGACCGAGAGAGCGGCCCGCGCCTAGGACCTGAGTCACGTTTCCGGTCCGCCAGGTGTCAAGGAGGTGACATCCGAGGAGGAGAGAATGTGAGCGATGGCGGACAGTGATGTGCTGGCAGCGGCGTTCGAAGAGCAGCGCGATCACCTGCGGGCGGTGGCGTACCGCCTGCTGGGCTCGGTGACCGACGCCG
>WNEY01002034.1_pt1 | contig 14644 bp, 16 predicted proteins | sample 5400531 | NCBI WGS metagenome assembly WNEY01 (sample SAMN13153338, study PRJNA577476) | soil metagenome | isolation source: 200 cm saprolite under Douglas fir tree site 1 | place: USA:California | collected 2015-04-18
CGTGGAGCCGGCCGGCCGCCGGTACGGTGCCCGGCAGCGCGGACAGGCGGGACGAGCCGGCTCGCTGGCTGCCTGCGGCCGACCGCGCGATCGCGTTAAAATCCGGGTCGGCCGGTAACTCGCATGCTGGCCGGACGGTTAGCATGCCCCTGACCGTGACGGGCGGTGCTGCCGTGGGGGCTGACCAGCCGCACGCCAGCGCGGCGGGCACGCAGGTCAGCGCGGGCGACAGCCGGAGCCTGCTGGCCAGGCGGAATGGGGCACGAGGTGACGGTCCGCGAGCAGGTGCCGCTGGCCGGGTACACGACGCTCGGGCTCGGCGGCCCGGCGGCGCGGCTCATCGAAGCCGTCAGCGACGAGCAGATAGTCTCCGCAGTCCGGGCCGCGGACAGGCGCGGTGACCCGGTGCTTGTCCTCGGCGGCGGCAGCAATCTCGTCGTTGCCGATGCCGGCTTTCCCGGCACGGTGGTGCGCGTCGCCAGCCGCGGCATCGCGGCAGCGCCCGACGGCGACCGGGTCGCCGTCACCGTGGCGGCCGGCGAGAACTGGGACGCCGTGGTCAGCTGGTGCGTCGGCGGCGGACTGTCCGGGCTGGAGTGCCTGTCCGGGATTCCCGGCCTGGCGGGTGCCACTCCGATCCAGAATGTCGGCGCCTACGGGCAGGATGTGGCGCAGACGGTGCTGACCGTGCGGGCCTACGACCGGCAACGCGATGTGACCACCGAACTGTCCAACGCGGACTGCGGCTTCGGCTACCGGACCAGCGCCTTTAAGCGCGCCGCGGCAGCGAAGGCGGGCACTGCTACCGGCAGGTTCATCGTGCTCGCCGTCACCTTCCTGCTGGCCAGTGACCCGCTGTCCGCGCCGGTCCGGTATGGCGAGCTCGCCCGTGCCCTCGGCGTGGCTGAGGGCGGCAAGGTGCCGCTGGCGGACGCCAGGGAGGCGGTGCTGCGGCTCCGCAAGGGCAAGGGAATGGTGCTGGACCCCGCCGATCCGGACACCAGGAGCGCGGGTTCCTTCTTCACCAATCCCGTTCTCGACCAGGCGCAGCTTGCCGCGCTGGAGCGGGCGGCAGCGGCTGCCTGCGGCAGCGATGCCCGCGTCCCGCGCTTCCCGGCAGGCCCGGGCCTGGTCAAGATACCTGCAGCCTGGCTGATCGAGCGCGCGGGCTACCGGAAGGGATACCCGGGTAACGGCCGTCCTGCGCCGGGCGGGCGGCCTGGCCAGCCCGGATCCGGCCCGCGAATCTCGGCCAAGCACACGCTTGCCCTGGTCAACCCCGGCGGCGCGACCGCCACGTCGCTGCTAGCGCTGGCCAGGGATATCAGGAACAGCGTGCGCGCGACGTTCGGAGTGGAACTGGTGACCGAGCCGGTCCTGGTGGGAGCGGCACTCTGAACCGGGCCGGGCCGGCGCCGGCTGCGCCTTGCGGGCCGACCGCAGTCTGCCCGTACCTTACTGAAGAGGTGGCCGGCCCCGATGCGGACGCCGAGATCCCGTTCGAATCCCGGCGGGTCGACTATGCGGTGGCCGTGCCCGGGCGGACGGGTCAGTGGCTGATGGCCGTGTTCTCCACCCTGGGCAATGGTGACCCGGACGGTGAGTACGCCAGGATCCTTACCGAGTTCTTCGATGCGATCATGTCAACGTTTCCGGTGGACCTGGGAATGAGGAAGATGCAGGCAGCTCAGAGGAGTCCCCGGTGACCGAGGGAGAGCCGGCCGGGCAGCTATCCAGCCGGAAGGGCTGGATACAGGTTGACTTCAACCGGGATATCTGGATCCCGTGCCCGCCGATCTTTCCTGACGGCATGGACCGGGAGTCCTGGGCAGCCGCGTACTCCCGCGCCTGGTGGGACTCGACCGGGCGGAAGAACCTTAAGCGCGAGATAGGCCTACTCGCCGAGACCCTGTCAGCTATCCAGGAGAACGCCTACCGGCTGCTGCGGTGTCACCTCGCGTTCATTCACCTGCCCAATCCGGCCATGGCCCCGCTGCTTGTGTGCTTTGCCGTCTGGCCGGCACTCGGGGAGCGGGAGAGCCAGCTGCGCATGCTGGCGCATGCCGACGATCCGGTGGCGATGGAACCGCCGATCGTGACGGACTTCCCGACCGAGCGGCTCGGTGACGGCCTGAAGGTTCTCTACTATCAGCGAAGTGCTGAAGACGAGTCCACGATTATCGGCAGCCTCGACTACGCGTGGCGGTCGGAGGAGCACGAGACCGACGTGCGGCTGTTTACGTCCTGCCCGGATCTGGGCAGGCTGCAGGCCGCTATGGCACATATCGACGACCTGGCCCGGGCAACCAGCGTGGTGCCCATCACTGGCTGAGCGATCGACAGCCGAGTTCGGCTCAGTCCAGCGGTACCGCCACTGTTACCAGGATGCCGTCGCCAGTGTTCAGCAGCGCGGGGCCTGGCTTGACCGGCGCACCGATAAGAAGGCTGCGCTGCAGCCGGTCCCGATCAGGTCGCCGGACCGGGTCGCGCTGGCCACCGAGATCGTCCTGTTCCTGGCCGCGCATCCCGGCGGCGCGCATCCGACTGTGCTTACCGGCGCGATCTGCCCGCGCGGGGTGACCCCCGAGGTGCGCGATGCGGCGCTGGCCCGGGCGGCAGCTTGGCTCGGCAGCACCGGCGGCCAGCCGCATCTGGTTATCGGCTCCGACGGGCGGCTGCTGCTCGGCCCGCAGGTCCGGGTCGACTGGCAGGTGTTCCGCGCGCTGGTAGCGCGTGCCGTGCCGGAGCATGGCGGCGGCCAGGACGAGGCCGTCTACCTGGACCGGGCACTGGCCGAGGTAGGCGGCCAGCTGCTGGACGGCAGGGATCCGGGCCGGTACGCCTGGCTTGCCACCGACGACCTGGAGTACGAGGTAACCGCGCTGGTGGCCGACACGGCACACCGGCTGTCGGCGCTGCGGCTGGCCGCCGGCGACGTGCCCGGCGCCATGGCGGCCGCCCGGCAGGGGCTCAGGCTGGCGTTCAACGATGAGCTGCTCTGGCGCGACCCGCTCATCGGCGCGCACGCGACTGGCGAGGAAGGCACGCTCCGCGCCGTCGTGGGCGAGGTGTCGGCCCGCGCCGCGCTGGACGAAGTGCTGCCAAGGATGGCGCCGGAAACCGAGTCGCTGATCGACGAGATCCTGCCGTCCTGGCGCTCGTCCGTGGCCTGACGAAGCGCTTACGCCGAGCACCGGAAGCGTACGCTGAGCGACCGCCTAGCGGGCATTACGGCATGGTGAGGAAGTACCCGACCGCCTGGGTGTGCGCCTCAGCGTCAAGTCCTGCGAGCATGGGAAGGACGACACTCGCAACCAGTTCCGGTGGCGTCACCTGCCTGATCGTCGTCACCAAGCGTTGTACCACCTCTTTGAGCAGATCCGCTCCGCGTACGAATTGTCCGACGATGTGCTCGGCGTTGGTGAGGAGGACTGGCAACGCGCCGGTGTCCTGCAGCTCGAGCATCGTCCAGACGACAAGTGCCCCCGCGGCGGCTGGCACCGTCGGCGGCGGTGTGATGAGGCTGAGGCCGAACAACGCGGAAGTGCACCATCCGGCCACTTCGTTTGGCGCCTTGTCGGGGAGCGCTCGGTGGCGACGGAGAGGGCGTGCGCGGTGGTCTGTCGGCCGTGATTCCGGGGGCGTAACAGTTGGAACTAATCGGGCTGGTTGGCACGTTCAGGCCACGCCAGGATTTCCTGCCTTAATCCCTCGGATGAACACTGCCCAGTCAGAGTGCGTGAAGGTGAGAGCCGGGCCGTGCGGGTTCTTGGAGTCTCGGATGGCGACGATGCCGCCCAGGTTGGTGGCGATCTCGACGCAGTTGCCGTCCTGGCCGCTGTGGGTGCTCTTGCGCCACGCGGCACGGGCTAGATCGTGGTGGCGGACAGCCATCGCACACCTCTCTTACTGCTGACGCTAGCTACTCCAGGCTGCGCGCGGCGGCTTCGACCAGGGCGATGGAGTCGTCGGGGTGCAGCGCGGCCGCGAGCAACCGGTCAAATGCAAGCGTATATCGGTCAACGTCGGCTCGTTCCTCCAGATAGATGTCCCCGGCCAGGGTCTCGACGTAGACAAGGTCGGGCTCATCCGGCCCGGGCAGTCCCAGGATGACGAACGGGCCGCTCGTCCCGGCGTGTGCGCCTGCACTGAACGGGACGACCTGCAGGGTCGTCTTGCCCTGCTCGGCCGCCTCGGCTAGCTGCTGCAGCTGGGCGGCCATGATGGCCGGGCCGCCGACGACCCGGCGGGTGACGGCCTCGTCGATGACGGCCCACAGCCGCGGCCGGTCCTCCTTGAGCAGGACCTGCTGGCGGGACAGGCGGACCTCGACCCTGCGCTCGATCTCGTCGCTGTCCAGTTCCCTGGCACCGCCGCGGATCATGGCCCTGGCGTAGTCGGCGGTCTGCAGCAGGCCGGGGATGAGCAGCGGCTCGAAGTTGCGGATGGAGACCGCGCCGGTCTCCAGGCCGATGTAGACCTCGTAAGGGTTGGGGAGCACGTCCCGGAACGAGTGCCACCAGCCGGGCTGCCGTGCCTCGCGGGAGAGCTGGATGAGGCCCTCGCGCTCGGGGCCGGTGACGCCGTACAGGTCAAGGAGGTCCCGCACGCTGCGTGGCTGGGGACGCGACCGGCCGGTCTCGATCCGGAAGACCGTGGACGTCGACCACTCCAGCCGACGGGCAACCTCTTCCCGCGACAGCCCGGCGGCCTCACGGCGGCTGGTCAGCTCGACCGCCAGGCGGCGGGCCCGCAGTGTCGGGCCGGGACCAGCGTCCTTGCGCCTCGTCACGATCTCTCCTCGCGCTCTATTCCGTTCGCACTATTGCATTTCATTGAAGGCTAGTGCATTCTGCTGAGACAGCATGCCATCAAATGACGGCAGCACGTAGGCAACCTCCCAGAACAGGTCACTGACGATGCCGCGGACTGACCCCTTCCACCTCCCGCTAGCCGCAGGCATGCCTGTCACCAGCACTGACGCGCCAGCTAGCAATCGCGGCACGGGCGATCAAGCAGGCCGTGATGCCCGGAGGCGGCAGCCGACGAGCTACCCCCTCGCGAGCGGCAGGTCCGGCACCGAACGCTGGCCGGCCGCTGCCTGGCCGCTGCAATCGCGCCTTGAGTTAGCGGCCCTGCCTGGTGCCGTACCTTGCGCCCGGCTCCATGCCAGGCAGCTGCTCTGGGAATGGGGCCTAGCGACCCTCGCCGAGACCGCCGAACTGCTGATCTCAGAACTCACGACCAACGCCATGAACGCCTCAGCCGACGCGGCGACCGGCCAATCCGGTGTACCGTGTGCCGACGGCCTGCCGGTTATACAACTCTGCCTGGCCTCCGACTGGCGTAACGTGCTCGTGCAGGTCTGGGACTCCAGCCACAAAACGCCACTACTACGCCAGGACGTGGCAGTGGAGGCGGAGAGCGGGCGAGGGCTCCTACTCGTCGAGCACCTTAGTACGCAATGGGGCTCCTACATACCGCAGGAGTCGGCGGGCAAGGTGGTCTGGGCGATCGTGACCCACGCGACGATATGAGTTGGCCTACCATCGCGCGCTGTTGTGAACAGGCTTACGTGACGGTTGACCACGACGTTTCCGGCAGCCGGGTGCCCGATCTTCCAGCGGGGGACTGCGGCGGGCAGTCCGGCTCCGGCGCGGCCAGCCAGGCGTCGATCCCGGCAAGCAGCCGGGCGCGGACCGGCGGCGGCGCCGCCGAGCCGCGGACCGACATCCGGGCCAGCTCGGCCAGCGCCTCGTCGGCGAGCCCGTGCGCCTGCCTGGCCAGCTCGTATTGCGCGGTGAGCCGGTGGCCGAAGAGCAGCGGGTCGTCCGCGCCGAGCGCAACCTGGATACCGGCCTCGAGCAGAGTCCGCAGCGGCACGTCGGCCGGCTCCGCGGCGATCCCCAGCGCAACATTGGAGGCCGGGCACACTTCGAGCGTGGTCTGGCGCGCGGCGATCCGTACAGCCAGGTCTTGATCTTCTGCGGCGGCCACACCGTGGCCGATGCGGTCTGCGTTCAGCTCATCCAGGCAAGCCCGGACGCTCGACGGGCCGGCCAGCTCGCCGCCGTGCGGCACCGCAAGCAGGCCCGCCCGCGCGGCGATCCGGAACGCGGGGGCGAAGTCCGCCGCCGTGCCCCTGCGCTCGTCGTTGCTCAGCCCGAAGCCGGTCACGCCGCGGCCGGCCAGCCTGGCTGCGAGCCTGGCCAGCGTCCTTGCTTCCAGCGGGTGCTTGGTCCGGTTAGCCGCGATGATCACGCCGATGCCGACGCCGGAGGACGCCGCCGACTCGGCTGCGGCGTCCAGGATGATCTCGGTAACCGCCGTGATGCCGCCGAAATGCGCCGCGTAGCCGGACGGATCCACCTGGATCTCCAGCCAGCCGGAGCCATCCGCCCGCTCGTCGGCGGAGGTCTCCCTGACCAGCCGCCGGAGGTCAGCCTCGGTCCGGATGACCGAGCGCGCGATGTCGTAGAGCCGCTGGAACCTGAACCAGCCGCGCTCGTCGGCTGCGGACAGCCGAGGCGGCCATCCCGCGCTGAGCGCCTCGGGCAGGCGTACGCCGTGCCGCGCGGCGAGCTCGACCAGCGTGGCATGACGCATGGAGCCGGTGAAGTGCAGATGCAGGTGCGCCTTGGGGAGCGCGGCGAGTGGCCGTGCCATCGGCCCAGTCTGGCAGCGCCGCCGCGGCGGGCGCGCCAGGCCGGGCCGGTGCCGCGCAACGCCGCCAGGGCCCGGCCGCTGCCGTGCCGCCGTGCCCGGGCAGGGTCAGGCGGCCTGCCCGAGCAGCTTGGCCATCCGGCCGATGCCCTCCTCCAGGTCGGCGTCGCCGAGCGCGCAGGACAGCCGGAAATAGCCTGGCGTGCCGAATGCCTCGCCCGGCACCACCGCGACGTCCGCCTGGTCGAGCAGGATCTCGGCCAGCTCGGCGGTGGTGTCGCCGCGGCGGCCGCCGATCTTTCTGCCGAGCACGCCCTTGACCGACGGGTAGCAGTAGAAGGCGCCCTCCGGCAGCGGGCAGCTGACCCCGGGAATCTCGTTCAGCAGGCCAGTCATCGTGAGCCTGCGGCGGTCGAACGCGGCGCGCATCTCGGCGACGGCGGACAGGTCACCGCTGACTGCCGCGAGCGCGGCCGCCTGCGCCACGTTGCAGACGTTAGAGGTGAGATGAGACTGCAGGTCGGCAGCGGCATTGACCACGTCAGGCGGGCCGATCAGCCAGCCGACCCGCCAGCCGGTCATCGCGTAGGTCTTGGCCACGCCGTTCACCACCACGCAGCGGCCGGCGATCTCCGGCGCCGCCACCGGTACCGAGCTGAACCGGGCAGCGCCGTAAACCAGGTGCTCGTAGATCTCGTCGGTGACGACCCACAACCCGCTCGCCGCGGCCCAGCGGCCGATCTCGGCGACCAGGTCCGGCGGGTAGACCGCGCCGGTCGGGTTGGACGGGGAGACGAACAGCAGGATCTTGGTGCGCGCGGTGCGGTGCGCCTCCAGGTCGGCCACCGAGGTGAGGTAACCGGAATGCTCATCGGTCAGCACCGGCACCGGCCTGCCGCCTGCAAGCGCGATCGCCTCCGGGTAGGTGGTCCAGTACGGTGTCGGCACCAGAACCTCGTCACCCGGGTCGAGCAGGGCGGCGAAGGCCTGGTAGACGCCCTGCTTGCCGCCGTTAGTCACCAGTACCTGGCCGGGGGTGACGTGGTAGCCGGAGTCCCGCGCGGTCTTGGCGGCGATCGCCGCCCTGAGCTCAGGCAGGCCAGCCGCGGGCGAGTACTTGTGCATGCGGAGCTCGGCGCAGGCGCGCTGCGCCGCGGCCACGATGTAGCCGGGAGTCGGGAAGTCTGGCTCGCCGACGCCGAAGCCGATGACGGGCCTGCCCGCTGCCTTGAGCGCGCGGGCCTTCGCGTCGACCGCGAGGGTGGCTGATTCCGTGATGGCCGATATCCGTGCCGAGATACGCTGCCGAGAGGAACTCATGGGTCCATGGTGGCACTAGATGCCGGCCGACGCGGCGTGCCGCCTGGCCGGCCGGACCGGTCTCCGGCCGCCGCGGCGATCCGGTGACCTCACGCGAGGGCGTGATGGCTGCCGCGGTTCGACGCCGGGGCGGCCGGCGACGTACACTTCAGGATCTGGTGGAAGTCCACCAGGTGGCCGGTGCATGCCCGCACGGGCCGTCACAGGGCAGTAGCTCAATTGGCTAGAGTCCCGGTCTCCAAAACCGGCGGTTGGGGGTTCGAGTCCCTCCTGCCCTGCGCTTACGGTCCGTGAACCTCGCGGGCCGGCGACGGCGTGAGCCGTCAAATGATCAGCGCTGCTCAGGTGAGGACATGGCTACTCAGACTCGCGGCACGGCCCCGGAGAAGCGGGACAGGCCCGGCCGCCCGGCCAAGGCGGCCAGGATCACGCCTGCCGTCTTCGTGCGGCAGATCGTCGCGGAACTGCGTAAGGTGATCTGGCCCACCCGCAAGGAGCTTGGCACTTACACCACGGTGGCGCTGGTGTTCGTGATCGTCATGGTGGCGATCGTGACGAGCCTGGATTACGGGTTCACCAAGCTGGTGTTCGCTGTCTTCGGCTGAGTTCCGGCCGGCTGGCTAGTGGCCTGGCTGCCAGGAGTGGCAGCATGACCACGTCGGCCCGGCGGCACGGCCAGGGGACGGACGGCTCGCGCGGGAGGTTCTGGCGCCCGCGCCGCCAGAACGAGCAGGCCGGCGGAGCCCCGCCAGGAAGAGCGGAGAGAAAGAGTTACTGTGTCCGAGTCCGAACTGCACGTCGGCGATCCGGTGACCGGCGAGCCTACCGGGGCCAGCCAGCCCGTCGCGAACGGTGAATCCAGCGCCGGGTCCGCCGCCGCTCCAGGCGACGCCGTCGCGCCCGGCGAGAACGGCGCCGTCGCGGGAGGCCAGGCTGAGGAGCTGCCCGCCCCGGCCGGCGACGAGGATCAGCCGGCTACCGCCAACGAGAGTGAGCCTGCCGACCAGGGCGAGCCCGACGAGGGCGAGCCCTACGAGGACGGGCCTGCCGCCGATCCTGTCGCCGAGTTCGCCGCCGAGTTGCGGCTGCTCCCCGGCGACTGGTACGTGGTGCACTCCTACGCGGGATACGAGAACCGGGTCAGGACCAACCTGGAGAGCCGCACCCAGTCGCTGAACATGGAGGACTACATCTTCCAGATCGAGGTGCCCGTGCACGAGGTCACCGAGATCAAGGGCGGCAAACGGCAGCAGGTCCAGGAGAAGGTACTGCCCGGCTACATCCTGGTGCGGATGGACCTCACCGACGAGTCGTGGGCGGCGGTCCGCAACACCCCGGGGGTGACCGGCTTCGTCGGGCTGTCCAGCAAGCCCTCCGCGCTCAGCCTGGCCGAGGTAGCGGCGCTGCTGGCGCCGGAGCCCGAGGAGAAGGCAGCGAAGAAGGCCGAGACGATGCGGGCCGCGGCGGTGGATTTCGAGGTCGGCCAGTCCGTTACCGTCATGGACGGGCCGTTCGCGACGCTCCCGGCTACCGTGAACGAGATCAATCCCGATACCCAGAAGCTCAAGGTGCTCGTGTCGATCTTCGGCCGCGAGACCCCGGTGGAACTCTCCTTCGATCAGGTCACCAAGATCTGATCGGCTATCCCCGGCACGTCAGCGAGGTAAGGACCCAGATAGATGGCGCCAAGAAAGAAGAAGATCGCTGCGGTCGTCAAGGTGCAGCTGCAAGCGGGCCAGGCCACCCCGGCGCCGCCGGTGGGCACCGCCCTCGGCCCGCACGGCGTGAACATCATGGACTTCTGCAGGCAGTACAACGCGGCCACCGAGTCGCAGCGCGGCAACATCATCCCCGTCGAGATCACCATCTTCGAGGACCGCTCGTTCACCTTCATCACGAAAACCCCGCCCGCGCCTGAGCTGATCAAGAAGGCGGCCGGCGTGCAGAAGGGCAGCGGCGAGCCGCACAAGACCAAGGTCGGCTCCGTGACGATGGCTCAGATCCGGGAGATCGCCCAGGTCAAGATGGCTGACCTGAACGCCAATTCGATAGAGGCGGCAGAAAAGATCATCGCGGGCACGGCCCGTTCGATGGGAATCACGGTGCAGAGCTGACCGCATGGGCATTTGAAACGGCTTGCCGCACCGGCATGACAATGGCCGGCCGCGACATTAACAGTGGCAGCTGACAGTGGCAGGGCCAGGCGCTGGCCCGCGGACCACGACTCCTAGCTAAGAAGGAGACTGATCATGAAGCGCAGCAAGGCATACCGCCAGGCGGCAGAGCAGATCGAGCCGGACCGGCTGTACGGCCCGGCGGAGGCCGTGTCCCTGGCGAAGAAGACGTCCGTCACGAAGTTCGATCCCACCGTCGAGGTCGCGCTGCGGCTCGGCGTGGACCCGCGCAAGGCGGACCAGATGGTCCGCGGCACGGTCAACCTGCCGCACGGGACGGGCAAGACGGCCCGCGTGCTTGTGTTCGCTACCGGGCAGCGCGCCGATGAGGCCATCGCGGCCGGGGCCGACTACGTCGGCTCGGACGACCTGCTCGAGCGCATCCAGGGCGGCTTCCTCGATTTCGACGCCGTCGTCGCCACCCCGGACCTGATGGGCAAGGTAGGGCGGCTTGGCCGGGTGCTCGGCCCGCGCGGCCTGATGCCGAACCCCAAGACCGGCACGGTGACCGCCGATGTCGGCAAGGCGGTGTCTGACATCAAGGGCGGCAAGATCGAGTTCCGGGTGGACAGGCACGGCAACCTGCATTTCGTCATCGGCAAGGCCTCGTTCGCCGACCGGGCGCTTGTCGAGAACTACGCCGCGGCGCTTGAGGAAGTCATCAGGCTAAAGCCCGCCGCGGCCAAGGGCCGGTACCTCAAGAAGATCACCGTCACCACGACGATGAGCCCGGGGATCCTGGTCGACCCCAACCGGACTCGCGGGCTGGCCGAGGAACTCGAGGAAACCGCCGCGGGCTGACGCCCGCCGTGGCGGCCGGGCACACGGGCTGACGTCCGTGCTGCCGGCGCCGCGATTTGGCGGACGGTGCGATTACCTCGTAAGCTGACCGCTTGCCAGAGACCGCCGGCTGCCGTCGCGGGTTAACCGCGGCGGCCGAAGGCCCCGAGTGGGGCGGCCCGCGCAGGTGACCGAGACAGACCGCGGACCCGGTGATCCGGGCAGCGGCCACGCCCCGTGCGCCCGCGCCGGGGCGTTCGCCTTTTCTCGTCCTTCGCCGGCGCCGGATGTAGCCGGATCGTGCCGCCCAGCGGGCGCGCCGGAACGAGAAGGGAGGCCCATGGCGAGGGCGGAGAAGGTCGCCGCGGTGGCGGAGCTCACCGAGCGATTCCAGACCTCGGCAGGCGCGGTGCTCACCGAATACCGCGGCCTGTCCGTTGCCCAGCTTGCCGAATTGCGCAAGTCGCTGGGCGACAATGCCACGTTCGCCGTGGTGAAGAACACGCTCACCAAGCTCGCCGCCACCGAGGCGGGCCTGGCGGACGAGCTGAACGGGCTGCTCAGCGGCCCATCCGCGATTGCCTTCGTGCAAGGCGACGTGGTCGAGGCCGCCAAGGGGCTGCGTGACTTCTCGAAGGCGAATCCGTTCCTTGTGATCAAGGGCGGCGTGCTCGAAGGCAAGGGCATGACGCCTGCCGAGATCGGCAAGCTCGCCGACCTGGAGTCACGCGACGTCCTGCTGGCCAGGCTCGCCGGGGCGATGAAGGCATCGCTGTCCGGCGCTGCGGCCACGATGGCCGCGCTGCCGGTGCAGATGGCCCGGCTGCTTGCGGCCCTGCAGGACAAGCTGGAGGCAGCTGCGCCGGCCGGCCCGGCGCCAGCCGCCGAGGCTGGACCTGACGGCGGGGCGGCGGCGTCCGGCGGCGGGGCGGCGGCGTCCGGCGGCGAGGCGGCCGGCCCGGCCACGCCGTCCGCCGGACCCGGGGAAGGCTGACCAGGCTGACCGCGGCCCCGGCCCCGGGGCGGCTCAGGACTCAGACGGACAACATTCCGGCGGCCGCAGGCCGCCGCGAGACGCAGGCTTACGGAGGAAGACCACCATGGCGAAGCTCAGCAACGACGCGCTGCTCGACGCGTTCAAGGAAATGACACTTCTCGAGCTTTCCGATTTCGTGAAGCAGTTCGAGGACACCTTCGACGTCAAGGCCGCGGCGCCGGTCGCGATGGCAGCGCCGGCCGCGGGCGGCGGCGCCGCCGCCGAGGCCGAAGTCGAGGAGCAGGATGAGTTCGACGTCATCCTGGAGGCAGCTGGCGAGAAGAAGATCCAGGTCATCAAGGAGGTCCGCACGCTCACGAGCCTGGGCCTCAAGGAGGCCAAGGACCTCGTCGACGGCGCGCCCAAGCCCGTCCTTGAGCGAGCAAACAAGGAAGCCGCGGAGAAGGCGAAGGCTGCCCTCGAGGGCGCAGGCGCCACCGTCACGGTCAAGTGACCGCGGGCGCCGTCCCGCCCGGCGGGCGGCGCCATCGCCGGCCAGCCGCCCGGCTCGCCCGCAGGCGGCTGGCTGAGCGTCCAGGGGGCACCCGCGGCGCTCTCCCAGCGCCGCCGGCCCGGGGTACCGGGCCGGCGGCGGGACTACGCTGGGGCCGGCCCGGCCAGGACGCCCGATCGGCCCTGGATCGGTATCCGATTCGGCCCTGGACCGGTATCTGTGCCCTGAACAGGCCCAACAATGAGTTATCCCCGCCGCGGATGACCGGCAAACTATCCGAAGACTGTGATGTTCATCACGTAAATCCGGATGCCGACACGGCGGTATCCGGGCTTGACGTTTCGCCGCGGAGGAGCGATGCTGCGTTGCAACCGTGAACCTCATAGTGGCGTACATTTGACCAGCGGTGTGTCTTCCGGCTACACTGCTAATTTGCGCTGCACTCAGACGTCCTCGGCATCCTCGCATCCCTCGCGGCGTGTCCGCAGGGCGTTTCGCGTGCGCGCGGTGACCGTCCGCCACAAGCTCGGAAGGACCCCTGTTGGCAGCTTCGCGCAGCGCCTCAGCCACCGTTCCAGGTCCACATCGTATTTCCTTCGCTCGTATCCAAGAACCTCTTGAAGTCCCCAGCCTCCTCGCCCTGCAGACGGACTCGTTCGACTGGCTGCTCGGCATCGAGCGCTGGCGGGCCAGGATCGAGGCCGAAAAGGAGAAGGGCCGCAAGGACCTTCCCGAGCAGTCGGGCCTTGAGGAGATCTTCGAGGAGATCAGCCCGATCGAGGATTTCACCGGGACCATGTCGCTCTCGTTCCGTGATCACCGGTTCGAGCCGCCCAAGTACTCCGTGGAGGAGTGCAAGGACAAGGACATGACCTACTCCGCCCCGATGTTCGTGACGGCGGAGTTCATCAACAACAGCACCGGCGAGATCAAGAGCCAGACGGTGTTCATGGGCGACTTCCCGCTCATGTCGCCGAAGGGCACCTTCGTCATCAACGGCACCGAGCGGGTCGTGGTGTCGCAGCTGGTCCGGTCGCCTGGCGTCTACTTCGACCGGCAGGTCGACAAGACATCCGACAAGGACATCTACAGCTGCAAGGTGATCCCGTCCCGTGGCGCCTGGCTCGAGTTCGAGATCGACAAGCGGGACAGCGTCGGGGTCAGGATCGACCGCAAGCGCAAGCAGGGCGTCACAGTCCTGCTCAAGGCGCTCGGCTGGGACGAGGCCAAGATCCTCGACCGGTTCGGCGGCTTCGAGTCGATGCGCGCGACGCTGGAGAAGGACCACACCACCGGCCAGGACGACGCGCTGCTCGACATCTACCGCAAGCTCCGTCCCGGCGAGCCGCCGACCAGGGAGTCCGCCCAGGCGCTGCTGGAGAACCTCTACTTCAACCCGAAGCGCTACGACCTGGCCAAGGTCGGCCGCTACAAGGTGAACAAGAAGCTCGGCCTGTCGCTGCCGATCCGGCAGGGCACGCTGACCGAAGAGGACATCGTCTCCACCATCGAGTACCTCGTCCGGCTGCACAGCGGCGAGGAGGAGATGAAGTCGGGTGACACGCTCATCCCGATCGAGACCGACGACATCGATCATTTCGGCAACCGGCGGCTGCGCACGGTCGGCGAGCTGATCCAGAATCAGGTCAGGCTCGGCCTGGCCCGGATGGAGCGGGTGGTCAGGGAGCGGATGACCACGCAGGACGTCGAGGCCATCACTCCGCAGACGCTGATCAACATCAGGCCGGTGGTCGCTTCCATCAAGGAGTTCTTCGGCACCAGCCAGCTCTCCCAGTTCATGGACCAGACCAATCCGCTGGCGGGGCTCACCCACAAGCGCAGGCTGTCCGCACTCGGCCCCGGCGGGCTTTCCCGCGAGCGGGCCGGCTTCGAGGTCCGCGACGTGCACTCCTCGCACTACGGCCGGATGTGCCCGATCGAGACCCCGGAAGGCCCCAACATCGGCCTGATCGGCTCGCTGTCCTCGTACGGGCGGGTCAACGCGTTCGGCTTCGTCGAGACCCCGTACCGCAAGGTGAAGTCCGGCAAGGTCACCACGCAGATCGACTACCTGACCGCGGACGAGGAGGACAGGCATGTCATCGCCCAGGCCAACGAGCCCATCGAGGACGACGGCACCTTCACCGGGGACCGCGTGCTGGTCCGGCGCAAGGGCGGCGAGGTCGACTACATCCCGCCGGACGACGTGGACTACAT
>WNEY01002035.1_pt1 | contig 14642 bp, 12 predicted proteins | sample 5400531 | NCBI WGS metagenome assembly WNEY01 (sample SAMN13153338, study PRJNA577476) | soil metagenome | isolation source: 200 cm saprolite under Douglas fir tree site 1 | place: USA:California | collected 2015-04-18
GTTGGGGCAGAACGGAGTCTCCTGGGGGATCCGGCCGACGATCTGATGATCCTTCACCGTGATCACCACCGTCTCGGGGGTGAAGGAGGAGCAGACGTACCCATACTGGCCGTCGGGGGAGAAGATCTGCATGCCCGGTCCGCCGGGGACGATGATCCGGGTCTTCTCCTCGTAGGTGTGACCATCCAGGACGGCGACATAGTTCTCGCCCCGCACCGTCACCCATACCTCGGAGCCGTCCGGGGTGAAGAACGCCTCGTGCGGTGATCGCCCGACGTAGGTGATGTGCTTTACGGCATTGGTCGCAGTCTCGATGAATGCCACGGAATTCGAGCCGATCGAGACCGCCACGATGGTGCGGTGATCGGGCGAGAACCCCAGGCCATGCACCAGCGCCTGCCCGCGGTACAAGGGGCTGAAATTGCCGGGCGCCGGATCTCCCAGGCGAATCACGCCGACCAGCCGGTTGTCCGCGGGATCGGTGACGGAAACCGTGTTCGAGAACTGCTCCGCCGCGTACACCCGGTCGCGGTGACTGACTGGAATCTCCTGCCCCGCGAGGTGGCACTCGGGTGTCAGGCCTGTGGCCGCCACGAGCGCGGCGATGGCGATGACGGGTTTCATCTCAGGGCCAGCCGCATCGCCGCGATCTCCTGCTGTTGCGTCACGACGATCTCCTGCGCCATGCGCCGCAGCTGCTCATTCTTGCCATACCGGAGCTCGGCCTGCGCCATGGCGATCGCACTCGCGTGATGCGGGACCATCATGGCGACGAAATCACGGTCCACATCACCGGAGGGTCGGATTGCCATGGCCTTCATCATCTGCTCCATTGCGGCACCGCTGGCGGCGATGAACGGCTCGTCCACAGCGCCGCCAGTCCGTCGCGCTGCGGAGTCGCCCGCCGCGCGCGTGCAACCCATGACCGCTGCGGTGAGACCGAGGGCCAAGAGCGCGGCCAGGGAAGGCCGCGCGGCCCTCTTGGGCATAGAGAATCTCCGCTCGAGTCGATTGGTGCAAGTCATTGTTGTCTCCCGGTCATGAGTGGTCGCGGGGCCGTCCTGGCCCCAGGATTCGTGCTTCGCGCTCATCGTGCACTCACCACGCGTACGCGCGCTCCCTCCTGCAGGTCGGCGGGCGGGTTGATCACGATGTGCGCACCCTGCTTGAGCCCACCTGTCACCTCTACCCAGCTCCCGAGATCGCGGCCGATAGTCACCGTTTGGTAGCGCGTCGTCGAATCGGGAGCGACCGTCACGACCTGTGGCGGGCCGTCACGGATCACCAGCGCCGTGGCGGGCACGCGCAACGGCGGCGTGCCCGGGCCGAGCGCAAGCTGCACCTGGGCGTACATCCCGGGCAGGAATGCGCCCGTGGGATTCGCCACCCGCACTTCCGCAAGGAGTGTCCGGGCGGTGGCATCGAGCGCTCCGGCGGTGCGCGCCACGCGCCCGCGCAGCGTGTCGCCGGGGAGCGCGGGCACGGTGACCACAGCGGGCTTCCCGATCGCGACCGCCGCGGCGTAGTCTTCGGGCACGGTCACATACACGCTAAGCGTGTCGGTCTGCGCGACCGTGAACAGACTCCCCGGTGTGCCCCCGCTTCCCGCCGGCAATGTCTCGCTCACGCCGCCCGCCGTTCCGACCAGGGCCCCGCGATCCACGTTACGCGCCGTGATCACGCCCGCGAATGGAGCGACCACACGCTCGTATGCCTGCAGCTGCACCAGCCGCCGCAGGTTGGCCTCGGCACTATTCAAGTTGGCCACGGCCTCGTCGAAGGCTGCCTGCATCTGATCGACCTCTTGGGCCGTGACCGCACTGTCGACGGCGAGCGCCCGCCAGCGCACCACGTTGGCCCGAGCGAGCTCCTGCGCCGCGCGCGTCTGAGCGACCACCCCCCGCGCTTGGGTCACCTGCTGATCGAGGTCGGGGGCGTCGATGTCGGCGAGGAGCTGGCCCGCGCGCACGCGACTGCCGATATCGACCAGTCGCCGGCGCACGTAACCCGGAGTCCGTGCGTAGATGGCGGCGGTCTGCACGGCGGTGAGGGCGCCGGGAAGACTGACGCTCGACGGGCTCGTGTCATGCGTCACCATAGTCACGCTCACGGTGGGCACGGTGACACCGACGGCCGCGGCGGCAGCCGTGAGCCGGTGGCGCTGCGCAACGCGCGGCACAACACCCGTCAGCAGGGTAGCCGCCAACACGCCCCCGGCGATCGCGCCCCCGAGCCCCCCCCTGATCCCGCGGCGCCGCGGCGAGGCGGGCGCGGGTCGGTGATTGCCCTCGCCGGGGTGGGGCTGCTCCAGGATCTCCGGTACGGCGCTCATGCGTGTCCCTCCGGGATGACAATCGGTGGTGTGGGCGGTGCGACGCGCAGGATGCTGTACAGCACCGGCACGACCACCAGGGTGAAGCAGGTAGCGACGAGCAGCCCGCCGATCACGGCGCGGCCGAGCGGGGCGTTCTGCTCGCCCCCTTCGCCCAGGCCGAGCGCCATCGGCAGCATCCCGATGATCATGGCGAGCGCCGTCATGCAGACGGGCCGCAGCCGCACGGAGCCGGCCTCGAGCGCCGCCTCGAGGGCAGAGCGTCCTTCCCGCCGCAGGTCATCCGCGAAGGTGATGAGCAGGACGCTGTTTGCGGTGGCGACGCCCAGGGCCATGATGCTCCCCATCAGTGACGGGACACTGAAGGTGGTCTGGGTCACGAAGAGCATCCACACGATGCCGCACAGCGCCCCGGGTAGCGCCATCACGATCACCAGCGGATCGAGCCACGACTGAAAGTTGATCACGAGCAGGAGGTACACGAGCAACATCGCGAACAGCACCCCCAACCCCAGCCCAACGAACGATGACCGCATGCTGGCGACCTGGCCACGCACCACGATGTGCGTCCCCTTCGGCAAGGACGGACCGATCTTGGCGACGACACCGTCCACATCGCCCGCCACGCCGCCCAGGTCCCGGTCGTCCACGGCCGCGTACACGTCGGACACCGGTTGCGTGTTGTAATGGTTCACGACGGCGAACGTAGTCTGGCGGGTCGCGGTCGCGAGGTTGCCGAACAGCTGCGGGGTGCCGAGTCCCGGTGCCGTGACCGGTGTGTTGGTCAGCGCGTCCAGCGCGTTGATCTTGGAGAGCGGCGTACGGACGGCCACGCTGTAGCTCACGCCGTTCTGCGGGTTGAGCCAGAAGTTCGGCGCGGTCTGCCCGCTCGAGGAGAGCGAGATGAGGAGATTGCTCGCCACCTGGCGCTGCGTGAGCCCGACTTGCTGCGCCCGGATCCGGTCCACCGAGAAGAGAAACTCCGGCATGTTCACCACCTGCTGCACCCGGACATCGACGGCGCCGGGGATGCGCCGCAGCTGGGCGGCCAGGCGGGTGGCGACGTCGTAATTGGCCAACTTGTCCGGCCCCACGATTTGGACGTCGAGCGGGGCGGGCAGGCCGAGGTTGAGCACCTGGTTCATGATGTCCGACGGCACGAAGAAGAAGGTCACGCCCGGAAACTCAGTTGGGAGCGTCGCACGCAGGCGCCGCACGTACTCGATTGTGGAGGTCCGGCGCGTCGGTGCGAGCTGGACGACCAGATCGGCGTCCGCCGCGTTCAGCGTGGCGTTGCCGCCGGTGGCCAGATTGATGGCGTTGCGGTTGATGCCGATGTTGTCGAGAATGAGCCCCAGCTCCGCCGGGGGGATCACGCGCCGAATGGTCCGTTCCACCCCGGCGGCGATGAGCTCGGTCTGCTCGACCCGCATGCCGGCGGGCGCCCGCAGGTGGAGCTGGAAAGCACCGGCATCGGTGGTCGGGAAGAAGTCCTGCCCGATGAATGGGACCAGGAACAGGGAGAGCGCGGCGAAACCGCCGACGGCGCCGAGCACTAGGCGCCGGCGGCCGAGTGCCCACCCGAGCACGCCCTTGTAGGCCGCGCGGAAGCGCTCGAAGCCGGCCTCGAACCGCGCGCTCACCCGCTCGATCACCCCGCGCGCCGCCGTCCGGCCCGCGGCGAGACGGGGCGCGTCGGCGGCGAGGAGATAGTGGGCCATCGTGGGCACGATGGTCCGGGACAGGAGATAGGAGGCCAGCACGGCGAACACGACCGCCATCGCGAGCGGTCGGAACAGCGCGGCCGCGGGACCGGTGAGGAAGAACATGGGCACGAACACGATCGAGATGGAGATCGTTGACACGAACGCCGGGGTCGCGATCTGCGCCGCTCCGTCCACGATGGCGGGCAAGATCTCCTTCCCCTGCTCCATGTTCAGGTTGATGTTCTCGATCGTGACCGTGGCGTCGTCCACCAGGATCCCGACGGCGAGTGCCAGCCCGCTCAGGGTCATCACGTTGAGCGTCTGTCCCAGCGCCGCGAGGCCGATGATGGAGCACAGCACCGCGAGCGGTATCGAGGTCGCGATAATGAGCGTGCTGCGCCAGCTCCCCAGAAAGAGGAGGATCATGAGCGCCGTGAGGCAGGCGGCGATGAGCGCCTCGCGGATGACCCCCGAGATCGAGGCGCGGACGAACACCGACTGGTCCACGAGCACCTGAATGTCGAGGGACGGCGGCAGCGCGGGCTTGAGCGCGGCGAGCAGCGTCTTCACGCGGTTGACCACCGCGAGGCTCGAGGCATTCCCGTTCTTGAGCACGCTCATGTAGGTGCCATGCTGTCCGTTCTGGCGCACGATGTTGGTCTGGACGCCGGCACCGTCGCGCACATACGCGACGTCGCGGATGTAGACCATCGCCCCGTTGACCTGCTTGATCGGCATGTCGTTGAGCTGCTCGACGACCTCGGGGCTCGAGTTCAAGCGCACGCTGTATTCCCGGGTGCCCAGCCGCGCCGATCCGGCGGGCAGGATCACGTTCTGCGCGTTGACGGCGGCGCTCACGTCCGACGGAGAAAGCCCCTTCGCATACAAGCGCGACAAATCGAGGTCGACGTTGATCAGCCGGGGCGCGCCCCCGTAGGGGAACGGAATGGTCGAGCCCTGGGCGGTCGCGAGCGGCGTGCGCACGAAGTTGGACACGTAGTCGTTCAAGTCTGCTTGCGACATCGTGCTGGAGCCCACGCCGATCTGGAGGATCGGCACGTCGGTCGCGTTGAAGCGCAGGATGATGGGCGGCGTGATCCCCGGCGGCAGAATCCGGGTGTTGCTCTGGGATGCCGCAGTGAGCTCGGCAATGCCCGTCGCGACGTCCGCGGTGGGCTGAAAGAACACCTTGATCACCGCGACGCCGTCGAGCGATTGTGACTCGATATGCTCGATATCGTTGACCGCCGCCGAATACGACCGCTCGACGATGGTGACGACGCGCTGCTCCATCTCTTCGGGCGACATCCCCTGGAACTGCCAGATCACCGTGGCGACCGGCAGCGGGATCGCGGGGAAGATGTCCACCGGCGTCGTCATGATCGCTACGAGGCCGCCGATGAACACGAGGATGGCACCGCACACGAACGTATAGGGGCGTCGCAAGGCGACGCGCACGATCCACATCATGGCTCGGGCCCCGACAGGGACCGGCCGAGCAGCGCTTCAAGCGAGGCCCGGGTAATCTGATAATTGAAGTGCGCGCTCACGAGATCGAGCTCCGCCTGCACGAGCGCGGCCTGGGAGGTGAGCACGTCGAGGATCGTGGCGATCCCGGCGCGATACCGCGCCAGGATCACGCGCAGATCCTCGGTCGCGAGCCGCACGGACTCGCCCGCCAGGGCGATATCGTGCTCCGCCACGCGCAGACTGCCGATCAGCCGTTGCGCTTCGGCCCGGGCGAGGCGCTTCGCGTCGGCGGAGGTGGCCATGGCGAAGTCGGCCGCGGCCTCCGCCTGGGTGATCGTCGCCTCACGTACGAAACCGTTGAACAGTGGGAAGGACGTGCCGACAGTGACGATCCACCCGGCCCGCAGCGCGCCGGGCACCTGTGAGGCGTTGGCCCAGTTGTATCCCGCCCCCAGGGTTATGGTCGGTACGTACTCGGTCTTCGACGCCCGCACGTTCGCCACGCTCGCGGTCGCCTGAGCCTCGGCGCTCACGACGACCGGTGCCGTCGTCGGAGCGAGCGTCAGCAGCGCCGAATCACCGAGGGCCAGCGGTGTGGGGTCGAGCGTGGTGGCCGGCTCGGCGTCAACCGGTCCATCGGCGCCGACCAGTCGACCGAGCGCCGCACCGGTCATCCCCAGGGTATCCTCGGCCGCAAGCCACTGGCGCCGAGCTGTTGCGAGGGCGAGCTGCGCGCGTAGCACGTCGGAGCGGGTGGCGGTGCCGGCCGCTTCGCGGTCCCTGGCGTACGCCAGCCCCAATCCGGTCTGGGCGACCGATTCCCTGGCGACGCGTACCAGCCCGCGCGCCCGAAGCACGTCGAAATAGCCCATCTTTGCGGCGAGCATCGTCGCGTACTGTTGAGAAATCATCCCTGCGTCCGCCGCCCGGCTGAAGGCGTCCGCCGCGCTCCGCTGGGCGCCGCGCCGGCCGCCGGTGAACAGGTCCACCGCGGCAGCGACTCCCGCACCGTACGTGTTCGCCGCGCTCGTTTGAGCGACGCCTGGAGCGCCGATCGCTCCTGTGCCTGCTTGCGTCTGGTCGCTCCAGCCAGCGGCCGAATTGACGTACAGACTGGGGAGGTAGGCGCCCAGCGCTACTCGCTGCGCCGCCGACGCGTCACGTACGGCGCCCCGCGCACCGGCCATGCCGGGGCTGTGCGCCAGGGTTCGCGCAATCACCGCATCGAGCGACAGCCGGGGACCCAGTGCCGCCGTGTCGGACGCAGGGTCCGCGGCGGCCAGGCGGCTCGTGTCCGCCTGCTGGCCAGCACCCCGCGTCGGGATCCACCCCGCGAGACCGAAGGCGAGCATTACCGCGCAGCGCCAGTTCGTCACGCGGTGGTGCCGGTCGTAGGTGGCCGCACCGGACCCGTTCCGGCACCGGTGCGCTTGATTGCGACTGCGACTTCGTCCAGGTCGGCGTCGGTCAGCTCGAGTCCCGCCGCGCCGATCCAGCCGTCCACCTGATCGGGGGACCGGGCGCCCACGATCGCCCCCGTCACGCCCGTCCAGGCGAGCGTCCACGCCACCGCCACAGCGGCGACACTCGTCCGGTGACGCTCCGCGATCGGCCGCAACGCGTCCGCCAGGGCGACATTGCGGCGCAGCCCAAGGCCCGTAAAATCGGAAGAGCGAGAGCGCCAGTCGTCCGCGCCAAGTTGTGCCGCGCGCTCCAGGGTGAAGGCGCCCGTGAGAAGGCCCGACTGCATGGGGCTGTAGACGATGACCCCCGTGCCGTGCGCGGCGCACCAGGGCAGCTCCGCCGCCGCGACCTCCCGGCGGATCGCAGAGAAGGGGGGTTGCAGGGTGTCCACGTGCCCGACCTGCTCGGCTGCTTCGAGCTGCGCGACATCGTGATTCGAGAGCCCGACAGCGCGGACCTTTCCCTCCTCTTTCAGCTGCAACAGCGTGCCCCAGTAGTCTTCGAGCGGGGTGCCGTCCTCGGCAGGCCAGTGCATCTGGTACAAGTCGATGCGCTCGACGTCGAGCCGGCGGAGCGACGCCTCCACCTCGCGGCGAATGCTCAGGGGATCGCCCATGCGGCGCGGCGGGGCGGTGCGGTCGTGCTCGTCCCAGACGAGACCCGCTTTGGTGAAGACGTAGGGCCGGTCATCGGCCGGGATGTCGCGCAGCGCGCGGGCCACGATCTCCTCGGAGTGGCCGAGTCCGTATACGGCCGCGGTATCGATCCAGTTGATGCCCCGCTCGACGGCGTGACGGATCGCGGCGATCGAGTCCGTGTCGTCCTGGTTGCCCCAGGCGAAGGTCCATCCGCCGCCCCCGATCGCCCACGCGCCGAAGCCGACGCGCGTGATCCGCATGCCGGTCGTGCCGAGCGGCGCCGTGGGAAGCGTATCCGTGTCGTGAACCGTGTGTGTCATATATGCCCTCCTCAGCGACGCCTTCTGGAGGCGTCTGTCGATTATGTCGGCGAGACCGCTCAAGTCCGACGGCTTAATGGACGTGAGTGCGTCCATCTCGAGTCGGCTCAGCTGGAGACCCTGCCGCAGTAGCCACACCAACACGCCGTGCGGGTTCTGCTCGAACGCATCTCGCAACTCCTCGTCGGTGAGGAGCTTGCCGATCAGGATCTCCACGCTCTGCTGCGTCATGACACCTTGGTCGCCGCGGCCGGGAACTTCTCGACGATCGCCTCGACGGTCTTCTTCAGCTCCTGCTCGTACTGCGCCTCGTCGTCCGAAACCGCCGCGACCCCCTGTCCGCGCCACAGCAAGTCCTTGGTCTTGGGGTCGAACACATCGACGATCACGGTTCCCTCGGTGTATTGGGTCACCATCGGACCATTCTGCATTCCCCAGTCTGCTCCCCAGGCACGTCCCCAGCGGCGTCCATAGCCGCTCCACCAGTGCGGCCGCCACGCATACCCGTAGTCCCAATACGTGACGTCGAGCTTCTGGTTGGTACTGGCGTAGTACGCGACGCAGAAATCGGGGTTACTGTCGGTCGCGACGTAGCCGAGGCCCGCGAACTCCTGTGCCAAATCGGTACGGAGCGCACGGTTCGAGATCGAGTTCACAAGCATCGGGTCGTTGGTCGATGAGACCGCGCCCGCGACGCTCGGCTTGGGCGTCGGTTGCACGCGGAATGTGCGCAGGCCGTGAAGGCTCGCGTCGGGACTGAGTGCGGTGCGCACGCTGATCCCCGGAGCGCAAGCTGTGACGGTGAGCGCCGCGGCCAGGGCCGCGGTAGCAAGCTGTGTCAGTCGCATTGTGTTGCTCCTAGTAAGGTGAAAACGTGTTGTTGTGTGAGGACGAGTTTGCACGCCACGTGCCAGCGACCGGCCGGCCCGGGCCTTTCACGCAAGCCGCTGCCCTGCCGAGCGTTCGGCGGCAGACGGTGACACGCACCGGCGAAAGGGCGGCGTCGGAGGGTGCGGAAGTTCGAGCAGAAGTGCGCGGGAGCCGACAGGCGAGGACGACGGTGCCAAGGTGTGCCCAACTCAGCGGCTCACCATGATCGTCGCCATCATCCCCTTATCCTCGTGCGCCAGCACGTGGCAGTGGTACACGAATCTCCCGACGATGACCGGATCGGTGAACGGGATGATGACCTTCACCTCGCCGTGCAGGGGCACGTTGACGATGTCCTGATATCCATCGAACAGTTGCGGCGCGCCGTTCACCTCCGTCACCTGGAAGTGCGTCTGGTGGATGTGGAAGTCGTGCAGCTCGCCGGACTCGTTCCGGATGGTCCATTCTTCGATCGCGCCGAGCTTGACGCGGGTGTCGGTGCGGTTCGGGTCGAAGGTGCGACCGTCGACGAAGAACGTGTCGCCGTCGGCCGATTCCGAGAACACGATCGTGCGGCGATCCGTAATGCGGCGGCGTAGATCGGCAACGGGGAGCAATCGCTCGGGAAGTGCGAGCGGTGGGACCGCGGCACCCTCCACACGGACGGTCGCGAGCATGGCCCCTGGGTAGTGGTTGCCCTGCGGCCCGGTATCGAACCCGGCGGTCCGGAGCCGGTAGGTCCCGGGGCCGGCGGCCTGCACGAGGACTTCCTCTCTCGCGCCCGGCGGGAGCAGGAGCCGCTGCTGCGGCACCAGGCGAGCCAGACGGTGGCCGTCCCGCGCCACCTCGTAGAAACGGTGTCCGTCGAGCGTGAGCAGGTAATACAGGTCCGCGCCGACGTTCCCGATGCGCCACAGCTGCGTCTCGCCGGGGCGGAGCGTAATCGTGGGATTGAGCGCTCCGTTTACTGTGCGCATGGCGTCGTCGCCGATCTCGCGATGCACGACGTTCCCGCCACCGAGCTGCGCGTCCTTGAGGAGGAGTACGTGCTCCCTCAAATCGCGCAGATCCGGAAACGGATCGAGCAGCCCCTCGACGATGAGTGCGCCGGCCATCCCGTTGCGCACTTGGTCGTCCGAGCGGCCGTGTGCGTGGGGATGGTACCAATAGAGACCAGGCGCGTGGCTCGAGGGGACGCGAATCTCGTAATGCTGCACCCCACCGGGCCGGACGTGTAGGAACACATTGTCCGAGTTCCCGAGCGGGGAGACGGACAGCCCGTGCGTGTGCAGGTTCGTCTCCTCGTCCAAGCCGTTGACGAGCCGCAGCCTGACCACGTCGCCGGGACGCACGCGCAAAGTGGGGGGCACGTAACTTCCGTTGTACGCCGCAGCGAAGACCGGCCGGCCCGCGACGCTCACCGCCGCTCGCGATGCGGTGAGCGTCACCTGGAGCACGCCGTCGCGACTGGCCAGGACGGCCGGCTCGCGAAACGTCTGCGACCGGGCGGGGCCCGCATCATGGGCCGCGCCGGCGGCCAAGAGCAGCGCCGGCAGGACGGCTGGTCGTATCTTCACTGCGCCCGTGCCGCGACGCCGATGGCTCCGAACACCGTGAACGGCGCGCTCACCACGCTTCCGAATCCCGGCGCCGACGCGACGAGCGTGTAGCTGCTGCCAGCCTGGTTGATCACGAGGGTGTCGAAGAACGCGACGCCGGACAAAGCGGCGACGCTGACGGTCCCGCTGAGAATTCCACCGGACGGATTCGAGCCGAGCGCCACGCGCACGGTGCCACTGAATGCGGCGAGCACGTTGCCGAGCGTGTCGAGCGCTTCGACCTTCACTTCCGGGTCGATGGGGCTGCCGGCGGCGACACTGTTCGGCTGAACCAGAAAGGCCAGCACGCCGGCTGCGGTGCCGCCGCCCGCGTTGCCGCCCCCTTCCCGCGGGATGCTTGGTCCGATCGGGGCGCCCGGGCCGGCGCATGCGCTCCCCGCGCACAGTGCCGCCATCAGCATGACCGCCCCGAGATGCATGCGCATGTTCATTCTCCCTGCGCCGCCAGGGTCCCCGTGTGGACGCGATTCCCGGGTTCGTGCTGCAGCGTTACCGGGGCCGGTCCATCGGCCAGCCGGAGCTGCCGTTGGGCGCGATCGCGGCTGATCCAGACGATGCTGTCGCCGCACATGATCGCATCCACGGGATACGCCTGCCGTGCGAAGGACTCGGCGTCCGAGCTCGCCACCTCGGTGCCCGGGAAGTAGTAGAAGCACCGCTCGCCTCCCGGGTGACTGTGGATCATGCCTACTGTCCCCACCCATCCGGCCTCCTCGCACGTCTGCCGCGGCAGCACGTGGGTCCGGGTTGAGTGTGCCGGGTCCACGTCCGCCGGAGCGATGCGCTGTACGAACACCACCGATCCGCGCACCTCGCCGATCATGCAGCCCATGAATTCGGTGGGCGAGCGGTACGCCAGCGTGAGATAGCGGCGTGCCTGATCGGACAGGGCCAGGCCTCGGGCCGTCATGGATGTCGCGCCGGCGGCCGCGAGGTGCGCCCCGAGCAGGGCGACCACGCCCACCGTCCCGAGCGCCGCCCGGAAGGGCTGGGCCGTCACGGATGCGCCCCGTACCGCATGAGCACCTGCGGTTGCAGCGCGCTCGAGCCCAGGCACCACCACGCCGCCAGCACCCGCAGGCAGCGCAGGTACGCGGTTTCGGGCAGGCTCACCGTGATCATGGTTCTCATGGCGCCTTCCCCTTCGCACGCGGCATGCCAGGCGCCGGCGCGACGTCGGCTGCTCGACTAAGTGGCCGCCGGGCCGCGCGTTCGCTCGCTGGAGGGCCAGCCCTCATCGGTTGTGCGCGGGGCGGATCGTGCGGAAGATCGAGCAGAAATGCGTGGAAGCCGACACCGACACAGGTGAAGACCCACGGTGAGCAAGGCCGCTCCTCCTGGCACACTGCCTGCGCGACGGCAGGTCATGTCCATCAACTCTCGGCGCTGGTACGCGCTGGCCGTAATGCTGGCCGCCGTGTTCCTCGCGGCGTTCGACTTCAATGTCGTCACCATTGCCATCCCATCCATTCAGCGGGGGCTGGGGACGAGCTTCGGCGAGATCCAGCTGATCGTGGCGGGGTACGCGCTGTCGTTCGCCGTATTGCTGATTGCGGGAGGTCGTCTCGGCGATCTGTACGGTCGCCGGCGGATGTACGTGGTTGGTATGACAGGCTTCACCATCGCGTCCGCGCTATGCGGCTTCGCCGGCTCGCCGTCCGCGCTGGTCGGATCACGTCTGCTGCAGGGAGCCTTCGCCGCCGTCATGGTCCCGCAGGCGCTGTCGTTCATTCAGGTGACGTTCACGCCCCGGGAGCAGAGTCTCGCCTACGCGATGTACGGCATGACGATCGGGTTCGGGATGATCGCGGGCCAACTGCTGGGCGGCCTGCTGCTCAGCGCCGACCTGTTGGGTCTTGGGTGGCGGCCGGTGTTTCTCGTAAACCTTCCCTTCGGCGTCGTCGCCATTACCCTCGCCTGGTGGCTGGTCCGGGAATCGCGCGCACCGGCCGGCATGAAGCTCGACCCCGGTGGTGTCGTGCTCGTGTCCGCTGCGCTGGCGCTGCTCTTGTACCCGCTGATCCGCGGCGAAGCCGCGGGCTGGCCGACCTGGACCTGGCTCTCGCTCGCCGGCGCGGCCGTCCTGCTGGTCGTGTTCCTGCGCTACGAGCGCTGGAAGACGGACCGGGGCGGGTCGCCGCTGCTCGTGCTGTCGCTGTTCCGTCATCGGTCGTTCGTGGTCGGACTGGGTGTGGGCCTCAGCTTCTTTTCTGTGCTCGCGCCTTTCCTGGTGCTGTTGACCGAATACCTCCAGAGCGGGCTGAACCTGACCCCGCGCGCTGCGGGCCTGCGCTTCCTGCCGTTCGCGATCGGCTTCCTGTCGGCCTCGTTCGCTTCGGCGCGACTCGCTCCGCGCCTCGGTCGCGCGATTCTGCAGCTCGGCGCCGGACTCATGGTTACCGGACTCCTGATCCTGATGGCCGTCGTGCGCAGCGCTGCGGTGGAAACCTCCCCGCTCGCGTACATCCTGCCGTTGCTCATCTACGGGCTCGGGCAAGGGAGCCTGCAGGCGCCACTCGTCAACTTCATCCTGGTCGACGTGCCGCCGGAGGAGGCGGGCTCCGCGTCGGGGGTGGTCACCATGCTGCAACAGCTGTCCTTCGCGCTAGGCGTGGCGGTGATAGGAAGCGTCTTCCTGGTGGCGCTCGGTTCCAATCCGGGCTCGACTGCGTACGGGCGGGCGTTGGATCATGCGCTGGCGTGGAACGTCGGGCTTCTGACCGTTACGTTCGTCGCGGCGTTCGCGCTGCCTCCGCGGCCACGAGTGCGGGTCAAGGAGGCGGGGGCGAGTGCGTAGCTAGGCGACGCCCGCCAACCGTTCCATCGCCCGGACGACCACCGAGAAATCTTCATCAGTATGGGCGGCCAACTGCCGGGCGTGCTCCGCGGCAGCTACCTGCACGGCCGCGGCGGTCGCGGGCATCGGGACCGACAGCTCCATGCCCGTCTCCACGATCAATCCGAAGTCCTTGAACATCAGCCGCAGCGCGAACGCGGGCGGGTACTCCTCTTTGCGCGCGTTCTCGAGCTTCGCCTTCTGACTGGGCGAGACCACCGCGGTTTCGCCCAGCACCTGCAGGAACCGCTCGCGCGGCAGCCCGGCTTTCAGGCCGAGCGCGATCGCCTCGGCCAGCGCCTGGACCCCCAGCCCCAGCAGCGTGTTGACGCACAGCTTCATGGTCGCGCCGGCACCGCTGGGCCCGAGGTAGAACGTTTTGCTGCCCAGCACGGCGAGGATCGACTGGCACTTCTGGTACACGTCCTCCTCGCCGCCCACGAAGATCACGAGCTGCCCCTGCTCCGCCTGCACGGTGCTCCCGGAAACGGGAGCGTCGAGCACGGCGACGCCCTTGCTCCGCGCCGCCTCGTGCAGACGGCGCGAGGTGCGCGGGCTCACGGTGCTCATCTCGATCACGACGGCACCGGGTCGCGCGCCCGCCAGCGCGCCGTCGGGTCCGAACATCACCTGCTCCAGGGCGGCGTCGTTCGCGACGCTGGAGCACACGATGTCGACGCCTGCCGCGAGCTGTTTCGCCGTCGGCGCCACCTTCGCGCCGCCTTGCTCTAAGGGCCGGGTACGCTCCGGGGTCCGGTTGTAGACGAGCACGTCGTGGTGGGCCGCGAGTAACCGGCCCGCCATACGGCTCCCCATCGCTCCCAGTCCAATAAAGCCCACACGCATTGTCTCACCCCAGCCATTGTGGATTCTGGTACGTCCCATCGAAATGATGAGTCGTCTTGTACAGCTCATACTTTCCGTCGCGCGCGGCATGCGCCGTCCGCTCGAGCAGGGCCGCCACGGCCGCCTCGCTCAGCGGGCGAAAGCTGCGGGCCGCGTGCAGCGCCTGCTCGAGCACCGGCAACGAGTCGCAGCCCGTGATCACCACGCTCGTCGGCAGGTTCATCGCATAGTGGAGGCATTCGACGGCGGTCACGGTGCCGCTCACCAGAACGAACGGATCGCCCATGGGCTTCATGCCCAGCACGCCGATATCCTCGGCGACGAGCACGGGCAGGACTTGCTTCGCGAAGCTGTCGTAATGGGCATCCATCACGTTCAATGGCATCTGCACCGCGTCGAACCTGAACCCGTGCGTCCGGGCGGTGTCGAGCATCCGGAGGTGGATGGCAGGGCTCTTGTGGCCGGTGAAACCGACGTAGCGAATCTTGCCGGCGCGCTGCGCCGCCAGCACCGCTTCCAGCGCGCCGTCCGCGCCGAACAC
>WNEY01003164.1_pt1 | contig 14636 bp, 13 predicted proteins | sample 5400531 | NCBI WGS metagenome assembly WNEY01 (sample SAMN13153338, study PRJNA577476) | soil metagenome | isolation source: 200 cm saprolite under Douglas fir tree site 1 | place: USA:California | collected 2015-04-18
GTGGGACTTGGGCGACGGATCGCCTTCCGTGTACGTGAGCTTCCCTTCGCTGAAGGATGGCCTACCTCGTCCGCGTGACGGGCTTCACACCGCGGAGCTGGTCGTTCTTACCTCCTGGGAGCCGTTTGCACCCTTTGCTGGCACGCGATGGCAGCGACGCGGTGATGAGTACGAGAAGCTCAAGCAAGCAGTCTCTGAGCGGATGCTGTCGCTGCTCTTCAAGAGAATGCCGGCGCTCGAACCGCTGCTCGCCTACCACGAACTGTCGACGCCGCTCTCCAGCGCCCATTTCGTCCGCGCGGTTCACGGTGCTTCCTACGGGCTCGAGGCGATTCCAGCGCGATTTGCGAATCCGTGGCTGCGGCCACGCACTCCGGTGAGAGGGCTTTATCTGGCGGGCTGCGACGTAGCAGTCGTGGGCGTGGTGGGCGCACTAGCGGGCGGTGTTCTCGCCACCTTGGCGATTGAACCGGAACGAGCCTCGACCTGGCTGCGTGAGGCTGTGCGGACCTATTTTCGCTTGCCGACCGGCCGCGCGGTGCGCACCGCCCGTCCTTCCTTCGTCAGCAGCGTGCGATAGCGCGAGTCGAGCAAGGAATGGAAGTAGGACTGCCTCGTGCTGGCTACTTTCTCTGTCCGCGACTCCCGCCGTGAGCAGCGCCCTTCGGCGGCGCCTTCATCTTGCTGGTAGCGTGCCACGATGATCTTCGTCCTGCTGCGCCTGCTCGCGGGGCTCGTCCGTTCACGCCTGTCGCTCGTCGCCGAAAACGAGATGCTGCGACAGCAGCTGGTTGCAGCGAAGTGCCGGCTCCAGGGCAAACGGGTCCGCTTCTCCACGACGCAGCGGTGGCTCATCGGACACATGGCGATCACCGCGACGGCGTGGCGCACGGCTGTCGCCCTGGTCCAACCGGCCATGGTCCTACGCTGGCACCGCGCGGGCTTTCGCCTCTTCTGGCGCTGGCGCTCGAGGCCGGGCGGGCGGAAGCTGAGCCGTCACGCCCCTCTCATTCGCGAGATGGCCGCTCTCAATCCGCGATGGGGAGCAGAGCGAATTCGCGGGGAGCTCCTCAAACTGGGAATCCACCTCTCGAAGCGCACCGTGCAGCGGCACATGCCCCGACGCGTCCCCGGTGACGGACAGAGATGGAGCACCTTCATCAAGAACCACATCACCTGGAGCTGTGACTTCGTTCAGACCTTCGATGCTCTCTTCCGCCCTCTTTTCGTCTTGTTCTTCATCGACCTCAAGCGCCGCAAGATCGTTCACGCAGCTGCCACCACGATGCCCACCGACGACTGGTGCGCGCAGCAAGCCCGGGATGCCACTATGGACGACCAGCCCGAAGTCCTGGTTACTGACCGTGATGGGAAGCTGGCTGTCCGATTCGCGGCGATCTTCGAGTCCACCGGAGCGAAGGTCGTCCGCAGCGCCGTACGCACGCCGAACATGAACGCCTTCGCTGAGCGCTTCGTGGGCACGCTCCGGCGGGAGCTGCTCGACCACGTCCTCGTGCTTGGCGACGAGCACCTCGGGCGCCTGCTCGCCGCGTTCATCGTCTTCTACAATGAGGCAAGGCCGCACCAGGGCATCAGCCAGCAACAACCCATTCCTCGCGCGCCACAGCTCGCCGGTCGCGTCTTGCCGCGCCCCATCCTCAACGGCCTTCACCATGACTACCGCCGAGCAGCCGCCGCTGCTTGCGGATAGAGAAAGTAGCCAGCACGGGCGCCGACGATGCCGCGCCCTACAGCGGCACGGGGATGGCCCCGCCGTTCCCCGGCGAGGACTTCCTCAGGAACGCGCCGGCAGGCCTCACCTTTCCGACGGATCTCTCCGGGCTGATGGCGGCGATCACCATCGAGCCCGACCCGGACGACAGCCCGGGTCCGTTCCTCGCGCTCAAGCCTCTCGCTGCGACGGTTGCGACGGCGGCCGTCGACCATCAGACCTACACGCTCGACAACCACGCGGCGGAATTCCCCACCGGGATGGCCACGATCATAATGACGCGTGGCCGGGCAAGCGGCCCGGAAGGAGTCTCGTGGCCCTCGCGAAAGGTTCCGCGCGCGCGCTGCCGAAGGAACCAGGCGCTGCAGCCGGTCTTCACCGCCACGGTGAAGTAGCGCCGGGCCTCGCCTTAAGCCTCGCCTGTTCATGTGCCGGCGTCTGCGCCTTCTGACCCACCGCCCACGTCACGTGCGAGAAGGGGCGCGGGCGCGCAGGCGCTCGAGCAGCTCGGCGACCTGCTGCAGGCGGGCACGCACCTCCGCGTCGGCCCGGGCCAACTCCTCGGGCGCCGCACCCCGACCGAGGGCCTCCTCGTAGTCGGTGACCGCGATCCCGAACGCCTTGAGCAGCCGCCGCGTTTCCTCGCTCGCCATGGCCCGCCCCTGCACCGAGCGTAGCACTCCCTGGCTGGACGCGGCCGTTTGTCCGCGAGCGCGGCCCCGCAGACCGGGCTACACTCGCGCCGTGGCGCGGGATGGGCACTACATCGCCGTGGTGGGCGCGGGCGCCTGCGAGCCCGAGGTGGCGCGCGTCGCGGAGGAGGTGGGGCGGCTCGTGGCCCGGGCCGGGGCGGTGCTCGTCTGCGGCGGGCTCGGCGGTCGCCACCGGGATGGGTGAGGCGCGCAACGCCATCGTAGCCCGCACCGCGGACGCGATCATCGCCGTGGGCGGCGAGTTCGGGACGCTCTCGGAGATCGCCCTCGCGCTGAAGATGGGCAAGCCCGTGGTCGGCATCGACACCTGGGAGCTGTCGAGGCAGGGCCGCCGCACGGAGGCGATCGCGCGCGCAGCCAGACCCGAGGAGGCCGTGGCGCTCGCGCTCCGGCTCGCGGCCCGCCCGGGGGCTTGACCCCGCGTCCCACGAGACAAACTGCCACAGAGGAGTAGAACATGCCACGAGTCAGCGTCGGAAAGGTCGCCGACCTCCCGCAGGGCAAGTTGGTTGGCGCGGACATCGACGGCGAGAAGATCCTGGTCGCGAACGTGGGCGGCAGCTTCCACGCGATGCGCTCCACGTGCAACCACGCGGGTGGGCCGCTCCACCAGGGCAAGCTGGAGGGCAAGATCGTCACCTGCCCCTGGCATGGCTCGCAGTGGGACGTCACCAACGGGAACCTGGTCTGGTTCCAGCGGCCGCTCCCCAACGAGCCCGTCTACAAGGTGCTCGTCGAGGGCGACGAGGTCTTCGTCGAGAAGTAGCTAACGCGGCTCGCACGCGCGAAAACGGAGATCATGGGCAACCGAGGCGTGGCCCTGTCCCTGGTCGCTGAGCGAGGTCAGGAACAGCACCGGCAGATAGCCCTGCGCGGCCGGCCGCCTTGATCTGCGCGCACACTTCGAACCCGTTCATGCCCGGCATCATGACGTCGAGCAGCACCAGATCGATCGGCTGCTTCTGCAGGAGCGCCAGCGCGGAGGGCCCGTCGACGGTCTCCAGTACGTCATGCTCGGAGGAAAGCAGGCGCTTGCACAGTGCGCGATTCATTGGCTCGTCGTCGACCACCAGCACGCGAGCGCGCTGGACTTCGCTCTGCATCGACGCCTCCGACCGAGGACCCTGTCTCGCGCCTCGGAGGGGTAAGCTAAGAGAGCCGCGAAGCAGGCGTCGTATCGCCGCGGCAGGGCGTCACTGCGGGCTGCCCCGACGCGCGACCGCGACCGCGTCGACGAGCTGATCAACCTCGAACGGCTTAGAAAGCTTCGCCACGGCTCCCACGTCGGCCGCCTTGATGTCATCCTCCTGCGTCGCGATCACGACGGGAATCCGAATGCCGTGCTGGTTCAACCACTCCAGAACATCGAGGCCGCTCATGATGGGCATGTTCAAATCGAGCAGGATCACGTCTGGCGAGACTGCCGTGATTTGCCGGACCGCGGCCGCCCCGTTCGGAGCGGTTTCGACGTCGCGAACAACAAGACCCGCTCCCGCCGGCCGAGGACAGAGTGCTCAACCACATCCTCGACAGGGCGCTCGAACCTGAACCGGAAGGCGTGCCCGCGACCGAGTGCGACGCGGCACTCCGCGGCGATGCTGCCCTCCCGCTACACACAACCTGGTCTTCCAGGAGGTCTGCTCGCAAGAGAGCAGAGTGGCCTCTACTACCCCACGTTGGGCGCGATGGGTCGGCGCGGGCTCGCGTTCGCCGATTCCCTTGCACCGCTCCAAGGCGTGCTTGACCACGGCCGTCAGGTGCTTGACGACACGCCCGCGCCACACCCCCCATCGTCGCCGAGGATATCGCAACACTTGAAGCAGCGTTACGCGGGCAGCGTTTCGCCGAGCAGCCGCAGCACGTTTCCGCCCATCACCGCGCTGATGGCGGGGTGAGCTCTCGGCGCGTGATTGACAGCTGCGAGCTTTTGCGCGAGCGTTTTGACGCCCCGGGGGCCGGGCCATCATCGGTGAACCCGAACTGGACACGAGACTGAAAATCCCCGTGTCGGTGGTTCGATTCCGCCCCTGGGCACTCCATCCCAGCTAGATCCTTGAGGGTGCGTGCTCTGGACAGTCGCTTCAATATCGCCGACCGTGCTTCGCGGTACCTCGCCGGCAGCATCATCCTCGTATCCAGAGCCCACTTTGCCGGCTGCTTGGCATCCGCCGACGCGGGGTCGCTTTGTCTCTTCTCCGTCCTTCGTCAGCGTGCGGCCGGATGCGCGCGCCCTCGTCCACAGCCTGCTTGAACCATCCGGGTCGATCTCGACGCCGGCCGGAATCCCGCCATAGCGCGTGATGATGTGGTCGACGTAATGGCCCAGGAAGAGGAAATCGCTCAGCGACGTCGCGTCAGTCAGCCCCTGATTTGTCAAGAACTCGCCGGCGCCAACCTTGCCGAGCGGTGACCCACCGACGCTGGCTCATCGGCGATCTTGGTAGCCAACCGGACGCGTGCCTCCACCGGGCGGCGAACGTCCCGCGCTGCGCGAGGCGGCGCCATTGCGGACGAGGGTCGCCGCGACGCCGCCGACCAGGAGCAGCACTCCCGCCAGGCCGAGCAACATGCTCCACGAGAGGACCGGGGGGATCGGGCTGAGCCCGTCACCGGTGAGGATGAACGCGGCCCAGTAGCGCGGGTGCCGCAGCGCCGTGCCGGAGCGCAGAAAGCGCAGCTTCGCGAGGCGCAGCGCCTCTGCCTTTGGCTTCCCGCGGTTCAGCTCGAAGTACAGCTGCGCCATGAAGTCGCGCGCGGGCTCGTCCGCTACGCGCCAGAGGGTGGTCACCGCGGCGCTCGCCCCAGCGGACAGGAGCGCGCGGCTGAATGCGTACGGGCCCTCGCCGCGGACGAGCTTGCCGCGCTCGGTCTCGCAGGCGGAAAGCGTGGCGAGGTCGACTCCGCGCAAGTCGAGGTCGTAGACTTCCTTCAGGAACAGATAGTCCACGCCGTCCTGCTCGCGGTCAGGCGAAAAGAGGATCCTCGAGCGTTCTGCGCTGGCCATATCGGCGACAGCATGGGTCGCAAGGTGCAGCAGCGGCACGCCGGCCGCAGCGCCCTCCACCAGGTGTCTCTTGAGATTCGCGTTCCCGAGGAACAGCTGGGCGCGGCCGGGGCAGGTGCGCGCGATGGCGCGGGCCTCCTCGGCCGAGGCGGGAAGCGGATTGCTCAGCTCCGCGCCGCCGATTTCCATCGCCGCGCCGTGCGACGCCGGCTGGATCCGGGGGGCGGCGAATGAGACCAGCTGGCGCTTCCAGGGCGCTGCCCAGAAACGCGAGGGGCCGGAGGAATCGCGCAACAGGACCGCTGCCGAGGGTAGGTAGGAGAGGTCGAACCGCTCGACGATCGGTGAGCCTGTGCCCGGGTCCAGGAGCTCGAAGGGAATCTCGCCCAAGACTCCGTCGGGAACGACGATCAGATGGGTTGCGTCGGGCCGCCCGAGCGCCGGGATTCCGCCGAGCAGCCGCGCTCCGATCGTGGCCGCCGGCCGCTTCCACCCGTCGGTCGTGCCCGCGGATGCCTCGTTCAACAAGGACGAAATCTCCCCGAGATCGGGAACGTCGGCGGGGAGCGAGGCGATGCCGGCCGCTTCCCGAGTCGCCCAGAGCACCGCCGCGCTGTGCGGTCCTACCCAGTATTCGAGAAGGACGGCTCCCGCCCCGAGCCGTGCCTGGACCGCGGCGAGCGTCGGCTGCGCCGCCGCCAGGCGATCCTGGAACGTCCGCGCCCGCGCTCGTTCCAGTACTTCGAAAAACGTCGCGGCGTCCCCCCGCTCCAGGAGGATCTCGAGCAGCGCATCGTAGACGTCGCGTTTGTCCGCGAGGAAATCCGTCTTGAGCGAGGCGAGCTGGAGCTGCGCCCGGACCGACTCGATCCCGGAGATCGCGTCGCGAAAATAAGTGTAGGCCACCTCGTCGCGGTGGGCGGACCGCGCCAGCCGGCCCAGTCCGTACAGCGCCTTCCATTGCTCGTCCGTGGTGCCGAGCTGCCGAGACAATGCGAGCGCCGCCTCGAAATTGCGCGTGGCCCCGGCCGCGTCGCCCTGCCGGTAGAGACTCTCGCCGCAATAGAGATGGGCATGCATCGCCTCCCTGCGGTCGCCGCTCTCTCCCGCGAGCGCGAGGGCGTCGGTAAAGGTCGCGACCGCGAGAGGGAGGTCGCCCAGGTCGAGGGCCTGGACGATGCCGATGTTCGCGAGTACGCGGATCCGCGCCTGCTTGTGCTCTTCGCCAGCCAGCAGCTTCTGGGCGACCCGGTATGTCTCGAGCGCCTTGATCGGATCGCCAAGGTGCCGGTAGAGATCACCGAGATTGGAGAGCAGCCTCGCCTGCTCGCTCGGTGCCAGCGCTTCCGGGGCGCTGCGCAGCTCTCCATAGAGCTGGATCGCCTGATCGTCGTGCCCGACTCGCTGGAAGAGCGCTGCCAGGTTCGCGAGCGTGATGCGCCGCAGCCGCGTGCTCCACGGAGCCGCTCCCGCCTGCCGGACGCTGTCGAGCGCTTCGCGATACGCGCGCAGCGCGTCGAGGTAGCGTGCTTGGTGGAAGTGGACGCTCCCCACGTTGTTAAGCGCCTCGATCTCGCGCTCGCGGTCACCGATGGCCCGGGCGAGCGCAAGCTCTGTCTCCAGCAGACTGAGTGCGGTCGCGTAGTGCGCCTGGTAGAGCTCTGCGACGGCAAGGAGATGGATCGCGTGCGCCTCGCCCCCCCTGTCTGCGAGTGCACGATGAACGTCGACCGCTTCGCGAGCCCTCGCGGCGGCGGATTCGTATTGCCCCTGCGCCGTGGCAATCTTGCTCAGCGCATTGAGAGCGGCGCCGAGCGCGGCCGGATCGGAGGACCGCAGTTCCGGAAGGAGGGCTTCGTAGGCCTTCTGCGCTTCGCGAAGCGCGCCCCTCTGCTGCAGCGCCCGCGCGTCGTCGAGCGTCAGCGGCGCGCCGTGCGCCGCGCCCGCCAGCAAGGAAATCAAGCCCAGACTGATCGCGCAGAGTGGCACCGGCGCGAATCATCGCGCCGGCGGCGTGCACACGTCCAGCACTCAGGGAAACACGACCGCGGGCAGGACCGGCGTGACCGAGCCATCGGTCTCGTTGCCGCTGAGCCCCAGCATCTGGACCGGGACGGCGGCCGTCAGCCCGAAAAAGCTTCCGGCGTTGGGAATGATTCCCGGAAAAAGCTCCGAGACTTCGCGGGAGACCTTGGTCCGCGGGGGCAGCGTGAGCGAAGCGGACGCGACCATTGAGCCTGCGTCCCACAGCTCGACCGACAAGATCGAGTCGGCCGCCCCCGGATTCTGCAGGGCAAGCCCGAAGAATGTTCCGCTCGTCGGCGCCGCAAACACAGCCCTCGTTCGCGTCTGGACTGGAAAGATCGCCTCGGTGGAGGCGAGCAGGGGCCTCGCACTCTTGCCGAGGTCCGTGGCGCGCAGGTAGGAGAAGTAGGTCGCGCCAGTGAGGTCGGGGTTCGTGACGCTGACCATCCTGCCGTCGAGTTGCGTTTCGACCGCGGTGACGACCTCGATGCGCGAGGAGTCCACCCACGACGTCGAGGCGAGGGAGACGCCATCGATCAGCACCTGGGCCCCGGGCTGAAATCCGATCCCCACCACCGCGACCAGCGAGCCCGCTGGCAGGAACCCGCCGCCGGGCAGCACGTCGGTGATGGAAACCGCCCCTTTCGCCATGGACCCGACTTGGTCCGCGTCCGGCACACAGGGGTTCCCCAATGGATCCAACCCGAAAGGCGCGCCGGCAGTCGCTCCCACTGCCTGATCGGGAACGGGGATGGCAACGATGGTCACTGCGATCATCGGGCCGGAAGAAAGCGCCGGCGTGGCCGGTGGCGACACCGTGCGGATGACCAGTGAGTTGCCGTCGATCACGGCGGTACCCGCTGCGTCCGGCGCCCCGAGTAACGTGACTCCCTGGACTGCTCCAAAGCCGGGGGGCGCCAGGTCGACGATGATCGGCGTGGGGTCGTTCGGCGTGGGGTCCTGGATAGGCAACTTGAGCTGGAACGATTCCCCGGGGGCCAGCGGCAGGCAAATGATGCCTTCATCGGCAAGTGCAATCGACGGCACTGCCAGCGCAAAGATCGCCGCGATGAAACGATTACGCAACCGGCACACTGGTTGCTTCATCACGATGGTGCTCATCTTCCCCCTTGATCCTGCAGCTATCTCCTGATCCTGAAGCGCTGTTTCCCGGACCACGCGACCGCCCTGCCGGCCGCGTCTTTCGCGACCACCTCCCAGAGGAGCGGCTTGCCGGGAACGATCCGCGCTCGGAGCGCCGGAGGCAGGGCGATGCTCGCATCGCGGGTCTCGGCGCTCCACAACTCGGCGTGATCGACTTCCATCACCTGCACCGAATACGACGCGGCGCCGGTCTGCGGCTCCCAGCGCAGCTCGTTGGGCGCCGCGTCCAGGTCTCCGGCAGGAGAGAGAGTGGTGATCCCGGCTGACCGCAAGACTGTGGGTGCGGCGGGCGAGGGCTGCGCGAGCTCCGGTGGGCGGCCTTCCCGCAGCCCGATGGTCACGGCCGCGGCCAGCGTCGCGGCCGCGACGGCGAATCCACCCACGTTCAGCGCCGTGAACACGGAACGCCGCGGCAGCGCCGGCCCGTGGCGGGCCCGCCACGGTGAAGGTCCTGCGCTCGCTTCCGAGAACCGGCGCTCCAGACGCGCCGAGATCCACCTCACCGCGCGCTCCTCGTCGGGCCGCGGAGCGGCGCTCTCGAAGTCCTTCAACAGCGTCAGCTCGGTCTGGCAGCGCGCGCAGCCCGAGACGTGATCCCTCAGGCGCGCAGCCGCGGGTTGTGCGAGCGACCCGTCGGCGAGGCCGCCCAGCTCGAGCGGACTGGCACAGGCGTAGGAAGGCGACAGGGCCTTCCTCAGCAACGAGCGTTCCCTCGATCTCGCTTCCGCCATGCTCCGATCTCCCGGTGCTACGCGGTCAGCTTTTCGCTCGCTCGCCATCGCTGCAGGGCGCGGGCCAGCTTGCGCCTCGCACTGACGAGGTACGCTTTCGCGCCGCTGGGGTTCTCAAGCCTGAGCAAGCTGGTGATGGTCTGCAGCGGCACGTCGTCGCCGTAGTGCAGCGTGAAGACGCGCTTTTCCGTATCGGTGAGCTCGCGATCCAAGAGAGCGCGCGCAGCCTGGACGGAGGAATGCAATTCGAAAACGCGTTCCGGCCGCGACTCCGGATCGTCGGGCAGCGCCTCGGCCACGTCGTCGTCCAGCGGATCGTTGAGCGGAGAGCGCGACCTGAGATAATTCAGGCACTCGCTTCTCGTGATCGAATAAAGCCACGTGGACACGTTCGAATCTCCGCGAAAAGCTCCGAGATGGCGCTGCGCCTTCACGAACACTCCCTGCGCGAGGTCATAGGCTTCCTCGCGGTCGCCGGCGACCCGCAAGCACCATGTCACCACCTTCGTGTAGTGACGGCGGAAAAGCTCCTGCAGCCAGATGCTCGCCCCACCACCTGCAGCGAGGTGATTCGACACCAGATCCGCATCCGACAGCGCTTCCAGAACGCCTCCATCGAAAGATGAGACACGTAGCGAGGCAGGCGTGGAACAAACTCTGTTGTCCTCAGATCCCCAGGCGCCCCCAGTCGGCCCCCCGGTTGAGATTGTTACCCCGACTAAGGAGGGAGGGCAACCTGCCTCGGACGATTCCTGTTCCGCGCCGCGCACTGCGGTTGTCGAATGGGTACTTGCGCAGCGGCACGGCGCGATCGAGGAGGGCACGCGAGTGACGCTCGCCGCCGACCCCCGTGGCTGTCCAGCGAAGGGACATCAGGGGCAAGAATTGTCGACGACGCGAACGACACGTGCCCGAGCATGTCCGCCAGTCGAGGCGCAACCGTGAAGCAGGCCGGGTCGTGATGGACCCCCCCAATCGCGCCCGGCCTGCTTCCGGAGTGTCCGGCCCGGAAGCTGTTCCTTCCCTCAGTGCCCTCCCGCCCACACGGAAGACCTCTTCGGGCCCGTCGCGCTGCTCTTCCGCGTCCCCGACGAGGAGGCGGAGTTCGCACCCAGCGAAGGTGGGTCCGGACAGGACAAACGAATCACACGAATCATAACCGAAGCCGAGTGATCTAGCCATGGGGTCCAAGCACATATCCGTCAGGATGGAACGACCGGCCCCGATAGCGAGCGTTCAACCGAAGAAACTACTGCGCGATGGACGGGACGTCTCTGGGGAGAGACGCTGAGCAAAGGGGCGACTCGATCGAGGAAGGCGACCGTCGGCGCCGTGCGTCGCCCGCACGCGAGGATTGACCGAGCAACTTGGCATCCATGTTGCTCGAGCACCTCTTGGATGAGGCTCGTGTTCGATCGCGGTACAGTGTTGATTGCGGGCCCCCCGCAAGACGCCGACCTCGCCGATGTATGCGGTCTCCTTTGGGATCCCCGCGTAAAGGCATTTCGAGCGCCCGCCCGTCGGTACATCGAACTGGTTTAGGAACTCGGTCAACGGGGCATCCCGTTCTCGGACGGGGTGCCATTCTGCGACCCTGCGCTATCGCAGAACCCACGCGGTACCGCCACCGCGCCCGGCGACTGGTCCGCCGTCGCTTTGCGGCCGTATCAGGAAGCAGCGCTCTGCGCCTGGGAGCTGAGCGGGAGGCGAGGGCTCGTCGTTTTGCCGACCGGGAGCGGAAAGACGCACGTCGCGCTGGCGGCGATGGCAAGGACCGGATTGAGCACGCTTTGCCTGTGCCGACTCGAGTTCTCCTTGAGCAATGGCTCCGGGAGATTCGCGCCGTCTACGCCGACAAGGTCGGATGCTTCGGAGATGGCATCCGCGATCCTTCGCTGGTGACGGTAGCCACCTTCGAGAGCGCGTACCGGCACATGGACCGGCTAGGGAATCGATTCGACTTCCTGGTGATCGATGAAGCCCATCACTTCGGTTCCGGGTTGCGCGACGAGGCGCTGGAAATGTCGATCGCGAGCGCGCGGCTGGGGCTGACGGCATCGCCTCCTCGACAGGGTTCTTCACTTGCCCGGCTAGCCGACTTGATCGGGCCGCGTGTCTACGAACTCGCGGTCTCCGATCTCGCGGGACGGTTCCTGGCGAGCTTCGACGCCGTCACGCTTCATCTCGACCTCACGGATGCGGAGCGCGGAACCTACGAGGAGCTGATGTTCATCTTCCGAGGAGCCTTCCTACAATTCCGCCGCCTCGTGCCGGAGGGCAGTTGGCAGGACTTCGCGCGCGCCGCGGCCCGTAGTACGGAAGGATGGCGCGCCCTTTCTGCGTTTCGTCAGGCGCGCAAGCTTCTCGCGTTCACCTCCGCCAAGCGGCAGGCCCTTCGATCGCTGCTGAATCGCCACCAGGACTCGCGGACGCTCGTGTTCACGGCTGACAATGAGAGCGCCTACGCGATCGCCCGCGCGCACCTCATCATGCCGCTCACCTGTGATATCGGCGCCCAGGAGCGCCAAGACGTCTTAGGCCGCTTTCGAAGCGGCGAGCTCCGCGCCTTGGTGTCCGCCAGAGTGCTGAATGAAGGGCTCGACGTCCCTGACGCGGATGTGGCCATCGTCGTTGGAGGGGCGCTCGGCGAGCGAGAGCATCTCCAACGCGTCGGCCGCCTGCTTCGGCCAGCGCCAGGAAAACGGGCTCTCGTCTACGAGTTGGTCTCGCGCAGGACGATGGAGGTCGCGCAGGCGCGAAGGAGGCGTGAAGGCCTTGCTTCCCGGGTCAATGCTCAGATTTAGCGTCCGTGGGGACAAGATCGTGCCCCACTTCCTTTTGGAAAACGACCTGCCCTGGGTGCGCGCGCTCGTCGACGAGCGCGAACGCTTCGTGGGTCGCCGCATGCGTGAATTGGAAGAGCGCTGCGCGAGCCTCTGCCATGCGCGAGCCCCGCTGGGAAGCGAACGCTGGCGAGCCATGTCCTCCTGCGGCTCCGAGGAATGCCGCGCCGCTCGGCGGTTCCCTCCCGAGTGGCGCGAGCCAGGCTCTTCGGTGAGGCCGCCCGTTCCCCGAGTTGCAGCGACGCTGTCCTGGTCTCGGTGGCGGCCTCGCTGGGCGTGACACCGGACGAACTCAGCGATTCCTTGTTCTCCGACCTTCCGGGAGAGAGTCTGGTGGCTTCCCTGGAAGAGCCGCTCTCTCCCGGCCAACTCGCGCTGCGAACCAATTTGCTGCTGGCCCAGGCTCTGCTCTTCCGGGCGATGACGCTGACCATCGAGGCTGAAGGAAACTCGAGGGCGCTCGTGCGCCACGCCAAGCTCCGAGGCCTCATCTGTGCCGTGACGCGACGAGGGCAGCCTCAAGTAGCGGCACTGGAGCTCTCGGGGCCGCTCTCTCTCTTTCGACGGACGCTGCTCTACGGACGGGCGCTCGCCGGCCTCGTGCCGCAGCTCGCTTGGTGCAAGAGCTTTTGCCTGCACGCCGTCTGCTCGCTCCAGGGAAGATCTCTCGCGTTGGAGCTCCGCTCGGGCGATCCGATCTTTCCAGGCGCCGAGCCGCGGGCCTACGACAGCCGCCTGGAGGAACGCTTCGCGCGCGACTTCCGGCGGGCGGCTCCGGGCTGGGACGTCGTGCGCGAGCCCGAGCCGGTAGCTGCGGGTGACACGCTCGTGTTCCCGGACTTTGCGCTTCAGCATCGCGTGGATCCCTCGCGGCGCTGGCTCCTCGAGCTGGTGGGATTCTGGACGCCCGACTACCTCGCGCGCAAACTGGCGTCGTACCGCGCTGCGGGCCTCTCCAATCTCATCCTCTGTATCGACGAGGAGCGAGATTGCGCCGATGGCGACTTACCTCCCGGGGCCCTTGTCCTCCGGTTTCGGCGGCGCGTCGACGCCGGCGCCCTGCTTCGGCTCATCGAGAGTCCCGGCCATCCCATAGCCGTGGAACGCAGGCTCCCCAAGCCCAGGAAATGAGCAGGCCCCGCCGGGCCGTCAGGACCCAGCGGGGCCTCCTGGCGATCTTCGGCAGGCCGGTCTGCACCTGGCGCGCTCCAGGCACTCGATCCGCCCTTGCCACTACGCCGCCTCGTGCGGCCAGGCCAGCCAGCCGAGCCCTGGCAAGACGTCGATCGCGGTCGCGTACGTCCGGCGGGCGAGCGCGGCTTCGGCGGCGCGACGGGCTCGCTCCTCGAGGCGATTCTCTACGGTCATCGAACCGATGGTACGCGGATCCGCTCTGTGGTACCTGAGCCTTTGGTGCGCTTTCTCACCTACCACGGGCTGGCACCCGGCGACCTCGCGGACAAGGTCGAGAAGGTGCGCGCGGCCATCGAGCGGGACGATTTCCGCTCCCCCGACGTGAAGAAGCTGGGCGTGGGCGGGTTCTACCGGGCCAGGCTCGACGATGCCTCGCGGCTCCTCCTCATGTTCGCCGAGCACCGCGGCGAAAAGGCGTGCCTCGCGCTCGAGGTGATCCGCGGGCACGCCTACGACCGCTCCCGCTTCTTGCGCGGCGCGCCGGTCGACGAGGCGAAACTGGAAGATTCGGAACCGCCGCAGATAGCGGAGGCGCGGCCCCTCCGCTACCTTCATCCCACCCGGCCCGTCTTCCACCACCTCGACAAGCCGCTCTCCTTCGACGACCTGCAGGACGCCGCGCTCCGCCACCGGCCCCCGCTGGTGCTGGTGGGCTCGGCCGGCAGCGGGAAGACGGCGTTGCTCCTGCACCGGCTGCGGCAAATGCCTGGCCGCGTCGCCTACGTCACCGAATCGAAGTGGCTCGCCGAGACCTCGCGCGCGCTCTACGTCGCCTTCGACGGGGCCCCAGCGGATCAGGAGGCCGACTTCCTCAGCTACCGCCAGCTCCTCGAGACCGTGGGAGTGCCCGAGGGCCGGCCGGTGACGTTCCGTGACTTTGTCGCCTTCTTCGAGCGCCACCGGCAGAAAATCAGGTTTGCCGACGCCCACCAGGCCTTCGAGGAGCTGCGCGGCGTGCTGACCGCCGAGCCCGAGGGGCCGCTGTCGCGCGATGCGTATCTCGGCCTCGGGGTGCGCCAGTCGATGTTCGACGCGGAGCAGCGGGCCGTCCTGTTCGACCTCTTCGAACGCTACCGCGGCTGGCTCGTTTCGGAGGACCTCTACGAGCCGAACCTCGTCGCCCATGCCTGGCTGGCGAAGATGGCGCCGGTCTACGACTTCGTTGCGGTCGACGAAGTGCAGGACCTCACCAACGTGCAGCTTTCGCTCGTGCTCCAGTCGCTCAAGGCT
>WNEY01002038.1_pt1 | contig 14635 bp, 12 predicted proteins | sample 5400531 | NCBI WGS metagenome assembly WNEY01 (sample SAMN13153338, study PRJNA577476) | soil metagenome | isolation source: 200 cm saprolite under Douglas fir tree site 1 | place: USA:California | collected 2015-04-18
CGTCACCGCCGTCGACGTGCTCGTCGGGCTCGGCTGGTTACCGCCGCCTCGCGTCGACGAGTGGCGTCAGGGACGCGTCGACTACCTCGAGCGCGCGCTGACGGTGACGCCGGAGAGGCTCTCGGCCGTGATGCGGCTCTTTCGCCGCTGGGCGAAGCGCCGCCGCCTTGTGCCTAGCGAGACACCCTACGTCGCGCGCACGCGCGATCACCGGAGCCTGCGGTTCAGCGCGAGCGGCGACCCCGCCATCGAGCGCGCCTACCGAACCCACTGGCTCTCGCCGGAGCTGCCCGAGAGAAGCAGGGAGCGGCTGACCGAGCGGCAGAGCCGTGCTCCCGAGCTCGTGGTCGTGTCGCCGCTCACGGACTGGACCTGCACGTCGTGCGGAGGCACGGGTGAGCTGCTGCTCATGGAGGGGCCGGGACCGCTGTGCCTGCGCTGCGCCGACATGGACCACCTCGTTTTCCTCCCCTCCGGCGACGCCGCGCTTACCCGGCGCGCCCGGGCGGCGAGCGGCCTGTCCGCGGTCGTTGTACGTTTCAGCCGCTCCAGGAGGCGCTACGAGCGGCAGGGAATTCTCGTCGAGGAAGCGGCGCTCGAGCGCGCGGAGAGGGACTGCCTGGCCGACGAGGAGGCTCGGGCGCGGCGGCGGGAGCGCGAGGCTGCGCGCCGGGCGGGGGAGGATGCGGAGCTGCAAGCTCAGATCGCGCGCGAGATCGAGCGGCTGTTCCCCGGCTGTCCGGGCGATCGGGCGCATGCGATCGCCCGCCACACCGGCGCACGAGGGAGCGGGCGGGTGGGCCGGACCGCTGCTGGGCGCGTCCTCGATCCGGGTGCGATCGAGCTGGCGGTGGTCGCATCGGTGCGACATGAGGACACCCCCTACGACGAGCTGCTGATGTCCGGCCGGAGCCGGGCCGAGGCGCGGGAACGCGTGCAGCCCGAGCTAGAGCGGATCCTCGATCGCTGGCGTTAGAGCACAGTCGGCGGGCGAAGGTCGTGATAGCAGTTGGGGCAGTGGCTGCAATCATGGACTGAGCATGCGCCAGTTGATCGCCGACGATCGTCAGGCGGTGTTTGACCGCTCCAGCCGGCGAGTGTCGCCATGTCGGACTCCCATTGTTTGCGGATATGGCGGACGTCCCGGTGCGGCGCCGACCGGAGATGGCGCCGAATCGTGGTCAAGGTGCGATCAGACGTCGCGCCGGCGAAAGAGCGGAGCAAATGCGCGGCTGGTGAACCGCGCCCTGGTAATAACCAACCCGTGCGCCTTGTCGAGACGGCCGTGCTTTGGGTCGCCGTGGAGGAGGAGGGACCGGCCGACGGTCGGCCGATTCTCCTGTTGCACGGCTGGCCCGACGCGCCTCGGGGCTGGGGCCCCGTCGCTCGTCGGTTGCAGGAGCGCGGGTGGCGGACCACCGTGCCTACGCTGCGCGGCTCGGGTGCGACTCGGTTCCGCTCCACGGAGACGCCGCGGGATGGACGCGGGGTCGCGCTTGCCGGCGACGCGCTTGACCTCATGGACGCGCTTGGCCTCGACCGTGTCCCCGTCGTCGGCCACGACTGGGGCGCACGCGTCGCCTACTCGGTGGCCGCGGTCGCGCCGGAGCGCGTTAGCGCGATCGCCGCGCTCGCGCTTCCCTATCAGCCGCGCGGTGTCTTCACTATCCCGGCTTTCGAGCAAGCGCGCGCCTTCTGGTACCAGTGGCTCATGTTCTTTGAGGCGGGAGCGCAGGCGGTCGCGGCCGACCCGGTCGGCTTCGCGCGCCTCCAATGGGAGACCTGGAGCCCGCCCGGATGGTTCGATGACGAGGAGTTTGATGCGACAGCGCGCAGCTTCATGAACGCCGATTGGCTGGCGATCACCCTGAACGCCTACCGCTCTCGGTTCCTTCCCGACGAAGCCCGCGACCCGCGCTACGAGCCGTTGGCGCGCCGGCTCGCGGAGGTGGAGCAAATCGCGACGCCGACGCTGATGATCCATGGCGGCGACGACCGTTGCGACGAGCCGGCTGGATCAGCCGATCAGGAGCGGTTCTTCACCGGCGGTTACCGCCGCCTCGTCCTCGACAGCGTCGGCCATTTTCCGCATCGCGAGGCGCCCGACGCCGTAGCGGCTGCGATCGACGAACATCTGCGGACCGCGCGGTAGCAGGTGGAGGCAGCCGCCAGTGGGGCGACCAGTACCTGAGCGAGAAGCCGCCCCGGATCCTGCGCCGCAAAGCCGACAAGAAGCCGGTCATCGCCGCCCTCGTGCCCACGGGATCCGACGACGTTCTCGGCCTGCACGAGGTCGAGCTGCTGGCGGGGCCCGGGCTCAAGCTGCACTACTAGGCCGTTAGCGGAACTCGATCAGATCGAGCTCCGCAGGAGCCGTTCGAACCGGTAAATCGGTGCGACTAGACCGTTGAGGCCACTGCGTCCAGCAGGCGGTCGACGTCTTCTTGGTTGTTGTGGAGGTGGGGTGAGATGCGCAGTGATGGTCCGCGCACGCTGGCGATGACCTTTGACTCGGTAAGTGCCGCGACCACTCGTCGGGCTGCCGCTGGGGGGAGCTCGAGGCCGAGCATGTGCGGCGCGCGGGCATCCGAGGGAGGGGCCGTCAGGCCCAGCCCCTCGGCCCGGGCAGCGATCTCGTCGGTTCGCGCCTGGAGGGTCGCCGCGACGCGTGGAACGGTCCAGTCCAGGAGCTGTTGAATCGCCGCGAGCGCCATTGGCGTGAGCTGGAAGTTCGTGCGCTGGCCGACATCAAAGCGCCGCGCCCCCGGCAGGTACTCGTCCTGGTCGTCGCTGAGCGCACTGAAGTCGTCAGAGCCGGCCCGCAGAATCCAGTTCTCCTCCAGCGGCTCTCCGTTGTGGAGACCAGGGTCGAGGTAGAGGTAGCCGAGGCTGAACGGTCCGAGCAGCCACTTGTAGCCGACCGCCACCATTGCTTCGGGGCGGAGCGCCGCAACATCGAGTGGCATCGCGCCGAGCGACTGGCTCGCGTCGATGATGAACGCCGACCCGGCCTCGCGCAGAGCGAGCGCCACGCGCTGCAGGTCGACGAGGGCGCCGTTCGTCCAGTGCACGTTCGGGACCGACGCGATCGTCACGCGCTCGTCGACGGCGTCCAAGATCGCCTCGGTCCAGCTCTGCCCGGGCTCCCGCTCGACCACGAGCAGTTCCGCGCCGGTTCGCTGAGCGAAGCGCTGCCACGTGTAGTAGCTGGACGGGAACTCCTCGTCCAGCACGAGAACGCGATCGCCCGGCCCCGCGGTCAGATTGCGCGCTGCGACCGAGAGCCCATAGCTGGTCGCGGGCACCAGCGCGACGTCGTCGGCTGCGCCGCCGATAAGCCGTGCGAACCGCGAGCGGAGCTCCTCGACGTCAGTGAACCAGTCCGGCGCCGAGATCGTCCACGGCTTGGCACGCCGATCGAGCGCCCCCTCTCCAGCCGCCCGGACGCTGCGCAGGAGCGGGGAGAGGTTGGCGGTGTTGAAGTAGGCGACCTCGTCGTCGACTTCGAACTTCGCCCGCTGGTCGGCTAGGTGCCGGGCACGCTCGGCCGTCTCTTCCATGGGCCGCACTATCCCATCGGCATCGCTGCGGCGCCAGGAAATCGGGGTCGGCTTCAGCCGTCTGTCGGGGTTGCCGAACTACATCAAGAAGCTGGAGGCCCATTGCGGGCTCCTCCGATCGAGCTCGACTGGGCCGGCTTCGAGCTCGGCGCGACCAAGAAGGGCAACATCGTCTGCTCCGGCGGGATTCTCTATAACCCCGACACCCAGCGCCCCAGCTACGTGACCCTGCCCTACGGGAAGAGCTGGCGGCAAGGGGTGTTCACTTGCTTGTCACGCGTCAGCGGGGCGACCTGCCGCAACCAGAAGGGCCATGGGCTATTCATATCCCGCCAAGCGTGGCGCGGTTGGTAGCAGCGGTGACGATTGCATCCTGGGCAACGCCGTCCCGATGGCAGGTCCGGCTCAAGAGGACGGAGGCCCCCGAGGTAGCGCGATAAGGTCGCGCAATGCGCGCGAGCCGCACCTTCACCGTCGTCGGGTGTCACGCTGGCGGCGAGGTCGGGAACGTTGTCGTCGGCGGTGTGCTGCCGCCGCCCGGAGAGACCGTCTTCGAGCAGATGCAGGCGCTCGCGCGAGACGACTCGCTGCGCCGGCTGCTCCTCCGCGAGCCGCGCGGCAGCGTCGCGGTGCACGCGAACTTGATCGTGCCCCCGACGCGACCGCACTGTGACGCCGGCTTCATCATCATGGAGCCGACCGAGTACCCGGCGATGTCGGGTTCGAACACGATCTGCGTCGCGACGGTGCTGATCGAGACCGGCATGATCGAGATGCGCGAGCCGGAGACGACGTTGCGCCTCGAGGCGCCCGCAGGTCTCGTCGAGGTCACTGCAGCCTGCCGAGACGGGAAGTGCGAGAGCATCGAGCTGACGAACGTGGCGTGCTTCGCCGAACGGCTCGACGCCGTGCTCGAGGTCGAAGGGCTCGGCTCGTTGAGCGTGGACGTCGCCTTCGGCGGCATGTGGTACGCGATCGCCGACGCGCATGCGCTCGGCTTCTCGCTCGAGCCCTCTGAGGCGCGTGACCTCTCGCTCGCCGGCGAGCGCATCCGAGCGGCCGCGCGCGAGCAGCTGCCGTGCGCGCACCCCGAGAACCCGGAGATCGCCGGCGTCAGCATCGTCCAGATCGCGGAGCCGTGGCAGGGCGTCGGGGCCGTCTCGAAGAACGCCGTCGTCGTCGCGCCTGGGCGGCTCGACCGCTCCGCGACCGGCACCGGCCTCTGCGCCCGGATGGCCGCGCTCCACGCGCGGGGTCTCATGCACGCCGGCGACGCGATGACGCACGCGTCCGTAATCGGCTCGACGTTCGACGGGCGCATCGTTTCCGAGACGAGCGTCGGCGACCGGCGCGCGGTTGTCCCGGCGATCCGCGGCAGCGCCTGGATCACCGGGATCACGCAGGTGATCATCGACCCAACCGACCCGTTTCCGGAGGGATATCTCCTCAGCGATACCTGGCCGGGAACGGATACGCAGGACTGAGTGGTCTAGGACTTTGAACCGTCGACCTCTCCTTACCGTGAGAGAATGAGCTGCGCCTCGAGCGCTCTGTTCTTCGGAGAGGAGCCACCGTGACGATCGACTCGAAGCAGACCGGTGCCGAGCTCCGGCTCGCGCGCGACGGCGGCGGCGCGGCCCGCACGAGGCCCGAGTGGCCCATGTTCCCGGGCGGCATGGAGGTCGGCGAGGAGGAGCTCGAGGCGCTCGAGCGCGTCGTCCGGAGCAAGAACCTGTTCCGGTACTACGGCGTCGGCGCGGGGCCGAACGAGGTCGCCGACTTCGAGCGCGAGTTCGCCGCGTACCTTCGCTCGAAGCACGCACTCTGCGTGAACGCAGGCTCCTCCGCGCTCATCTGCGGGCTCATCGGCGCCGGCGTCGGGCCGGGAGACGAGGTCGTCGTTCCCGCGTACACCTGGAACGCGACGCCGAACGCCGTGCTCGCGACGGGTGCGATCCCCGTCCTCGCCGAGATCGACGAGTCGCTGACGATCGACCCCCAGGATGTCGAGCGCAAGCTGACGTCGCGGACGAAGGCGATTCTGCCGGTGCACATGCGCGGCGCCCCCGCGGACATGCGCGCGCTCGTCGGGCTGGCGCGCGAGTCCGGCTTGGTCCTGATCGAGGACGTCTGCCAGGCGGCGGGCGCGTCGTTCGAGGGTCGGCGGCTCGGCTCGTTCGGCGATGCCGGGGCGTTCAGCCTGCAGTTCAACAAGATCATCACGACGGGCGAGGGCGGTGTGATGACGACCGACCGCGACGACGTCTACGAGCTTGCGATCGACGTCCACGACTGCGCCGGCTCGGTGCGAAGGGGCGTTGGGCTGCCGCGCTTCCCCGGGTGGAACTTCCGCGCCTCGGAGCTCGTCGGCGCCATCGCCCGAGTGCAGCTGGGGCGGCTCGACGGACTGCTCGAGCGGATGCGCGCGAACCACGCGAGGCTGGCCGAGCACGTCGCCGCACTGCCGGGGCTGCAGCTCAGGCGGTCGAACGACGACGGCGGCGACGCAGGGATCGCGCTGATCGCATTCGCCGAGTCCGCGAGCCTCGCCCGCGAGGCGGTCGACGCGCTTCAGGCGGAGGGCGTGCTCGCGACCCGGATCTACTCCCGCGATGTCGTCGACCTGCACATCTACCCGTACTGGAAGCCGGTGCTCGACGCGATCGCCGCAGCCGGTGCTCCGGCGCCGGACTGCCCGCGAACGCTCGACCTGCTCGAGCGCACCGTCCACGTCGACGTCTCGCCGCTCTGTGACGATCGCGACCTCGACGAGATCTCGCTTGCGTTTACAAAGGTGGCGACCCAGGTGCTCGCGTGAGCGACGGCGGCGACGCGCGGCTCCGGGTCGGCGTCGTCGGAGGCGGGCTCGTCGCACAGGCGATGCACCTGCACTACCTCGCGGCCATGCATGACCGATTCGAGCTCGCGGCGCTGGGGGAGCCGAGCGCGACCGTCCGGGAGGCGCTCGGCGCGCGCTACGGGATCCCGGCCACGCATGCTGATTACCGCGGGCTGCTCGACGCCGGCGGCCTGGACGCCCTCGTCGTCTGTTCGCCGGCGGGCACGCACGCCGAGGTCGTGCTCGCCGCGCTCGACGCGGGTCTGCACGTGCTCGTCGAGAAGCCGATGTGCATCACGCTCGCCGACGCGGACGCGATCGTCGCCGCGCGCGACCGGGCCGGGAAGGTCGTGCAGGTCGGGTACATGAAGCGCTACGACCCGGCCGTCGAGCGACTGCTCGAGGACCTCCCGGCAGGCGCAGAGGGGCTGCGGTATGTCCACGTCGTCGTCAACGACCCCGAGTTCGCGCCCTTTTTCGAGCCCGGCGAGATCGTTCGCGGCGCCGACGTCTCGGCCGACGTGATCGAGGCGACGCGCAGGTCCGAGAGCGAGCAGGTCGAGGCGGCGGTCGGCTCGGGCTCACCGGAGGTCGTGTCCGCGTTCGCCGAGAGCTTCCTCGGAAGCATGATCCACGACGTCAACGTCGTGCACGGCGCGCTCGAGCGGATGGGCGAGCCGCTGCCCGCGCAGGTCGTCGGCGGCGCGTGGTGGGCCGGCGGCCACGCCGTCACCGGCGCGATCAGGCTGGCGAATGGCGCCCGCTGGGACAGCGCCTGGATCCAGCTGCTCGACGTGCCGGAGTACGTCGAGACGATCGCGCTCTACTTCGGCGACTCGGTTCGGCGGCTGAGGTTCCCGTCGCCGTGGCTGAAGCAGTCGCCGACGCGATACGCTCGGACCGACGCGGGCGAGGGAACGCGGCTCGTCCACACGGCGGAGCGCTTCGCGGAGAGCTTCGCGCGCGAGCTCGTGCACTTCCATGCGTGCGTGACCGAGGGCCTGGCGTGCCGGACGCCGCCCGAGCTGGCGCGGCTCGATATCGACGTCCTCACGCAGATGTTCCTCGCCGCCGACGCTCCGGCGTGACGCCGCTGCCGATCGGCATGCGCGCCGCGATCGTCGGCACCGGCTTCGTCGCGCGGGTGCACGCGGCCGCGCTCCGATCGCTCGGCGTCGAGACTGTCGCCGTCTGCGGTCGTACGCGCGGGCGGGCGGCGGAGCTGGTCGCGGAGCTCGGCGGGGGCGCCCCGTACGGCGACCTCGCCGAGCTACTGCGCGCCGAGCGGGTCGACGCGCTGCACGTGTGCACGCCGAACGACCTGCACGCAGAGCAGACGCTGCTCGCGCTCGGCCGGGGCGTCCATGTCGTTTGCGAGAAGCCGCTCGCGGTCGACGCGGAGCAGAGCGCCCGAATGGTCGAGGCGGCGGAGCGGAAGGGCCTCATCGGCGCCGCCTGCTTCCACGTGCGCGGCTACCCGCTCGTCGAGCACATGCGTGTCGCCGTCCAGGCGCTGGAGCTCGGCGCGATCCGCCTCCTGCACGGACGCTACTTCTGCGACGACGCGCTGATGCCGGGCGAAGGTTGGCGCTTCGATCCTGCCCAGTCGGGCCCCTCGTATGTGACGGCCGACCTCGGCTCGCACTGGCTCGACCTCGCGGAGCACGTGACGGGCCTCGCCGTGTCGGAGGTGCGGGCGGAGTTCCACCGGATGGCCGGCGGCGCGCTCGAGGACTGCGCCGCGCTCCAGCTCCGCTTCGGCGGCGCTGCGGCCGGCTCGGCGCTCTTCTCGGCGCTCGCGGCGGGGCGGAAGAACCAGCTCCTGTTCGAGTGCGAGGGGGAGCGCGGCGGCTTCAGCTGGGACCAGGAGCGGCCGGACGAGCTCCTGCACCGCCTCGCGGACGGGCCCGCTCGCCTCGTGGTCAAGGACCCGGCCGAAAACGCGTCGTCGGCGCGCTCGCTCGCCCGCTACCCGGCCGGCCACGCGGAGGGCTACGGCGGCGCGTTTCGGAACATCCTCGGCGACGCGTACCTCGCGATCGCGGGCGAGGCGCACAGGGAGTTTCCGACCTTCGGTGACGGGCACCGGAACGTGACCGTGCTCGCTGCAGCGGTCGCGAGCGCCCGCTCGGGCGAGTGGGTCGCGGTCCCGAGCTAGACCGGCCGGCGCACCGGCAGCCCGCGCCGGAGCCTGCGCACCGTTCCGGGGAGGACGAACGCGAGCGCGATCAGGACGAGCGAAGCCGCGAGGAGCAGCGAGGCGAGGGCGTTCACCTCGGGGGTGATCCCGAACTTCACCTGCGTATAGATGTAGATCGGGAGCGTGTTGTGCCCGCCGATCAGGAAGAGCGTGATGATGAACTCGTCGAGCGAGAGCGTGAAGGCGAAGAGCGCTCCGGCGAACACGGCAGGCATGATCAGCGGCAGCACGACGTGTCGCAGCCGGTTGAACGTGTTCGCTCCGAGGTCGGCAGCGGCGCGCTCGAGCAACGTGTCGAAACCCTGCAGCCGCGCGGCGACGATCAGCAGGACGAACGGCGTCGTATAGATGCTCTGCCCGATCACCGCGGTCTCGGGCGAGAGCTGGATGTGGAAGGAGCTCGTGAAGAGCACGAGCAGGCTGATCCCGATCAGGAGGCCGGGGATCATGATCGGCAACGTCATCCCGACCCGGATCCCGGTCCGGAACGGCAGCCGCGACCGCACGAGAGGAAACGCCGCCGCCGTGCCGACGAGCGTGCTGATCACGGTCACCTGGGCCGCGACCTTCAGCGTCGTATAGAGCGCGTCCTTGATCTGGTAGTCGTGGAAGACCTGCCCGTACCAGGCCGTCGTCCAGCCGGTGAAGGGGAACGTGCCGTACTTGTTCGCGTTGAAGCTGAACGCGACGAGCAGTGCGATCGGCGCGAACAGAAAGACGTAGACGAGCACGGCCCAGCCGCCCAGCAGGGCGCGGACGAGACCGGCGCGCGGCGAGACGATCTCGGCCTCACGCGCCATAGGCGTCCCTCACCTCGAGCGAGCGCCGGAAGATCACGAGCATGATCACGATCAGCGTCGCGATCAGGAGAGCGGCGGCGGCCCCGCGCGCGTACTGGGCGCCCTGGAAGAAGTTGACGATCAGGTTCCCGATCATCACGCCCCTGGTGCCGCCGACGAGCTGGGGCGCGAGGTACTCGCCGAGGATCGGGATGAAGACGAAGATGACGCTCGTCGTCAGCCCCGGCTTGACCTGCGGGAGCAGGATCTTGCGGATCGCCGTGGCCGAGGTCGCGCCGAGGTCGCGGGCCGCCTTGAACTGCTCCCAGTCGAAGCGCTCGAGCGACGCGTAGAGCGTCAGCGCCGCGAACGGGAAGTACAGGTAGACGAGCACGAGCACCACGGCCGGACGGTCGTAGAGGAAGAACGAGACCGGCTGGTTCGTCAGGTGGGCCCATTGGAGGAAGCGGTTGATCGCCCCCTCCTCGCCCAGGATGTTGAGCCACGAGTAGACGCGCAGGAGGTAGCTCGTCCAGAAGGGGAGGATGACGAGGACGAGCAGCAGCCGCTGCGCGCGCTTCGGGACGTAGCGCGCCAGCCAGTAGGCGAACGGGAACGCGATCGCGATCGTCGCCGCGGTCGCAGTCACCGACACCCAGATCGTCGCCCAGAACGTGGACACGTACGTCGAGACACTGAAGAAGTAGCGGTAGTTGTCGAGCGTCCACTCGTGCACGACGTTGTAGTCGACGACCCGCCAGAAGCTGTAGGCGACGATCAGGGCGAGCGGGACGACGAAGAACGCGCCGTAGAGGACGAGCGCGGGCAGGAAGCCGGCGTACTGTGCGGCCGACGCCGCGCGGAAGGCGCGGCCGCCGAGCCGCACCTCCGAGCCCGAAGGGACCGGAGGTGCGGAGGCGGCGAGGTCCCGTGCCATCGGCGGGCTAGGCGCCGAACACCTCGTTGAAGGCGTCCACGTACGCCTGCTCGTCGCCGGCCGGGCCCTTGATCGTCATCTTGAGCGCCTTCTCGGGCTGGTTGTAGAGCAGCCGGCGCGCGCGGTCACCATGGCCCGCGTTGACCAGTATCTTCCAGGCCTTCTCGTTGAACAGCGGGCGGCCGTTCGTCAGGAAGTTCTTCGCGATCCACGGAGCCTGCTCGGTCGTGTTGATGAACTTCTCGAACACGTCCTTGTGCTGCGAGGCCTTGACCATCTGCTCCGAGTCGATGAAGCCGACGGTGCCTTCCTTCGGATAGGACGTCTTGATCACCGGGCCGCCGGCGTCCTTGACGCGGTCGTCGGTGCCGAGGTTGGTGATGCCGATCCACGCCGACTGGTCGGCGAGCGCCCGCACGACCTCGTTGTTCTGCGACGCGAGCTTGAGGACGTTCGGCTTCAGCTGCTTGAGGAAGGCCTTGGCCTGAGCGATCTGGGACTTCGTCATGCTGTAGGGCTGCTTCGCCCCGATCGCGCGTCCGGCGATCGCCATCACGTCGGTCGGGATGTTCTCCATCGAGATCTTGCCCTTGTACTTCTTGTCGAGCAGGGCGTGCCAGGAGTCCGGCCTCGTCGTGACGTACTTCGGGTTGTAGTAGATCTGGACGGTCGACCACGAGAATGGATAGCCCATGTAGTTCGAGCCGTCCTTCCAGAACGGGAACTGCCGGGCGATCGAGAACAGCTGCTTCGACACGGGCAGCGCCGAGAGGTCGAACGATTCGGTCAGCCCGTCGTGGCGGTACTTCGGCACCCAGAGGGCGTCCCCCGAGACGATGTCGAACTGGCTTCCCGTCTGCTTGATCTTCAGATAGGCGTCGGCGTTGTCGCTGAAGAGGGTCGGCCGGCCCTGGATCGCGATCGCCTTCTTCACGGCCGCGAGCTGGTCGTTCGCGTAGTGGTCCGACCACGTCAGCCAGTTCAGCGTGACGCCTTCGATCTGGCCCAGCGCCGCGCGGGCGCCGCCGCTGAGGTACAGCCCGACAGACCCGACGGCGCCGGCCTTGATCAGGTCGACGCGGGTCAGCCTTCCTTCGGTGATGCTCATTCTGCCTCCTCCTCCTGCGATTGCGATTCCGTCAGCAGTACTGCGTCATCGGGCTCCCACCAGAGCGACACCTCCATGTCCGGGGTGAGGTCGCGGGCGGTCAGCCGCTCGTGACCGAACAGGGACGCCATGATCGGCAGCGGGACCGCGTCGCACGCGACTGCGACGCGTGTCTGGTTGCCGAGGAACGACGTCTGGACGATGCGGCCCGGCAGCGAGGTCGCCGGCGGGTCCTGCGAGGTGAACAGGCGGATCGACTCGGGTCGGACCATCAGGGTCGCCCGGCGTGACCCGTTCAGCGACGAGCTGTTGCACGGCACCGGCCGCCCGTCGGGCAGGTAGGCGACCCGGTCGCCCGACCGACCGGCGTCCACTTCCACGAAGTTCGACTCGCCGATGAAGTCGGCGACGAAGCGCGAGTTCGGACGGTAATAGATCTCGTCCGGTGTCCCGACCTGCTCGATCCTGCCGTCGCTGAGGACCGCGATGCGCGTCGCCATCGACATCGCCTCTTCCTGGTCGTGCGTCACGTAGACGAACGTCGTCCCGACGTCGCGGTGGATCTGCGCGAGCTCGATCTGAAGGCGCTTCCGCAGCTTCAGGTCGAGCGCGCCGAGCGGCTCGTCGAGCAGCAGCACGGCCGGGTCGTTGACGAGCGCCCGAGCGACTGCGACGCGCTGCTGCTGACCGCCGGAGAGCTGCGTCGGCAGGCGGGCGCCGAAGTCCTGCAGACCGACGAGGCCGAGCGCCTCGTCGATCCTCGCCTCCGATTCGCCTTTCGGCACGTGCGCCATCTTCAGCCCGAAGCCGACGTTCTCCCGCACCGTCATGTGCGGGAAGAGCGCGTACGACTGGAAGACCGTGTTGACGCTCCGCTTGTTCGGCGGCAGGCGGTCGACGCGCTGTCCGCGGATCGAGATCTCGCCGCTCGTCGGCGCGACGAAGCCGCCGATCAGGTTCAGCGTCGTGGTTTTGCCGCAGCCAGACGGCCCGAGCAGGCAGAAGAACTCGCCCTCGGCGATGTCGAGGTCGATCGGCTTCAACGCGAGCTGCGTCCCGTAGCGCTTCGCGATCCCGCGGAGGCTGATCGCCGGCGGCTGCGTCGCGGTCCCCTCGATCATGCGGCGGTTGCTCCCGGCGCGCAGCCGCACGAGCGGCGCCGGACGAGGTGGACGGGAACGAGGAGCTCGCGGCGGTCGCTGCCTGCATCGCGCATCGCGTCGACGAGCAGGCGCGCCGCGGCTCGGCCGACCTCCTCCGGGTCGTAGGCAATCGACGTCAGAGGCGGGTCGAGGAGCTCGCCGAAGTACGAGTCGTCGAACGAGCCGAGGGCGAGGTCGTCGGGGATGCGGACGCCGCGCTCCCGGCACGCCGACATGCAGCCGAGCGCGAGCTCGACGCTCGCGGCGACGACCGCCGTCGGGGGCGGAGTCAGCGCGAGCAGCGTTCGCGATTCGAGCCGCCCGCTGTCGAGGCTCCACGGGGACGGCCGCTCGTAGCCGTCGCGGACGCGGAGGCGGTGGCGGCGCATCGTTGCGCGGAACGACGTCAGCCGCTCGACGCCGCTCGTCTCCGTCTGGGAGCCCGCGAGGAGCGCGATCCGCTCGTGCCCGTGCTCGACGAGGTGGTCGACGAGCTCGGCGATCCCTGCCTCGTTCTCGAGCGAGACGCTGCCCGCGCCGGCGTCGCCGAGGATCCCGTCGAAGAAGACGCAAGGCGTTCCACTCCGGCCGACGACCTCGTCGAAGGTCCGCTCGGGAAGTCCGGTCGTCGAGACGAGCAAGCCGTCGACCTGGTGCTTGAGCAGGGTGCCAAGGGCCGCGACCTCGCCGGCGACCTCCTGCTCGGAGTCCATCAGCATCACGCGATAGCCGGCCTGCTCGAGGACCTGCTGCGCGCCCTTCAGCGCCGAGGCGTAGAACGGGCTCGCGACATCGGGGACGACGAAGCCGACGGTGTAGCTCGTCCGCGTCCGCAGCGAGCGGGCGAGCTCGGAGGGCTGGAAGCGCAGCGCCTCGGCCGCCTCGAGCACCGCGGCACGCGTCGCGTCGGAGAGCTCGCCGCGGCCGTTGAGCGCGCGCGAGGCCGTCGAGGCGGAGACACCGGCCACCTCAGCGACGTCGGCGAGCGTGACGCTCCGCTTCGTTCTCGCGGTCACGGCAGCGCTGGGTGGGGGGGAATCGCTTGCCATAAATCGATTGCGCAAGCGATTTCGACGGTGACATATTCACCGAGTCGATGTCAAGCTCCGCGGATTCAGCCATTCGCGTCGGCGTCGCGGGACTCGGCGGGATGGGCCTCGTGCACGCCCAGAACGCGGTCCGGAGCTCGCGCGCCGAGTTGGTCGCCGTCGCCGCCGCCCGGCCCGGCCGGGCCGACGAGGTGGCGAGGGAGCTGGGCGCCGGCGTGCGGGCACTTTCCTACGACGAGCTCTTCGCCGCGCCCGACGTGGAGGCGGTCGTGCTCGCGGCGCGCTCGGTCGACCACGCGCGGCTCGCGTGCGACGTGCTCGCGCGCGGGAAGCACCTCTTGCTCGAGAAGCCCGGCGCGACGACGCTCGCCGGCCACGAAGCCGTGCGGACGGCCGCCGCCGCCGCGCCCGATCTCGTCGTCCACGTCGCGTACATGCGCCGTTACGACGCGGTCTTCGCCGAGGCGGCGCATCTTGTCGGCGAGGGTGCGATCGGGACGCCGCTCGCCGTGCTGATCACGAGCCGCGATAGGGAGTGGCCTGACGGCGACGACCTGGCCGCTGCAGGCGGGTTCCTCGTCGACATGGCTGTGCACGACTACGACACGGCGTGCTGGCTGCTCGGGCAGGAGCCCGTCGAGGCGTTCGCGGCGCGTCAGGCGCTCGTCTACCCCGAGCTCGCGGCGCTCGGCGACCTCGACAACGCGATCGTGACCGTGAGGTTCGAGCGCGGCGGGATCGCCGCGACGCACGTCTCGCGCACGTGCGCGTTCGGCCACGACATCCGCTGCGAGGTCGTCGGAAGCGAGGGCTCGGTGCTCGTCGGGAACGCGGCGAGCCGCGACGGCGTCAGCGTCCTCCGCGGCCGCGACGCCGGTCTCTTCCCGCAGGACTACCGTGAGCGCTTCGCGGATGCGTACCGTGCCGAGCTCGAAGGTTTCCTCGCTGCGTGCCGCGGCGGGCCGCCGGGACCGGGGCTCGAGGATGACCGCCGCGCGGTTGCCACCGGCGTCGCGGCACG
>WNEY01002039.1_pt1 | contig 14634 bp, 8 predicted proteins | sample 5400531 | NCBI WGS metagenome assembly WNEY01 (sample SAMN13153338, study PRJNA577476) | soil metagenome | isolation source: 200 cm saprolite under Douglas fir tree site 1 | place: USA:California | collected 2015-04-18
TTCGAAGTCGTCGCCTGCCTGAGCCGCCGACGGCGGCGGAGCGGCGTCGATGGCGCTCGCGCTCGGCCTGGGGACTGCATCGAGCTCCTTCCTCAAGGTCTGAATCGTCGCGGTGACCTCTGCTTTGAGGCCAGGTGCGTCGGGCGGAAGCGTCTTCTCCTGTTTTTCGAGCGCCATCAGGTGAGCCGTCTTGAGCGCTTTGTCGGCTTCCACTTTTGCGTCTGGTTCGACGCCCACGCCTTCCCAATCCGTTTTCGTGACGGCGTTGATCGGACGGCCGCTCGGCACACCAATCGTGAAATGATCGTTGATCGGGCGCCCGTTCACGAGGTGGGCGCCACCGCCTGTCGTTTCCCCCACCACGATCGCCCGCTTCAGGTGCTTGAGGTTGTAGGTAAACTCTTCAGCGCCCGAGAACGTGCGTGAGCTGGTGAGGATGTACACGTCCTTGTTGGTGAGACGCTTACCCGGGACGTACGGAAGCGTCCACGATGGGCGGGTCTCGTTCAGCGGTCTAAAGTAGAAGTCGTTGAGATGAACCGGTTGAGCGCCGAAAAGATAGCTCGTGACGAATGCCACCATGGCCGGATCGCCCCCACCGTTCTGCCGCATGTCGAAGATGACCGCGTCCGTGCTCGCGAGAAAGGTCATCGCCGCCGCCGCGGTATCGCCCGCGATCGCCGGCGGCATGAAGGCTCGAAGGTCGAGATAACCGATGTTGCCGGCCAGCCGCTCCACGCGGACGAACCCGAAATTCTGGCGCCCTGCCACCGTGGCCTGCCGGTCGATCCGCGTCTGCTCGTCGGCAGTTGGACGGGCGTTCGGCGGCGAGGGCGGCAGCTGGGGCGGCAAGGGCTGCGGGTTGTAGTTGACCGCGAGATGTTTGTCCTTGCTGACCGCTCGAAGATGCTCGGTCAGAGCCTGGGCGAACTCCCGGCCGCTGGTGATGGAGTCGTATTCTTTGCGCTGCTGACGCGCGCGAATGGCCTGCTCCATCTGCTTGGCCACGTCGGGAAAGACGTAGCCCTCGTTCAGGGCCTTCAACGCGCCGTCGATGACCTCGGCGCGCATGGCCGCGTCGAGGGTGATGTCCGGAGATGGCGGCGGGTTCTGAGCCGTCAGACTCGCGACGATACTTAAGAAGAGCACGCCGAAGAGGGCTCTCTGGAGCAAGCGCATGTTCGCCATGGCCGCAGTATAGCCACCGCGAATCAGCGTGTCTTGAACATAGAATCGCCCGCCTTCGAGCGGCCTTGGCATGTGCGTGAACGATGAGACTCCGTGGACCGAGAAAAGGTTCCCCAGACCGCAGGCGGCCTGTAACACAACCGACCGGATCAGGCGCCGGTGCTAATCTGTTGGAGCCGCAGCTTCAGCGTGGCAGAAAGCTGATGCGATGAAGACCCTTGAACTCAGCCTCGTAATTGCAGGCGCAGTCGCGCTCACCATCTGGCGTGGCGTCGCTATGTACAGGCAGACCTTCAAGAGGAAGAACCTGTAAAGGGTTTCTGCTGAGTGATGAAACAGCCCCTCACGTATTCCGGAGGGCCACGGCTGGATCGATTCGTGCGGCACGCCACGCTGGTCCCGCGATCGAAAGCGCGGCGGTGATTCCCAGCACGATCGTCACGAACGCGAATGTCGCCAGATCCAGCGGCCGTACTCCGAACAGCATCCCCTCATCGCGATATACCGGAGTGGTCCGAGGTCTTGGCCCGATTTGGCGCCAATCCGCTGATTCATGAAATACACGAGCTGGCTCGACGACTGAAACGCCCAGTTGTAGCATCGGGCCGGGCGATTCGCGTCGATGGTCATCGCCATCGCGAACAGCCGATCGAACCGCCGCTTGAATCGTTGACGCTGACCGCCATCGCGCGAGAAGAAGTGGCCCATCGCGAAGCTGTACGCCAGCTCGGTGCTGTGCCGCTCCATCCCCTGCTCCTGCTCGCCGGGCGCTTCGTCCAGGTGATCCGACCCGAAGCAATCCACGACGTAGTGCACCTTCGAGCCGCCGGGCGTGAATGCCTTGCGGTCGAGAAAGTCGCACCACCGTGTCACCATTCCCGGAATGCGTTGGTCGCCGGTCACTCGCCAGTTGTGAAAGAGAGCCGCGAGCAGAATGGCCGTCATCCATGGCGACGCACCACCGGCAAGCAGCGTTTCGTTCGGATCGTAAAGCGCCCAGTTCTGCCGCCACGAGCCGTCGGGCGGATGTCCGTCTGGAGGATGCATCTGATGTGACGCGAGCGCATCGATGTACTGCATCATGCGGTGCCAGTAGACCTCGTCGCCCGTCATTTCCCAGCCGTGCAGCACGCCGAGCAGGCCGTAGGCCTCGTGCCGCGTGCTCCAGAACTTTCGATCCTTCTCCGGGTCCGCGCCGAGAGGAGGCTGCGCGTACGCCTCCGGCCGGTATGACGGTTCCCAGCGCGTCAGGCAAAAGCGCGCCATCGCCGTCCCTGCGGCGAGCGCGCGATCGTCGCCCGTCAGCAGCCAGTGGATGTGCATGGCTCGCGGATAGACGTACTTCACGTCCGCACCCTTGAGGGTGAACATGCCGGCGTCAGGCGGGTCCATCGCCGTGTGAAGCCGCATGAAGTGCGCGGACCGATAGGCCGCGTCGAAGAAGCGCCGTTCGCCGGTTCGAACGTACTGAGTGAAGTACGCTGTCGGACGATCGAACAGCCAGTGGTGATAGACGTCGCTGTCGACGTACTGAACCGAACCAGGAAAGCTGCGATCGACGAACCGATCGTACGCGGCCAGCGCGCCCGCCGCGTGCGCCGGCGTCTGCGGCCCGACCACTTCGGAGGCGCAGAGCCAGTCGGAGGAAAGAAGCGGCAGCACGCGCGGACCGAGCAGGCCGTCACCGTGCGTCAGCGTGTCCGAGACCGGAACCATGCGATCCGAGGTGTTGCGGCGGCGCTCGCCGACGACAAGCTTGACGCGGGCGCGGCCGTTTTCAATATCGATCGGAAACTGGATCTGGACAGAACGGATCGACGGCTCGCCGCCGGCGCGGCCTCGACCTGGCGGCGGGCGCCAACGCTCCAGGATCCGCACCGATGCCCGAAGTTCGCGTCCCTGCTCGCTGACGAGATGGATGCGGGCGGGATCGGCAAGGTGCCCGGGCGGGAACGGTACGCCCACGTTGACGAGCTCCTCACGACGGCGACCCGGAGACGAAAGGAGCGTGATCCACGTCGACGCCGGATTATCGGACCGGCTGATCAGGCGGTCAACGACGGGCAACGCGAGGCTTCGCGCGAGAAATGTCCGGCGATTCACGTTCGCACAATTCTAGGCCGACACACGCATGACGCGGTTACATCGGGCTCACCGCTGTCTCTTCGTTGCCGTAACGGCGTCCATCAGGATTGCGAGCGCTTTTCGGAACGCCTCTGTCCCCGCTTGAACGCCCTTGTAATGGCCGATGCGCACGACGACCAAGCCGTGTGACGGGATGATGAGCACGGTCTGGCCGCCCGCGCCCGACATGTAGTACGCCTCCTGTGGGACCGGGAACGCGTTGTCGCGGTTGATCCAGAAGAAGCCGCCGTACACCGGGCGTCCGTCCGCGGCCCAGGCGGGCGCGACCGTGCTGACGAAACCCGTGAATCCTTCAGGCAGGATCCGCTCGCCGCTCCACTCGCCGTCCTGCAGATACAGGTTCCCGAGGCGGGCCCAGTCCCGGCCCGACATCAGCTCGTAGCCCTGGGTCAGGAAATTTCCGTACGGATCGGTCTCCATCACCATCGATCGAACACCGATCTTGTCGAACAGGTTTCTCTGCGGGAACGACAAGTACCCCTCTCCTCGTTTTTCGACCGCAAGGCGCACGAGATAGTTGACGAGGACCGGATCGGTGTTCCGGTAACGACCGACCGTGTTCGGCGGCCATTGAGGCGGACGCGTGGCCGCGTACTTGAACGAGTCGACTCGGCCGGTATAGAGGAACAGATGATCCGGGTACGTGCCGGGATCGAATTCGGGCTCGTCGGGCGCCTTGATTCGGATCCCGCTCGACATCCGGAGCAGATCCTGGATGCGGATCTTCTGGCGCGGATCGCCCGGCGTCTGCCATTCGGGGATCGGCGCAGGTTGATCGAGCGTGTAGACGCCCTGTCGAATCAGGACCCCCATCATCGTCGCCGTGACGCTTTTGCCCATCGACCAGCTCTCGAGGGGCGTCGTCTCGGTAATTCCGGGCATGTATCGTTCGCCGATCAGGCGGCCGTTGCGCGTCACGACAAACGCTGACGTCAGCGCCTCGGCCGGCTCGAATGCCGCATCGATCGCGCGCTTCACCTTGTCGCGGTCGATCCCGGTCGGGAGGTCCCCCGGCAGCAAGTCACCCATGGGCCAGGCCGTCGTCTTCGCGTCGGGCAAACGACGCGGGACGTCGACGGGCTTGAAGAAGACGTCGCGCCGACCGCGGGGCAAGGCGATACAGCCTTGCGATCCGAAGTGCCGCGCGACCACGGCCACGCCGTTCGGCAGCGTGATGCGGACTTCCTTCTTCTCGCGATCGACGACGGGCTTGCCGACTTTCTTCCGTTCTTCGTAGGGGCCCGTGAAGTAACCGACGCTCTCGGCAGCCACAGCGGGATCAAGCCCGGTGATGAACACCGCCGAGCACATCGTCTTCGCGTAGCCGGAGGTGTTGTGCTCGAGCGGATCGCCCGGCGGCGGCTCATAGCGCGTGTCGAGCTCGAACGGTCTGGCCCGTGCGAGCAGCGCTTCGTTCGACGGCGGCGGCGTTTGCGGCGGCAGCGTCGGCGTCGATGAAGCGACGTCCTTCGCGGCGCCGCCGGTTGCGTCCGGCGTGGTGCAGGCGAACGCCCCTGAGAGGACAGTCACGAGCGCAACGACGAGCGTCACTCGACGCCGACGGCTTCGCATGGGGAACCCCTTCTGCTCGTGGGCGGCACGTCTCAATCTGGCGGCGGGCGGGTCAGTCACAGCGCAGAGCGACGTGTGGATCGACGCGCGCCGCCCGCCATGCCGGCACGCAGCCCGCCAGGCCGGCGGGAACGGCAAGGACAGCCGTTGCGCCGACCATTGTCGTCAGGTCGGTCGGCGAGAGGCCGAAGAGGAGTGCGCGGGCACCGCGCATCGCGGCAGCAGCCACTGGAAGGCCGATGAGCAATCCAAGCGCCAGGAGCCACAAGCTTTCGCGAAGCACGAGCGTCACGATCTGCCCCCGGGTCGAGCCGAGCGACAACCGGATGCCGATCTCATGTCTCCGACTCGCGGCCAGATACGCGATGATGCCGTACAGGCCCACCGTGACCATGACGATCGCCAGCACGCCGAACGCTCCCGCCAACCATGCCGTCGTCCGCTCGGCAACCAGGCGCTCCCGACTCTGGGACTTCAGTTCAGTGTACTGAATGGCGATGGCAGGGTTCAGCTTCTTCACACGCTGTCCGATTGCGGCGGTCACTCCAGGCAAGGGCGTGCTGGAGCGCACAATCACCGGCGCCCAGGGCTGGAGACTGGGCGTCTGCGCAATCGGCACGAATGCAATCGGCTGCATTTCTTCACGCAGATCCGAGTATTTCGTGTTTCCGACCACGCCGATGATCTCGTACGTCCTCTCCGGAAAACCCGCTTCGGCAATGGTCCGAAGCGTCAGGCCGATCGGACTACGTCCACCAAATTGGTGGCGCACGAAGCTTTCATTGACCAGCGTCACGCGGCGGGAACCCGCGTTGTCGAAATCCTGAAAGTCGCGGCCGGACAGGACAGGGACTTTCAGCGTCTCGAAGTAGCCAGGACTGACGTAGGTAAATCGTGCCGCCCGTTGTTCGTCTCCCGCCAGGCTCGGTATCCGAAAGAAATGAAACCAGCTCGCCCCGCTCAGGGGAATCTGCGTCGACGAAGCCGCGGCCGCCACTCCCGGCACCGAGCGGATCTCGTCGGTGACCCGCTGCTGAAACGCGACCCGCTGCTCAATGGAAAGGGCTTCGGCCTGGCGATCCAGCAACGTGACCGCGATCGTACCCTCCTGCTCGAAGCCGGTGTCGACCCGCGCCAGGTTTCGAAAGCTTCGAACGAAGAGCAAGGCCGAGACGACCAGGACCAACGACACCGCGATCTGTCCAGCAACCAGTCCGCGTTGAAATCGAGCCCGGTGGCGATCGACCGTCAAGCCGCGTGACGACTGACGCATGGCAACGATCGGGTCGACGAACGACACACGGAGCGCAGGAACGAGGCCGAACAGGAGTGACGTGAAGACGGCAACCCCGCCGACAAACGCAATCAGCCTCCAGTCGGCCGTGAGGTTCAGCACGACAGGGCTTGCCGAGGTGTCGAGGAACGCCACTAGCGCTCTCCCCGACAGCAGCGCGACCGGGAGCGCCAGCGCCGCGCCGCCGACCGCCACGAGCAGGCTGTCGATCAGCATCTGCGAAACAACTCGCGATCGCGACGCGCCAATGGCCACTCGCACCGCGATCTCCCGTTCGCGGGCGCTTGCACGAGCGAGCGTGAGCGTGGCGAGATTGGCGCATGTCATGAGAAGCACGAGTCCCGTCAGGCTGAAGAGGAGCGACAGCGACGGGTTATATGCCCCGCGCAGACGACTGACGCCACGACCCGCGGGAACGACGCCAAACCGAAAGGCTCGATACCGGGCGGTGAGCTCGGCGCCGTATCCCGACGGCACCGTGCCGTCGAGGAGGCCCGGGCTCAGCGCCCGCAGGTATGCATTCGCGCGTGGGATTGTCCAGTCCGGTTTGAGCCGGCCCATGACGGTCAGCCACCAGAAGTCTCGTCGGTCGAGACTGTCGCCCCACAATGCCGCCGAGCAGAGAGGCAGGGCGATGTCGAACGACTGGCCGACTTCGAGACCGGTGAACCCGGCCGGCGTCACGCCGACCACGGTGAACGGCTGATCCAGGACGGTCAGCGCGCTGCCGATGGCGGCTTCGCGACCACCAAGATGGGACCGCCAGAACGCGTCACTGACAACCGCCGCTCCCGCCCCGCATCCGCGATGATCGTCGGCGGGGGTGAGGAGCCGTCCCTGTTCCGGTGTGATGCCGAGCGCACGGAAGAAGTCTCCGCTTGCCCAGAGTCCGCGTGCCCGCCTGGTCTCGCCGCCACGGCCGACCAGAAACTGCGCGTCACCCCAGGCAAACATCGAGGCGAACGCGGTTTGATGATCTCGAATCTGCTCCCACAGCGGATCCGTCACCTCTGAGTTGAAGTCGGCCGATATGCCGAACCCGTTGACGCCATCGGCGCGGACTTCAACCAGGCCCTGAGGATCGGCGACCGGCAGGCTTCGGAAGCGGACGGTATCAATCAGCTGAAAGATCGCGGCGTTTGCGCCGATGCCAAGCGCAAGGGAGAGGATCGCCACGGCGGCGAACACGGGACTCCGTCCAAGAACTCGGAGACCGTACCGTGCGTCGCGAATGAGGTGATCCACAATCCAGGTACAGAGAAGGATATTGGACCTGCTCGCGGCAAGGAAGAGGAAAAGGATCAAGGATCTAAGGATCTAAGGATTTAAGGATCTAAGGAACTGATTTGAGGATCTGAGACGATGACGGTAAATCCATAGATTCTCAAATCCTAAGATCCTTAGATTCAGAAGTGTCCCATCAGGGAAGTGTCCCAATTGACAACGTTCGACAGCCGGTGTATACGCGTCACGTGATGCGCGAGGCGTGGCGGTGGCTGTGCGGTTGCGCCCTGGTCGGGCTCGGGCTCGCGCCGCTGGCCGCACACCACGTCATCTCGGCGAAATTCGACAGCGCGAAGACGCTGACGCTGCGCGGCCCGATCACCGCCGTCGACTGGGCGAATCCGCACGCGCACGTGTTCATCAATGCCGCCGACCGGAACGGCCGGATCGCGAACTGGGCGATCGAGTTGGAGAGCCCGGTGGATCTCCGCCGGCAGGGCTGGACGGCGAATACCGTGAGCATCGGCGACGTCGTGACCGTCGAGGGGATCGGCGCGCGCGATGGCAGCAGCCAGGCGTGGTCGCTGTCGATGGTCCTCGCGCGCACGGGGCAGCGTGTCTTCTTCGCGCGGCCGGTCGCCCCGCCGGCGGCCACGCACAGGCCGGCACCGCGCTGGCCGGACAGCCAGCCGCGCCTCAGCGCCCTCCCCGGCGAAACCGGGTACTGGGCAAGCCCGAGCCTGACGACGCTCGTCGAGCGCGGCGTGACGGTCGACGCGGACGCGAACGGCCTGCTGACCAACGTCGCGGACGCGCCGCGCGTCGCGCCGTTCCAGACCTGGGCGCGCGATCTCTACGTCTACCGCCAGCGAGCCTTCCTCAAAGACGACCCGATGTTCCTGCATTGCCTGCCGCCCGGCGGCCCACGCCAGTTCCAGAACCGCTTCGGCGTGCAGTTCCTGGAGCAGCGCGATCGGCAGCGGGTGTTCGTGATGATGGGCGGCGGCAACCGCAACTGGCGCCTCATCTACACGGATGCTCGCGAGCAGAAGGGACAGATCCAGGGCGACGCCGACAACCCGCTCTACTTCGGCCGCGCCGTCGGGCGCTGGGAGAACGACGCGCTGGTCATCGATACGAAGGGGTTCAACGAGCGCTTCTGGTTCTCCAACGGAGGCCTGCCGCACACTCAGCAGCTGCACCTCGTGGAGCGCTTTTCGCGTCCCGACTTCGATACTCTGCGCTACGATGTGACCATCGACGATCCGGGCGCCTATACGCGGACGTGGTCCGCGGGCTGGACGCTGCGCTGGGTGCCCGAGGACATGCCGGAGTATTTCTGCCAGGACAATCGACCATGACAACAAGATTCCTGACGTCGGCACTCGTCGCGCTTGCAGCGCTGACGACGGTCTGGATGGCGGCCGTCGACGCTCATCATTCCTTCGCCGCGGAATTCGACGGCAGCAAACCCGTCGCGCTCAAGGGCATCGTCACGCAGATCGACTGGACGAATCCTCACGTGTGGTTCTATGTCAACGTGAAGGACGAGGAGGGCCATACGGTCCGATGGGCGTGCGAGATGGGCGCCCCGCACCAGCTGCAGCAGCGCGGCTGGCTGCGCGATACGATGAAGGTCGGCGACGTCGTCAGCGTGGCGGGCAGCCTCGCGCGCGACGGCAGCAAGCGGGCGAACGCGAGAACGGTGACGACGGCCGATGGCAAGACGCTCGGTGCCGCGTCCAGCGGCGAGCCACCGTCGCAGCAATGACGCGCCGGCGCACCATCGCGGCGTTCGTCCTGGCGCTGCTCGTGTCGGCGACGCTGCTCTCGATGTCGGCGATCGCGCAGCGGCGAGGCGGAGGACCGCCGCCGCCGTCGAAGCCGACACCGCACTGGCCCGACGGCCGCGTCAACCTCGGGCCGCCTCCGGGTGAAAAAGGACTGTGGACGCCCGGCGGCATCGTGCAACTGTCGCTCAACCCGAAGAGCGTGAACCGCGCGAGCCCGAACAGTCATTTACCTGACAACATCACGCTCGAAGCGGTGCCCTTCCAACCGTGGGCGCGCGCGCTGCACGCCTCACGACAGGGGAACTTCGAGCGCGACGAACCGCATACGCGCTGCAAGCCGTCGGGCGGACCGCGCGAGTTCATCACGCCGTACGGCGTGGATTTCGTCGATATCCCGGAGACGAAGCGTATCTACATCTTCGATGTCGGCGGGCCGCACACGTTCCGCACGATCTACATAGATGGCCGGCCCCATCCCAAGGACCTCGATCCGAGCTATTACGGGCACTCGGTCGGCCGCTGGGAGGGCGAGTCGCTCGTCGTCGACACGGTCGGCTACAACACGAAGTTCTGGATGGACCGCGAGGGAACGCCGCACACCGAGCAGCTGCACCTGGTCGAGCGCTTCACGCGAACCGACTTCAACTCGCTGAAGTACGAAGCAACCGTCGACGATCCGGGCGCCTACACGGCCGTGTGGACCGGCGGGTTCATCATGCGATGGAGTGCCGGTACCGAGCCGTGGGAGTACATCTGTCAGGACAACAATCGCTCGCCGCAGGGAATGGTCGGCGCCGACGCCTCGGTGTCGCGCCAGCGGAGGATCATTCCATGAGTCCGAAGGAGCGCGAGCCTTTTCCGCCTGCGCTCGCGAAAGAGTGCGCGAGCTACGGCGAGACCTCGCCGAAGCGCCACGGCGCGAAGGCGGGCAGGCGAGCGTTGCGATCGATCGCGTGCGTTGTAGCCGTCGTGTTGCCGTTCGCAGCCGCAATATTTGCGCAGGAAGGACATCCGCTCGTGGGTACGTGGTACGGCGACTGGGGCCCGACCCCGCAACAGCGCCACGACGTCACGATCGTCATGACGTGGGATGGGAAATCGATCGGCGGCACGATCGATCCGGGACCGGACGCCGTGTCCTTCAAGACCGCGACGCTCGACTCGAGCGGGTGGACTGTGCACATCGAGGCCGAACGTCCGGCCAAAGGCGCGACCGCGGCCGTTCGCTACGTGATCGACGGCAAGCTCGCCAACCTCGGCTCGTACAATCGCACGCTCAGTGGCACGTGGACCGACGGCGCGAGCAAAGGCGATTTCAAGCTTACGCGCGACTAGAATTCCAAATTCTGAATTCCAAATTCCTAATTTTCCCGTGTGCTCTAAAAGTTCAGCGTGTAATTGAGCCTCACGAACCGCGCCGTGTAGATCGACGTCGGATTCCCCCACGTGCCACCGCTCGCCGTGTTGCCGACGCTGTACGTATAGGTCGTGCTGTAGCCCGTCGCGTAGTTCGAGTTCAGCAGGTTTTCAGATCGACGCCGACGTCCGACCGCGTGCGGCCGAAGCGCAGGACCTTCGCAACGCGCATGTCGATCTGGGTCCGCCGGTTGTCGGCGTACACGCGGTTGACGTTGTCCGCGATCTGAATCGTCGTGGTGCCGGTGGCCGTCGCGCCGACCGGCAGGTGGCCGAGCGCCGCCGCGACGACGGAGTTCGGCACGATCCACTGCGCCGAGTTGCCGCCGCCCGGAATCGTGGCGCCCGCCGGAGGCGCGCCGAACTGGACCGGCGGCTGCGATCGGATCGCCGCGCTGACAAGCACGTCGACCTTCGGAATGATGTAGGTCGCCAGGCCTCGCACTTGCGTCTGAAAGGGATCGACGCTGTGGCAGCCGCGCGGGTCGGGGCCGGCGGCGAGGTTGGTATTCGCGTTGACCTGGTTGTATTTCGTGGCCGTTGCGCACGTGTCGACGACCGCGCGGCCGGTGCTCGTGCCGATCGAGGTGGTCAGGCTTCGCATGCGCGCGTTGAGCGTGAAGTCGATGCCATGCCAGTAGCTGCTCCGCTCCGGACCGAAATCGCTTTCCGGCGTCAGGTAGGTCTTCGAGGGGATCGTATTCGCCGCAGCCGTCTGCGTGTACACGGTAATCGGATACCCGCCGCCGTTCGGCAACCGCGGATCCTGCGGCGCGGTCAGCGTGTAGGTTTCGTACGCGGTGTTCACGTCGCGATTGAGGTCGTCGGTGACAAAGAACCCGAAGAAGTTCCGGCGCGTGTAGCTGACTTCGGCCGTGACGCGCGGAACGATCTCATGCTGGAGCGTCGCCGCCCATTGATAGTCGCCAGGCCGCCTGCCCCAGCCGTGCAGGACGTCGGGGTTGACGATCGTCGCCGCGCCCGCCTGACCGAAGTTCGCCTGGTTGGCTACCGCGGCCGCGCAAATGTCGCCGCCGGTCGCGGCGTTGTTCTGGGCGCCGGGATTGAGCAGGTTGCAGTCGACGACCCTGTTGTTGTTCGAGTCGGTCCAGGCGCGGTTGGTGACGAACCGCACGACGGTGAAGCCCGGGTTGGTCGAGGTGTACGGCGGATCGTTCGCGGCGTACGCGAGATAACGACCCCAGTTGAACTTGACCGCCGTCTTGCCGTCGCCGAACACATCGTAGGCGACGCCGAGGCGCGGTGTGAGGTCGTGATACGCATCGATGCCCGGCGTCCGCGCGATCGTGATCGGCGTCGGATTCAGGAACGACGTCCGCGTGGTGCCGTTCTGTTCGACGGGCGCGTAGCTCGACGCGCGGTCGTACCGCAGCGCGCCCTGCAGCGTCAGATGCCGCAGCGTCCAGCTGTCCTGAACGAACAGCGACTGCAGGTTCGTGATGGTCCGGCGGCCAAAATCAGGAAGATAGTAGCTCACGGCATTCGGCACGCCCTGATTGAACCGGTAGCCGAGTTGCGTGTCGTTCGCAATCGTCTGATCGAGCTGGTCCAGCCGGTTGCCCTGGTAGCCGAACTTCACGTTGTGCGCGCCGGTGACGTAGGACGCTGACGCGCGCCAGCCGTCGGTCTTGCCGACGGCCCATCCCCACGACTCCACCCCGCGGTAGGTGTAGGTCGGCTGCGGCGCGAAGCGCTGGCCGGTGGCCGGATTGATCGCGTTCGACTGCTCGGTGACCGGGATCAGGTTCGTCACGCCATCCGGCGGGGGAAAACCGAAGATCGGGTTGTAGCGGAACGCGGTGTAGCCGGCCTCGAGGAGCAGCTTGCTGTTGACAGGCATCGTCCAGAACGGCTGATTCACGTAAAACGGCGCGTCGAAATAGCCGCGTGCGGCAGTCGACGTCGCCTCCGGCGACTGGAACGGCGCGGCGTTGTTGCCGAGACCTATCCAGTCGGCGCCGCGGTTGTGGCAGCCACTGGTGTCGACCTTCAGCGGCGTGCCTTCGCAGCGGTGCTGATATTCGGAGTTGAACGTCAGGCGGCTCTTTCCCACCTGGCCGGTGAGACGACCGATGGCCATCTGGCGGTCCTGCACCAGGCGGGCGCTGATCGGTGAGCCGACCCAGTCCCATCGCGACGCGTCGCCGGCGTTGGCGTTGGCGGTGATGCCTTCCATGGCCGTCTGCGTGTCGAGGTTGCGATAGCTGCCGTAGAACCACAGGCGGTCCTTCAGGATCGGGCCGCCGAAGGAGCCGCTGACGTCGTATGCCTGGATGATGCCGGGCGTCTGCGTCAGGCCGATCGCGCGGAGGTCGTCGGTCAAGTTGTCGCCGCGCGACCAGTTGCCGGCCTGGTTCAAGAACGCCATCCCCGCGAACGAGTTGCCGCCCGACTTCGGCACAAGGTTCATCACCGGGCCGCCGGTGTCGCTCTCGCCGAGCCCGCCGCCGACGGTGATGGCCACTTCCTCCGAGTTGGGCGTGTCATACACGTAGGACGACACCCCGCCGCTCCTCGCGGCCGCGATGGTCATGCCGTTGACGGTCATCCGGCCTTCGCCGGCAACGCCGGCCGAATTCGCTGTGCTCGAGTGCGCGTTGAAGAACGTCATCGTCGGCGACAGCGCCGGACCGTTGGTGTCGACGGTCAGCCCCGGCGTCGCGTTGAGCAGCGCCCCGGCGGCGCGCGCCACCGGCAGCGCCTGGATCATTGCATTGTTCATGACGACTTCGCGCTTCGCGCTCTGCACGTCCACGACGGGCGATTCGCCGGTGACCGTGACGCTTTCCTGGAGGGCGCCGACGCGCATCTCCATCGGGATCGTGGCCGTCTGCGTGCCGGACAGCTCGATGGCCTCGCGCTTGACGGTCGCGAATCCTTGCAGGGTGAACGTCAGCGTATACGTGCCGGGCTTCAGATCGATGATGCGGTACTGACCCGTTCCGTCGGTGACCGCCGACCGCGTCTTCTCGATCAGCGCCGGGCTGGCCGCCTCGACCGTGACGCCGGGCAGCACCGCGCCCGACGCGTCGCGAATGGTGCCGGTCACGGATGCTTGTGCGAACAGAGGAACCGGCAGCAGCAGGAGCACGACAAACGCCAGGCACGTCCTTGCGGTGCGCATAGGCAGAGTCTCCTTTTACGTTCTATCTATCTGTCTTTTTTGGGAACGCGTTCCTGGCAGAGCTCGACGACGCAGATCGATTCGACGACGCGGTTGGGCGGCGGCACCGGCAGACCGCGGTCGGTCATCATCCTGCGCAGCAGCGCCGCGGTCTCGGGCCGCGGGACTGCGGACTGGACGCCGGGGCGCACGAGGCCGTCGGCGTAGTCGAGGGCCTGCCACGTATGGCCCGAGATCGCCGACACGTTGGTGTCGGTGTCGCGACTGCCGCCGTCGCGGCTGTCGAGTCTGGCGCCGCGATCGACGAGCATCCGCACGACGTCGTTGCGGCCCTTCAGCGCCCCGCCCATGAGCGCCGTGCGCCCTTCGCGGTTCGCGGCGTTCGGATCGAGGCCGAGATCCAGCAGCATGCGCATCGCCTCGAAATTTTCCTTCGGCGAGCGCTCGTAGGTGACGCCTTCCACCCAACCGATGCCGCCGCAGGCGGTGAGCGCCGTGTCGCCGTTGTCGGTGGACGCGAACGGGTCGGCGCCGTAGTCGAGCAGCAACTGCATCAGGACGGTGTCGCTCGACTGCGCGGCGCGGATGAACGGCGTCGCGCCCGCCTCGTAGAACCACTGCATCGTGAAGATCGTCCGGGTCAGCGTGTTCTCTTTCGCGCTCGCGTCGGGGTCGGCATCGTACTCGAGCAGGAACGTGATGAACTCCAAGTGGTCCATATCCGGCTTCGGCACTGGATAATCGCCACCTTCGATATTGCGGTTGTCGGTTGCGAGGTAGAGCGGCGTCCAGCCACCTTTGTTCGCGATGTTCGGGTTGCCGCCGCGCTCGATCAGATAGTGCGCAAGCTTGTAATG
>WNEY01002041.1_pt1 | contig 14629 bp, 9 predicted proteins | sample 5400531 | NCBI WGS metagenome assembly WNEY01 (sample SAMN13153338, study PRJNA577476) | soil metagenome | isolation source: 200 cm saprolite under Douglas fir tree site 1 | place: USA:California | collected 2015-04-18
GCGAGCATGCTCAAGGCGGCGGGCCTGTCCGAACTGGTGACGCACGGCCTCGCCGACTACGAGGCCATGGCGCTCAGGCTCGCCGCCGATCCTGCGCTGCTGTCCTCCATCCGCCGCAAGCTCGCCGACAGCCGCACCACCTGCGCACTGTTCGACAGTGACCGGTTCCGCCGCCATCTCGAGGCGGCCTACGCGACCATGTGGGACATTTATCGGCGCGGCGAGCGTCCCCACACGTTTCATGTCGAGCCGGGAGAGCGCTGAACATGGCAACCCCGTTACCGACAGGGCATGACGAGAGCGCTGTCGCGCAAGCCGCCGACTTTGCGGTCGCGTATCATCAACGCGGAATGCTCGCTGAAGCCGAACGTCTTTACGCCGGGATTCTCAAGCTCAGGCCCGGCCATTTCGACGCCCTGCATATGCTCGGGGTCCTGCGCCAGCAGCAGGGCCAGAGCGCCGAGGCGATGCGGTTGATCAACGATGCGCTGAACATAAACCCCCGCTCGGTCGACGCCTTGTGCAACTTCGGCGCCGTCCTCAACGTCCTCAAGCGCCATGACGAGGCGCTCGCGGCCTTCGACCAGGCGCTCGTCATCGCGCCGCATCATCCCGCCGCGCTCAACTACCGCGGCACGACCCTCGTGCAGCTCAATCGGTTCGGCGACGCGTTGGCGGCCTTTGACCGCCTGCTTGCCGTCAGGCCCGACCATCTCGACGCGCTTTGCATGCGCGGCAGCATCCTCCTGAGCCTGCAGCGATTTGACGAAGCGCTCGTGGACTTCGACCGGGCGCTTGCCGTCAAGAACGATTGCCTCGATGCGCTCGTCAATCGCGGCATTGTGCTCGTGCAGCTCGGTCGCGCCCGGGACGCGCTCGCGGCCTTCGACCAAGCGATCGAGATCAACCCCGACCATGTTGCGGCTCTCGGCAACCGCGCGCGCGTGCTCGCGGGACTTCAACGCCACGACGAGGCGCTCGCCGACTACGCGCGCGCCGTTGCGGCCGCCCCGCACGACGCGGAAATGCTGTATCTGCGGGGTAATTCGCTCTGGGCACTGGGCAAGCTCGAACCGGCCATCGAGAGCTTTGAGAAGGCGTGGGCACTCGATCATCTGCCTGCGCTCAGCATGCTCGTGCTGGGCCGACTGGCCGTTGCCGATTGGGTTGAGGCCGACCGGCTTTCCGGCGCGTTGAAGGCGCGCATCGCCGCGGGGGATTTTGTCTATCCCTACACGTCCGTGGTTCTGGGGCTCGATCCGCCCGCTCAACTGGATGCGGCGCGCAATTACCTTCGCCATCGCGTTGGCGCCGCCCCGATGCCGTTCGTCCATTCCGCCGGCTGTCGGTCCGACAAGCTGCGGATCGCCTATCTCTCCACCGCGTTCCGGCAGCACCCGGTTGCGGCGGCGATCGCCGAGCTGCTCAAGGGTCACGACAGGCAGCGTTTCGAGATAGTCGGGGTCTCCCTTGGTCCGGATGATCCAAGCGGCGTGCGCGCGCGCATCGTCGACGCGCTCGACCAGTTCCACGACGTTGCATCCGACACGGATCGGAACATCGCCAGGTTGCTGAACGATCTCCAAGTGCATATCGCAATCGACCTGAACGGCCGGACGGATGGTTCTCGGCCGGGCGTTCTGGCGTGCCGCCCGGCGCCCATCCAGGTCAGCTACCTCGGATATGCGGGGACGACGGGGGCCGAATTCATCGACTACATCCTCGCCGACGAAACGGCGCTGCCGTTCAATCAGCAGCCATTCTTCAGCGAAAAGATCGTGCACCTGCCGGACTGCTATCACGCCAACGACGCGACCCGGCATATCGCCCAGACCCCGCCCCGGCGCGACCTCGGACTGCCCGATCGGGCCGTCGTGTTTTGCTGCTTCAACCACAGCGCCAAAATCACCGCGCCGATGTTCGACATCTGGATGCGGCTCTTGGCGCCGGTTCAGGACAGCGTGCTGTGGCTCTCCGAGATGAACGACCTCGCGCGCGCCAACCTGCGCCGCGCCGCCGCCGCGCGCGGGGTCGATCCCGGCCGCCTGATCTTTGCGCCCCGCATGGATCGGATGGAGGACCATCTCGCCCGCCATCGCGCCGCCGACCTCTTTCTCGACACCCTTCCCTACAACGCCCATTCGACCGCCATCGACGCGCTGTGGGCTGGGCTGCCGGTCCTCACCTGCGCCGGCAGTGCCTTTGCCGGCCGGGTCGGAGCGAGCCTGCTTAAGGCGGCGGGCTTGCCCGAACTGGTGACGCATAGTCTTACGGACTACGAGGCCATGGCGCTGCGGCTCGCTACCGATCCTGCGCTGCTGTCCTCCAGCCGCCGCAAGCTCGCCGACAACCGCCCCACCTGCGTGCTGTTCGACGGCGACCGCTTCCGCCGCCATGTCGAGGCGGCCTATGCGGCCATGTGGGACATTTATCGGCGCGGCGAGCGCCCGCGCGGCTTCCGGGTCGAGCCTGACGCGCGCGCACGACACGATGCGGACGGAGTTGATGGTATCGTTGGTGCGAGCCGCTGATTCGAACCGTCCTGCGCCGAGGCAAGATCGGGAATCCCCATGGTCCCCTATGAGATTGGGCAAGCGCCCTTCGACGTCGGAAGTTTCTGGACCTCCCTGGCCGCGCTTCACCAGAAGAGCGTGCGCTATTCGACCGTCATCGACATTGGCTGCGCCGACGGATCCTTCTTCATTTCACTGCTTTATTTCGGCATTTTTGCCGGCGCGACCCCCGTGAACATCGAGGCCAACCCGCTCTATGAAGGATCGTTGCGCGCGATCCAGGATGTGGTCGGCGGACACTACGTCATTGGGGCGGCGTCGGACGCGGACGGCGAAGCGGAGATGACACTGGGCGCGCATCCCTATTGGAGCTCGCTGCGCGACAAGGACGACCGGTACTGGAAGCAAATTCATAACTTGAGCGAGGGCACCAGCAAGGTCCGCACGTTCACCCTCGACGAACTGACGGATCGATTGGGGCTGAAGGCGCCCTATCTGCTCAAGCTCGACGTCCAAGGCGCGGAGGCACAGGTGTTGCGCGGCGCCCGTCGCGTCCTGGAGCGGACCGATGTGCTCATCTGCGAGACCGACATGAGCGATTTCCAATCTACCAACAGAGTGCTCCTCGACGCGGGTTTCGACCTGTTCGACCTCACTCAATTCGGACGGATCGACGATTACACTCTGGGCTGGTTCTATCCCGTTTATCTCAACCGCCGTCTCGATTCGGTCAAAGCGTCCACCCTATGGAATCCCGCCGCTTCCGATCAGGTTCTGCAAAAGCAGGCCCAGCGGCGGGCGTCGTTGCTGCAGGTCAACGCAAGGGTCCTGGCCGAACTGCGCGCCGCGAAAACCGGCAAACAACTGGCCGGGTGACTGGCGCCAACGCTTCGGCCGTGACCGGCCGCGGCTGATCGCGGCTCTACCTCATTGCGCAACGGCGGGCTTCGGCCCGCCGTTTCTTCACCCTTTGTTAACCGTGATCCGGAACCATCGCCCGAACTTTCAGCACGGAGATCGCCATGACCCTCGAGGTCGAGGAGAAGGCCGACGAGCGGATCATGGACGGCGAACCGCGCGTCGCCGAAGCCGACCGGCGAGCACGCCGCGATCAACCCGCCGCGCCGATCATACGGTTGTCGAACGGCGTCTCGCTCGCCGTCCCTCCGTCCCTCCGGGCGATCACGACCTATGTGCTTCTCGAGCAGGAGACCTGGTTCGAAAAGGAGCTGGCGTTCCTTCCGCACGTGCTCAAGCCGGGCATGACGGTCATCGATATCGGAGCCAATCTCGGCGTCTACAGCCTGGCGATGGCCCGTCTGGTGGCGCCCGGGCGGGTGTTCGCCTACGAGCCTGCCAGCGAGCCGCGCGCGCTGCTGGAACGCAGCCGCGCCCTCAATCGCGCCTTCAACCTGGACATCTCCGCGGCGGCCATGTCGGACGGCCGGCGCGACGGTCTTCTCGCGTTGGGCGTTTCGAGCGAGTTGAACGCCCTCGCCGACAGCGGTCCGGGCGAGCAGGTCCAGATAACCAGCCTGGACTTGGAAGAGACGGACCGGGCCTGGCCGGCGCCCGATTTCGTCAAGATCGACGCGGAAGGCGAGGAGGAACGCATTCTGGCCGGCGGCGCCAATTTCTTTGCCCGCCATTCGCCGCTCGTGATGTTCGAAGTCAAGGCCGGCAATGTCATCAACGAGAACCTGCTGTCGATCTTCCCGGCCATGGGATACGCGCTCTTCCGATCGCTCCCGGGAATGCCGGTGCTGCTTCCCGTCGATCCCGACGGGGCCTTCGTCGATATGGAGCTCAATCTGTTTGCGGCGAAGCCCGATCGTGCGCGGGACCTTGCGCACGCGGGATTGCTCGTCGAGGCGCTGCCTGAGTGGGAGCCGGACGCCGAGGCCCGCGCCGGTTTCCTGGCGCTCTGGGGCGCGCAGCCTTATGCGGCGGTCTTCCGGCCGTTGCTGCAGGACATGGCAGCGCTGGACCCCGACTATAAGGACGGCCTCGCCGCCTACGCGACATGGCGCGCGGTGGAGAAACCGCTCCCCGAGCGTTGTGCGGCACTTGTTTATGCGTTCCGCGTCCTGCGTGCGTCATGCCAGCGGGCCGCAACGTCCTCCCGCCTGTCGACCTTCGCCCGCATCGCCTGGGAGGCCGGCGAGCGTCCGGCCTGCGTCGACGCGCTGCGCACCCTGGTCGGCGAGCTGCAACGCGGATCGATCCAGATACTCGAGCCCTTCTGGCCGGCCTGTCCGCGCTTCGACAGCATCGCGGCGGACGGCCGGGCGGGCGAGTGGTTCCTGACCTCCGTGGTCGAGCAATTCGAGCGGGCCTCCGGCTTCTCGTCGCTCTTCAGCGGGGGGTCGGCGGGCCTTGAATGGCTGTGTCAGCAGCCCCTCGCCTCGACGGAGATGGAGCGGCGCCGGGTGCTGCTCGCGGCCGGGGCCGGCCACGGCGCCGAGGTGCCGCCGCGGCTGTGCGCCGAAATGCCCGATCATCTCAACGCCGAGATTTGGGCGACCGGGCAGGTTCCCGGGACCTTCGTCGCAAGGTGACGCCGCCGCGTTGCCGACCGGACGGTCCCGTCGGCCGGCGGCCCGACTTCACCATCAGATGAAGTTGACGAGGCTCGTCCTGGCGAGCAGCGCCGTCGTTTGCAGCGACGCCTGCAAACTGGTCTGCAGCGTCAGGATCTCGGCCCCCACCTGCTCCGGCGATATGCCCTCGATGCTCTGGAGCATGTCGGCGAGGGTCTTCTGCGTCTGCTGGTGGCGATCCTTGGCCGCCGCCATGGCCGTCTGCGCGCTGGCGAGGCTCGCCGCGATATCGTCGACCTTCTGCACGCCCGCCGGCACGGCGAGCGACGTGTTGAGCCGCTGGTTGAGAGCCGCATAGCTTGCCGCGGCGTTGGGATCGGTCGGCAGATAGCTGGTCGCCGCAAGCGTTGCCACCTGCTGAACGATCCAGCGGATCCCCTCCTCGTTCGCGCGCGTGCCGTAGGACACCGTGATCGACGGGTCGATGTGGGCGGTCGCGGTCGAGCGCGGCGGATTTGCCCCGTTCTCGCCGACATACCAGGAGACCGTGTTCGCCGGCGTTCCGGCGACCAGCGCGGTGGCGCTGTTGAACGGTGGACCGGCGACCCGCTGCGGCGGATTCGACGCGAAGAAATCGTTGGCGGCGGCGACCGCGGACGCGGCGGACAGCGCGGTGTGGGCGAGCGTGTCGACCGAGGCCGTCAGCGCCGCCTGAAGATTCGCGGCCGTCGCGGCCGGCGTCGCGCCGATCGTGAATTGATTGGGGCCCGGGGGCGCGGCCGTCGTGGCCTGAAGCGTCAAATTCTCGGTCGAGCCGTCCGGCAGATCGAACGTGAAGGTCAGATTCTCGCCATTGTTCGGATTGGCCCCGAGGTTGACCGTGATCGACGCCGGCGAGCCGCTGGGCCCGGCCACGGCCGCGCCCGTCAAGGTCGAGGAGACGCCGGCGAGCTTGAAGCCGAACGGCGAGCCCGCCACGTCCTCGCTCACCGATACGGTCGTGCCGGCCGCCGGCGGTATGACCAGCCGGCCCAGGCCGGTCGCGCCGAGGTCGGCCTGATTGCGCTCTGAGATGATTTGTTTCAGCCCGGCCTGGGCGCCGTTGCCGTTGAGGATATGGTCGGTGGTGTCGACGGCCGGCTGGGTCACCGCGGTGCCGGAGAACAGGAAACGGTCGCCGACCTGCGTGTTGAGCAGCCCGAGGATCTGGTCGAGTTGGTTTCGTGCCGTCTCCTGCGTCCCGGTCTGGCCGGTGCCGTCGATGGCGAAGTTCGGCAGGAGCGTCGCGGATTTCACCTGTCCGCCGACATCGGATATCTGGGTGAGCACCGTCTGGGCGATGCCAATTCGCGTGCCGACGATCGTCAGCGTGTCGTTGAAGCTGCTGATCGCGGCAAGCTGCGCGCTCAATCCGGTCGCCAGGCCGCCTTGCGGCCCAAGTCCGGCGAAGGTGTCCGCCTTCTGTCCGGTGCCGAGCTGACGTTGCAGGTCGTCGAGCTGCTGGCGCATGTCGACGGCGGCCTGAATGACCGGCGAAATGCTGGTCCCGATCCCGGAAATGGTCATCGCGGCCTCATATCTGCAGCAGCGCTTCGAACATCTGCTTGACCGTCGTCATCACTCGGGCGTTCGCGCCATACGTGTTCTGCAGCGTGAGCAGATGCGCCATTTCCACGTCGATATCGACGCCCGACGCATCCTTGAAACGCTGTTGCAGGGCGGTGACGACGATGTCCTGGCCCTGCTTGAGGCTGGCGGCGGCGTTCGCGGCCTGGCCCTGCTGGCTCACCAGTTGGCCGATGAAGGCCGACAACGTTCCCTTGAACGGGGCAGCCGATCCGCCGATGCCGGTCGCAGGCGAATACAGGAACGCGGCGCCGACGAGTTGATCGCGCATGAAGCTCGGCCGGGTCGAATCGCCCGCCGGCGTGAGCGGCGCGGTCTGAAAGACCACCAGCTTGGTCGGATCGGCAAGCAGCGCCGGGTTGACGGCAATCCGCCCGGCGAAACCGGTGGTCTGCATTCCCGCGGCCGTGATGGCCCCGGTGAACGCGGACGCCCCATCGGTGAACAACGGCAGCTGGGGATTGCCGCTGGTCAACGACGTCATCGTCGCCGTCGCCGAGGCGGCGTTGATCGCGCTGATGGGGCCGCCGTTGAGAACCTGCAGCAGCGTTCCGGACGGGTTGGAGAACTGCAGGCCGGTCGAGCCCAGGGCGGTGTTGAGGCGGGCAGCGAGCGCGGCCGCACCTCCGGCAAAGCTGATGCCGATCACCTTGTCGGCCGGATCCGGCGTGACCGTGTCGGCGAGCGGCAAGGCCGCCGGATCCTCGACCCGGACGATGGTGATCTTGTGCAGGACGTTGGACGCGTCGGTATAGCTGAGTTGGACGCTGTTGCCGGGAGACAGGTTGCCGATATCGACGTTGAATCCCGATTGCGACCCCACCGTCACCGCGGTCCCGCCCGTCGTCAGGTCGGACAGCGCGCGCGACAGCTGCGCGGCCACCTCGTCGATCTGGCTTTGCGCCTGAACGAGCGTCGTGTCGCGCATGTCGACATAAGCCGCGATCTCGCCGGAGCGGATGGCGCCGTTGGCGAGCAGGTCTATCGACGATCCGGCGGGCGAGACCAGGCTGATGGTGCTCAGGCCCGATTTGGTCGCGTCGGCATTCCACTGCATCCCCGGCGTGACCGTGCCGGTCGGGTTGAAGGCGAGCTGCGAGGCCTCGGTGCCGACGAGCTGGAATCCGGAGCTGGTGAACACCTGGACCTGGTTGTTGTTGCCCTGGACGACGCGGATATCCATCAGCTTCGCCAGCTGGTCGATGGCCTGGTCGCGCTGATCCTCGAGCACCGCCGCGGTGCCGTCATCGGCGGATGCGCCCGCCAGTTGCTGATTGGCGCTGGCGATCCGCTGCAAGGCCTGGTTGGCCAAGCTGACGTCGCTGGCAATGCCCAGGTCCGCCTGGCCGCGCAGCGCCTGGATGTCGGCGCTCATGGCGTTGAGCTGCTGGGCGAACGCCTGGGCGGCGCCCAGCACGCCGGTTTGCGCCGAGGCGGCATCCGGGCTCGTCGCCAGCGCCTGCACCGCATTGGTCAAATTGTTGAACAGCGAATCGAACGCGGTGTCGGACCCGGGCTGGCCGTAGATCTGCTGGAGTTGCTGGTAGAGGCCGGCCCGCAGGTCGGCGAAGGTGCCGCCGGATGTTTCAGCCCGCAGCTGCTTTTGCACGAACTGATCGAGCACGCGGTTGACCGCGGCGGCGCGAACGCTGTCGCCGCCGTCCGGGCTCGCGAGGGCGACCTGGTCGACGCTCCGCGCGACGTAGCCGGCCGTCTGCGCATTCGCCACGTTGCCGGCGACGACCGAAAGGCCGGTCTGGGTGACCTTCAGGCCCGCCAAGGCGGTCGAAAGCGCTTGCGTGAGACTCATGGCCTAGTGCCGTTCGACGAGCGCTGTCCGACCCGCAGGCAACGCCGAGCCCGCTAGCGGAGCACGGCCAACAGGTCCTGCACCATCTGGCTGCCGGTCGTGATGATCTTGGTGTTGGCCGAATAGGCCTGCTGGGTCACGATCAGCTTGCTGAATTCGTCGGCGATATCGGTGTTGGACGCCTCGAGCGAGCCGCCGACCACCTTTCCGGTGGCGCTGAACAGCGGGGTGCCCGAGTCCGCCGTCTCCGCAAAGGCGCCGCCATCGAGCTTCTTGAGCGCATTTTCGCCGGTGAAGCTCGCCAAGGTGATCGCGGCGAGGTCGATCGTTCTTCCGTTCGAATAGGAGCCGTCGACGCGGCCCTGGCTGTTGACCGAGATCGACTGCAGCGTGCCGGCCGGCGAGCCGTTCTGCTGCAGGAAATTGACCAGGACGTTGCCGTTCGGGTCGGCCAACTGGGTGATCCCGCCGCCGGTGAACGAGAGCTGGATGTTGCCGAGGGAAATGCCGTCGACGGTCACGTTGGTGAGATTCAGGTTGCTGATCGCCGGGCTCATCTGGCCGTTCGGTCCGAACGTGAAATTCGTGCCCACATTCTGCCAGGCCGGCTGCGTGCCGATCGCCTTGGAATTGACTTGGTAGAACAGGTTCCAGGTGTCCGTGCCGCCTTCGGCCACGCCGTTGGATTTGGCCCAGCGCAATTGCACGTTCACCGGCGCGCCCGACGGGTCGAACGTGGTGATCGATCCCCCCGAGAGCGACTGGTTGAGGAAGGCGGGAACGTCGTCGCCGATCACCGCCTCGCTGGAATGGATCGCCAGCGGAACGTGGATGCCGAAATTTCCGATGACCGCGGTCGTCCCCGGGAACGAAATGTTGTCGGTCAGGCTCGCGGCCGTGATGTCGATGTCGCCGTTCGACGTGTTCACCGAGGCGGCGCCGAGCGCCGGGTTGAGCGTGCCGAGCGCGGTGCTCAGCTGTGCCAGCGTCTCCACCTGGCCGCCGCCGGTGCCGAACGTGATGGAGAGCGGCGCATTCGGCGGGTTGGTGCCGATCTGGATGTTCAGCAATTGCCCCTGTCCCACCGCGTTCTGCGTGATCAGGTTCGTCGCATTGGTCGTCCCCGCCGTCAGGCCGAGTTCGTTGAGGAGGGCGAGCGTGCTGGTGCCGCCGATGGCGATGTTGGTGGTGGCGTTCGCGCTGGTCAGCACGAGGTGATTGGAGCCGCTGAGCGCGGCGCTGACGTTGGTGAGGCCGCTCTGCGCGTTGATCTTGGTCACGACGTTCGCGGCGGTGTCGGTATTGAGGATGTTGATGTTCGTGCCGTTGATGACCAGCGTGCCGGTGACGCCGCCGGTCGGCAGCACCGAAATGTCGGTGGCGCCGGTCGCGACCGCGGCCGCATCCGGCAGCAGCGTCGCCCCCGTGCCGATGATCCTGGCGGCTTGCGGCGGCACCGCCAGCGGATTGGCCTCGAAGAACGCCGGGTTGAGCAGCTCCGATCCGGTCACGCCGGGTTTGGTATCGGGCGTGATCGGGCTGCTGGCCAGGTTGGCGCTGTACTGAATCTGCGTCGTCGGCTGCGCCGAGAGGAAATTGTTGTTGAATTGCAGCACTTGCGGAACGCTGTTGGTGGTATTGCCCGTCACCGGATCGATCGGGATGCCCATCAGATAATAACCGGCGCCGTTGACGAGAAAGCCGTTCTTGTCCGGCTGGAAATCTCCGCGACGGGTGAACAGATCGCCGCCGCCGAACACCGGGACGTTGCCGTTCGAGCTGGTCGGCTTCTGCACCACGAAGTAGCCCGCTCCCTGGATCGCCATGAACGTGCTGACCGACGAATTCTGAATCGAGCCCTGAATGCTGTTGGTGGGGCGCGAGTTGGCCAGCACCGCGCCCGCGACCTGCTTGGTCGCCACGTTGTCGGTGACGAGATCCTCGAAGCTCGTATCGGTGCGCTTGAATGCCGTCGTCTGCGAATTGGCGATATTCCCGGAAATGTTCTGCAGCGCGAACGACTGCGACTGCAGTCCGGTCACGGCGGTCGTCAAGGCGTCGAAGATACCCATACTTGTCTCCCATCCCGGTGGCGGCCGGCGGCGCATGCGCGACGACGGCCGTAGGCCCGAGCACGCCGTCGCAAGCTCCGTGCCAGGATGGAAACCGAGGCAAATCAGCGCTTTGCGCCGGGACGCCGCCCCCGTCGGCTGGGCAGCATGCGCCGGGTCCGGCAAATCCTGCCGGGCTGCCGCCACGCCTTGCCCGGGGCGCCGGCGCTCCGTATGGTCCGCGGCGCCGGCCAATTCATTGCGAGGATTTCATGCGGTTCGAAGGCACCAGCCGATATGTCACGACCGAGGACCTCAACGTCGCGGTCAATGCCTCGATCACGCTGGAGCGGCCGCTGCTGGTGAAGGGCGAGCCGGGCACCGGCAAGACCGTGCTGGCGCTCGAGGTCGCGAAAAGCGTGGGCGCGCCGCTGATCGAGTGGCACATCAAGTCGACCACCAAGGCGCTGCAGGGACTCTACGAATACGACGCGGTGTCGCGGCTGCGCGACAGCCAGCTCGGCGACGCGCGGGTCCACGACATCCGCAACTACATCAAGCGCGGCAAGCTGTGGGACGCCTTCGTGTCGGACGAGCGGCCGGTGCTGCTGATCGACGAGATCGACAAGGCGGACATCGAGTTCCCCAACGACCTGTTGCAGGAGCTCGACCGCATGGAGTTCTACGTCTACGAGACCGGCGAGACCGTGAAGGCGCGTCGCCGGCCGATCGTGGTGATCACCTCCAACAACGAGAAGGAATTGCCCGACGCGTTCCTGCGCCGCTGCTTCTTCCACTACATCCGCTTTCCCGACACCGACACCATGCGGGCGATCATCGACGTGCATTTCCCCGGCATCAAGCAGCGCCTGGTCGCCGAGGCGTTGACGCTGTTTTACGAGATCCGCGACGTGCCGGGACTGAAGAAGAAGCCGTCCACCTCCGAGCTGCTCGATTGGCTCAAATTGCTGATGGTCGAGGACATCGGCCCGGAAATCCTGCGCGAGCGCGATCCCAAGAAGCTGATCCCGCCGCTGCACGGCGCGCTGCTCAAGAACGAGCAGGACGTGCATCTGTTCGAGCGGCTGGCCTTCATGGCCCGGCGCGAAAGCCGCTGAGGAACCCTACTCCGGCCTGCGCCGGCGGCGTTTGCGCGCGGGCGTCTGCGCGGCCGTCGCGTCGGCATTGGCGGCGGCATCGACCGGGGGGGCCGGTTGGGTCTCGAGCGGTGGAATCGGCTCGAGGCTGAAACTGCCGATTTCAAGTGCGGCCGGATCTCCGTCAAGCGCGGCCAGGGGGGCGCCTTCTGGTGCGTCGGGCAAGGGTCCCGGCGGGGCGACCGCGAGCATCGCAGCGCTGTCCGCCGCGGCGGCAGGCGGGATCACGTTCATTTCTTTGGTCACCGGCGGCGCTGCCGCGCTCTGCCGCTCCCCCGCGCCCTGTCTGGCGATCAGCGCCCTTGCCCGCTCGGCGGCCATTTCGAGCGCCCGCTGCACGGCGTCCTGCCGGGCGCGGTGCCCGGCCTCTTCGCTCGCGCGCGGCGCGCCGACGTCGCGTTCCGGCGGCGCGCTGACGGCACGAACCTGCGGCGGTTCTGCGTGCTCGACCGGCTGCGGCTGCGCCGCGGGTTGGTCCGACGCCTCGCCGGCGACGAGCACCGCCGGTCCCGCGGCCTTGGCGGCGGCGCGCGCCCGCGCGGCCGCGCGGTAGCGCGACAGTTTTTCCTCGGCAGCGTCGATGAGCTGCATCGACCAGAAGATCGCCTGCGCGGCAACGCGGCCGAGCCGGCCGCCCGCCCACACCAGCTCATAGGGCGAGAACAGCCGCCAGCGGTCGTCGCCCTGGCGGATCGCGCGCGCGATCAGCACGCCCGCCATCGCCGTGGTGTTGATGCCGTGCCCGCCGAACGCGCCGGCGAGCCACAGCCCCGGCGCCAGTTCGCCGATCTGCGGCATCTTGTGCACGGCATAGCTCATGACGCCCGACCACGCGTGCTCGATCTCGACCTGGCCGAGCTGGGGGAACACATTGCGGATGTCGCGACGTATCCGTTTCTGGAGCTGGCGCGGGGTCGATGTCCGCGCGGTGAAGCGTCCGCCCCACAGCAGCCGGTCGCCGTCGACGATGCGATAATTGTCCCCGACGCGACGCGTGTCGGCGACGGCGCCGCCGTAACGGATCGCCTCGGACAGGCGCTCGCCGAGCGGCGCCGTGGTGGCGACATAACCCGCCACCGGCACCACGGTGCGGGCGATCAGCGGAAACAGCGCGCCGAGGCGGGCGCCCGCGGCGAGCACGATGTGACCGGCGCGGATGCGGCCCTTGGGCGTCTCGATATGCTTGCGCACCCCGTGCGGATCGATCGCCAGCGCCGGCGTGTCCTCGAACAGGCGGGCGCCGGCCTGCTCGGCGGCGGCGGCAAGTCCCAGCGCGTAATTGAGCGGATGCACATGGAACGCGCCCGGCAGATGCTCGGCCTGGAAATAGAGCGGGCTGCGCAACGCCTCACGCACCTGCTCGGTCGGCCATGCCTCCGCTTCGGTGGCGAAATCGATGCGCAGCATCGCCACGTGCCGCAGCAGCGCGTCCTCGTCGTCGGTCCGGCGCACGGTGAGCTTGCCGTCGACCGGCGCGACCCCGGGCATGCCGGTTTCGCTGATCGTCGCGCGCACGTAGTCGGCGCCCTGCGCGGAGAGCGCCCATAATTCCTTGGCGCGCCGCAGGCCGACGCGCTCGACGATCGCGGGGAGCCGCTCGGAGAAACCGGGCGCCACGAAGCCGGCGTTGCGGCCCGACGCGTTCCAGGCGATGCGCCGCGCTTCGAGCACGGCGACCGACCAGCCGAGCCGCGCCAGCTCGCGCGCCGTGGTCAGCCCGGCGAGCCCGCCGCCGATCACGCACACGTCCACGTCGAGGTCGTGGACGAGCGGACCGCGCTCCGGCGCCGCGGCCATCGTCGCGGCATACCAGGTCGCTCCATGGGGCGTCGGATCGGTCGGCGTCATGCTAATGTGTGGTGCCAACACGAGGCTGGAAAATCAAGTTTTTGCGCCATGCGACGCCTGATGCTGCTCCGCCACGGCAAATCCGACTGGACCAAGCCCGGCGCGCGCGATGCGGACCGCACGCTGGCGCCGCGCGGGCGCGCGGCCGCGCCGCGCATCGGCGCCTACATGGCGCACCATGGACTGAGGCCCGACCTCGTCGTCTGCTCGAGCGCCATCCGCACGCGCGAGACCTGGGGCCTGGTCGCGGCCGCGTTCGACGACGCGCCGCCGGTCGTGTATGAAGAGCGCATCTATGAATCGAGCACCGACGCGCTGCTCGCGATCATCCGGGAAACCAAGGGCACGACCCATGCGCTGATGCTGGTCGGTCACAATCCCGGCCTGCACGACCTCGCCCGGCGGCTGATCGCCGCCGGCGACATCGACGCCCGCCAGCGGCTGTTGGAAAAATTCCCCACCGCCGGGCTTGCGGTGATCGATTTCACCATCGACGACTGGCGCAGGCTGCACCTGCGCTCCGGCCGCCTCGATCGGTTCGTCGCCCCGCGGATGCTGGAGACGGCGACGGACTGACAAACAAACAACACCCCTCATCCTGAGGAGCGCGCCGAAGGCGCGCGTCTCGAAGAGCCTGTCCCCGCGAAAGCGGGGAATGGAAGCAAACGCGTCTGTTGCCATGGTTCGAGACGGCCCGCTGCACGGGCCTCCTCACCATGAGGGCTGTGAATCTTGCACGCGCCACCCTCCCCGTTTAGACGCGCCGCGCTGGCGGATGGCACGCGCGATTGTTATCTCAAGCGCCGTGTCGCCCCTGCCGACCCTTCCCCTGAGCATGCGCGCAAGCCTCGCGACCGTCGCTGAAGAGGCGCGCCTGGCGGCGCGGGCGCTCGTCGAGTTCGCCGATCATGTCGTGCATCCGACCATTCGGCTCGGCGTCACCGGCCTGTCGGGCTCCGGCAAGACCGTGTTCATCACCGCTCTCGTGCATGCGCTGCTGCACGGCGGGCGGCTGCCGCTGTTCGAAGCCTTCGCCACCGGGCGAATCGCCCGCGCGAGCCTGCGCCCGCAGCCCGACGACGCG
>WNEY01002045.1_pt1 | contig 14616 bp, 18 predicted proteins | sample 5400531 | NCBI WGS metagenome assembly WNEY01 (sample SAMN13153338, study PRJNA577476) | soil metagenome | isolation source: 200 cm saprolite under Douglas fir tree site 1 | place: USA:California | collected 2015-04-18
GATGTACGATCAGACCTTCCAGAACTTCGAGGAAGGATCGGTCATCGAAGGCACCGTCGTGGCGGTCAAGAAGGACGCGGTGATCGTGGACATCGGCTATAAGTCCGAGGGGATCATTTCCGCCGAGGAATTCACGCCCCAAGAGCTGGCCGCGCTCACGCCCGGCACTCGACTTCCGGTCTACATCGAGGAACGCGAGAACAGCGACGGTAACCTCATCCTGTCCAAGGAGAAAGCGGACAAGATGAAGGTCTGGGAAGACCTGGAGCGGACCTACAAAGAGGAGGCCATCGTCGAAGGCCGGATCATCAGCCGCATCAAGGGCGGGATGATGGTGGACATCGGCGTGAAGGCCTTCCTGCCCGGCTCCCAGATCGACCTGCATCCGGTGCGTGACCCCGAACAGCTCATCGGCAAGACCTTCCCCATGAAAATCATCAAGATCAACCAGCGGCGCGGCAACGTGGTCGTGTCTCGCCGGCTCCTGCTCGAGGAGTCGCGCGACCAGCGCCGACAGCGGACCCTGGCAAACCTCACCGAAGGCCAGCTTGTGAACGGCACCATCAAGAACATCACGGATTACGGCGCCTTCGTGGACCTCGGCGGGATCGACGGGCTCCTCCACATCACCGATATGTCGTGGGGCCGCATCGGCCATCCGTCGGAGATCTACATGGTCGGCGACCGCGTCGAGGTGATGATCCTCAAGTATGACCGCGAGACCGGCCGCGTCTCGCTCGGCCTGAAGCAGAAGAGCGCCGATCCCTGGATGGGCGTCGCCGCCAAGTACCCGGTCGGCACCCGGATCAAGGGCCGGGTCGTCAGCCTGACCGATTACGGCGCCTTCATCGAGTTGGAGCCGGGCGTGGAAGGCCTCGTCCACGTCTCTGAGATGAGCTGGTCGCACGAAGTCCGGCACCCGTCCAAGATCGTCTCCGTCAGCGCGCAGGTGGAAGCGCAGGTGCTCAATGTGGACGAATCGGCCCGCAAGATCTCCCTCGGGATGAAGCAGGTGGCGCCGAATCCCTGGGACCTCGTGGAGACGAAGTACCCGATCGGCACCAAGATCGAGGGCAAGGTCAAGAGCCTTACGGATTTCGGCGCGTTCGTCGGGCTGGATGAAGGCGTGGACGGCTTGATCCACATCTCCGACATGTCCTGGACCAAGCACGTGAAGCATCCCTCTGAGATCTTCAAGAAGGGCCAGAAGGTGGAATCCGTGGTCCTCAAGATCGACAAGGAGAAGGAGCGGCTGTCGCTGGGGTACAAGCAGCTCACGCCCGATCCCTGGGAGCGCGAGATCCCCGAGAAGTACCAAGTCGGTAACCCCACGCGCGGCAAGGTCACGAAGCTGACCGACTTCGGCATCTTCGTGGAGCTGGACGGTGGCGTGGAGGGGCTCATCCACATCAGCGAGACTGGACTGGACGCCTCCAGCCGGTTGGAGGACCGGTTCAAGATCGGCGACGAGCTCGAAACCAAGATCATCAAGGTGGACTGCGAGGAGCGCAAGATCGCATTGAGCCTCAGGGAGCACCACCGCGACACCGAGCGCCAGCAGGTGCACGACTTTCACGCCAACCAAGGCAAAGTGGACCAGTCCCTGGGCCGCGCCGTCCGGAAGAACAAGCGGCGCGCGGGTGAGGAGGAGAACGGCCAGTAGCGTTCTACCCTATGGAGAGGAAGCGGACAGTCCGGACCGCGCTGGCCCTGCTGGGCCTTCTGGTCCTCGCCGTCATCGGCGTTTTCCTGCTCACCTCGCTGGCGCTGGACAGCGGCTGGCTCGGTGGCGAGAGAGTTGCGGTCATCCGCATCGAAGGCGTGATCACGGATTCCCGGGAGACTATCGAGGAATTGCGCCGGTTCCGGGACAATCCCAGCATCAAGGCCGTGGTGCTGCGCATCGACAGTCCCGGCGGGGGCGTCGTGCCATCCCAGGAGATCCACACGGAGGTGCTGAAGGCGCGCAAGGACGGGCGGCTCAAGGTGGTCGCCTCGATGGGCAACCTTGCCGCGTCAGGCGGGTACTACATCGCCGCGGCGACTGACAAGATCGTCGCCAACCCGGGCACGTTGACCGGCAGCATCGGCGTGATCATGGAACTGGCCAACGTGCAGGGCCTGCTGGAGAAAGTCGGCGTGCAGAGCGTCGTCATCAAGAGCGGGCGCTACAAGGACCTGGCTTCCCCATTCCGGGCCATGTCCAAAGAGGACCGGGCGCTCCTCCAGAGCGTCCTGGACGACGTGCACGACCAGTTCATCCAGGCTGTGGCCGCCGGACGCGCCTTGAAGGTCGAAGAAGTCCGCCCTCTGGCCGACGGACGGATCTTCACGGGACGGCAGGCCCGCACGGCCAAGCTCGTGGACGAGTTAGGCGATCTCCAGGACGCGATCAAACTGGCGGCGCGCCTGGTCGGGATTGAGGGAGAGCCGCGCGTGGTCGAGCCCCGGAAGCGGTTCTCGCTCCGCGACCTCCTCGAGAACTCGTTCCTCGGGAGGGTCGCAACGGTCATGCCGTCAGGGATCAATCTCAAGTATCTGCTGGCATTCTAGGAGGGTCACCCATGACGAAAGTGCAGCTCATCGAGAAGTTATCCGAGCAGGTCCCGACCCTGACCAAGCGGCAGGCTGAAGTCGTGGTCAACACGATCTTCAACGGCATCCGCACGGCCCTGGCCAAAGGAGACAAGATCGAGATACGCGGCTTCGGCAGCTTTCGTCTGCGCAACCGCCGCATGAAGGAAGGGCGCAACCCGAAGACCGGCGCGACGGTCGCCGTGCCAGCCAAGCGCGTGCCCTTCTTCAAGGCCGGCAAGGAGCTCAAGGAAATCGTCAACAAATAGGACCCCTGGTGGCGGAACCAGAGACCAAGACCCACGACGTGGCGGGCGCTTCCGAGATCGTGTGGACCGAGGGCGCGCTCAAGCGCATGGAGCGGGCCCCTTTGTTCCTGCGAGGCATGGTCAAGCGTCTGGCGGAGAAGAAGGCCCGCGAGTTCGGGTACCGCGAGATCACCGAAGACATCCTCACCGTATTCAAACAACAGATGATGGGCCGCATGGGCGGCGAGGCCGGCATGCAAGCGGCCGCGGGTGACATGGCTGCCGGACGGATGCCCTGGACGGCCGAAGCCAAGGCCCGGCTGGAGACCGTGCCTGAATTCATGCGGCACATGATCCAGCAGATCGCCGAAGACGTGGCGCGCGAGCGCGGCCACATGGAAGTCAACGTCGAGCTCTTCCAGAAGGTGGAAGCGCTGGGCGACGAAAAACTCCAAGAGGCGCCGCCTCTGCCCTGGACCGAAGGCGCACAGGCGAGGCTCCAGCAGAAGATCGTGCAGTCGCCCGCCATTGCCATGGATTTTGTGGCGGACATGGTCAGGCGTGACACGGAAGAGCGGGCCCGCGAGCTGGGCCTCACCGTCATCGACGAGGCGGCCCTGACCGCCATCTGGGACGCGCCGCTCTCGCCCGTCACGTGGAGCGACGAGGCCTGGAAGCGCCTGCTCACCGCGCCTGACTTCGTGCGCAGCGGCATCCGCAAGGCCGCCGAGCGCCGCGCGCGCAAGCTAGGCCTCAAGGAGATCGACTCGGAGCACCTGACGATGTTCCGCAACGAGGCGATGATGAAGGCGGTCAAGCGCATCCGGTCGTTTGGCTACAACGAGCTCACCTTCGACGCCTTCGACACGGCCCTCGAGAAGACGAAGCGCCTTCAGGGCAACCCCCAGGCTGTGAAGCGCCTGGAGGAGATCCGCCAGCACTTCAAAGATCCCCACACGAAGAAGCCCGAAGGCGGGACGCTCGGCGCGGAACTGATGGAGCGCTTCCGCAAGTACCTCAAAGGCGAGGACAAGCTCTAGAAACGCTCATCTACGCCTTCGCCCACGAAGAGCCTGGCCAGGGCATGGTCATGCCGATGGTACGGGTGGAGCGGATCGCCTACCTAATGGCGCCATAGATACACGAGCACGGCCACGCTGCAGAATCCGATCCACAGCAGGATGCCGATCGTGATCACCCGCCACCATTTGTCGCTAAAGTTCTGTTTGTCCTCTGAGTTCTCCATCACGCCTCCTTCAGGGCCACCCGCTCTCGTTTACCGGTTGCGGACCATCAGGACATACAGGTCGTTGACGTTGGTGCCTGTGAGGCCGGTCTTGATGTGGCCGCCGACTTTCTTGAAGAAGGAGTAGCTGTCGTGCTTGTGGAGACAGCGCGCCGCATCCATTCTCTTGCGCTTGGCGCTCGCGACGGTCTCGCCATCGGTGACCGCCCCGGCCGCATCGGTCGGCCCGTCGCGACCATCCGTGCCGAACCCTGCCACCCAGACACCCGGCGTGCCTTGGATCGCCAGCGCAGCCGCAAGCGCAAACTCCTGCGCCCGTCCGCCCTTCCCTGGGCCGCACGCAGTGACGGTCAACTCACCGCCTGCCAGCACGCACACCGGTCCAGGCAGCGTCGTCCGCCCGGCCAGCTCCTTCCCAAGCTCGCCCATCCACCGCCCAAACTGGCCAGCCTCTCCCGTCACGAACATGCCGAGGAGGACGCTTTCGTAGCCCTCCTTGTGTGCGGCCTTTGCCGCCGCCGCGACCGCCAGCAGGTTGTTGCCGACGACGGCGTGCTGGACCCGCCGGAAAATCAGGCTTCGTGGTTTGGGCGTCTCGTCCCGCCATCCGGCCATCCCCTCCACCAGATGGATGCGCACCGCGACCGGAAGCCGCTCCCAGAGCCCGTAGCGGCGGACGATGCGCACCGCATCCAGGAACGTGGTCCGGTCTGGCGCGGTCGGACCGGACCCGATCACGCCGAGATCGTCCCCGCCGACATCGGAGAGGATGAGCGTGAGCACCGAGGCGGGGGTCGCCGCCGCCAGTCGCCCGCCCTTGATCGCGGAAAGGTGCTTGCGGACCGCATTGACCTCGGCGATCGTCGCGCCGGAGCTCAGGAGTAGCTGCGTCGTCCGCTGCTTGTCCGTCAGCGTCAGCCCTGCAGCCGGCAAGGGCAGGAGACTGGAGGCGCCGCCGGACAGGAGCACGATCAACAGGTCGTCCTTGCCGAGGGAGGAAGCAAGCTGCAGCACGTGACGCGCTGCGTGCATGCCCCTCCGATCCGGGATCGGATGGCCGGCTTCGACAACCGCAATCTCCGACTTTGCCCGCCCGGGCACAGGCGACGGCGCCACGACGAACACGGAATCAAGCCGCCCGCGGAGGACCTCGCACACGGCGCGCGCCATGGGGACGGAGGCCTTGCCCGCGCCGATGGCGACCACCTGTGCAATACGGCGCAAGTCATACAGGCGGCCGTCAACGCGCAGGGTCTGACGCCGAAGCGTCAACGCCCGCCGAACGGCGAGGGCGGGGGCGGCCGCGTCGAGCGCGGCCAGCAGGATGCGACGCAACGCTGCCCGGATGGGTGAGGACGGAAGGATCAGCGAGGCTCGTCAGCCTTGTCGCAAGGCATCGGACAGCCATTGTCAAGACGCCGCGGGATCTTGATCTGGTGTGTCCCGCGCGGCAGGTAGTCCTTGCGGATCTCGGGGTTGAGGAGCTTCAGCTCGAGGAAATAGGTGCCGAACTCCTCCGCCACGGCGGCCAGATGGCGCCGATCCTCCTTGACGTTGACCGTCACCACTTCGGTGTCCAACGGCGGGTAGAGATCGGCCTTGGCCACACCCAGGTACTTATCCGGCTGGGAGAAGATCTCCTTGCTCGCGATGATGCGGGGCACGTAGCGCATGGTCTCCGTGAAGTAGTGCAGCTTCCAGTAGTCGTCGACCCGCTGCTCGCGCATAGCCTTCCGGATGTGGACCTCGCCGGTGTTATAGGCCGCCATAGCCAGGAACCAGTCACCGAAAATGTCGTGCAGCTTCTTCAGGTACTTGACGGCGGCCTCGGTCGAGAGCTCGAGGTTGCGGCGGTCGTCCTTCCAGTGATTATTCTGCAGCGAGAAGAGCCGCCCGGTCGAGGGGACAAACTGCCAGGGCCCGGACGCTTTGGCCCGTGAATAGGCAGCCGAGATGCATTTGCTCTCGACGAGCAGGATGAACTTCAGATCGTCCGGCAGCCCGGCCTCGGCCAACTGGCGTTCGGCGGGCGGAAAGCAGCGGCCAGTGCGTTTCGCCAGGATGATGCTTTCCCCTTCGTCTTCCAGTAAGCGGTAGAACTCGTACTCGATCCGCTCTCGCACCTGCCAGACGTTGAGCGGCACCGTGGAGTCGGCGAACGTGATGGTGTCCGGCAGGCGGTAGGAGCTGAGGAACGGCTTCGACCGCGTCTCGCCGTAGCGCGCGAGCTCCGGCGGCAACGGCACCGGCGCCCCAGCCGCAGACGCGCCCTGGACCGTTTGGTCTTGATCGCTCATGGTATCGGTCGCCAACGGCACGGTCAGGAGCACGACGGCCACAAGCAGGGATCGAGATCGTGCGATCCATTCCCTTCGGCTCATACACGCCCTCCCACGGTACTATGGAATTCTAGCAAGGGTTTTCCTGTGCGGCAAGGTAAATCTGGTAAAATCTCGTGCATGTCCCGCCTGAGCGTCCTGCACGACGCCATCACCGCCTGCCGCCGATGCCCCCGCCTCGTGATGTACCGTGAGGAGATCGCAGATCGCAAAACACGTCGTTTCCACGACTGGACATATTGGGGAAAACCCGTCCCCGGATTCGGGGACGTCAAGGCCCGTCTGGCGATCGTGGGCCTCGCACCGGCGGCGCACGGTGGCAACCGCACGGGACGGATGTTCACCGGGGACCGCAGCGGAGACTGGCTCTACGGTGCCTTGCACCGGTTCGGCTTCGCCAGCCAGGCCGAGTCAGTTTCTCGGGACGACGGGATGCGTCTGATTGACTGCTACATCACGGCCACCGTCCGCTGCGCGCCCCCGGGCAACAAACCGCTGCCAGAGGAATTCGACCGGTGCCGGCCCTTTCTCGTGGAGGAGCTGCGGCTGCTCACCCGCGTCCGCGTCGTGGTGGCCCTGGGCAAGATCGCGTTCGACGGCTATCTCAAGACCTGCCGCGAGCTCGGCCATGCGTTGCCCCGCCCACTCCCTGCCTTCGGACACGGGCGGGTCTACCGGCTCCCGTGGGGCGTCACGCTGATCGGGTCCTATCATCCGTCCCAGCAGAACACCTTTACGGGAAAACTGACGGGACTGATGTTCGCCTCGATATTTGCGACGGCCAGGAGGGTGCTGACGAAAACCGCTGCAGGCGCTCGCTAACGACTCTGCGCACCGTCCAGTTCGTCGAGCGCCTGCTGGATCTGGCGGCGCTCGGCTACGAATTGGGGAGCGGTGAGCCGGGACAGCAGACCCTGGTAGTTGTGCCGGGCGGTGTCCCGCTCCCCGATCGCGACGAGCACCCTGTTGTATTCGAGTGAGCAGCTCCCCCACGCCCGTCCCGTTTCCAGGAAGGCGCGGTTGGCGTCGATGAGGTCCACAGAGTTGGTCCGCCGGGCCTCGCGCTCGTACCCGGCCGTCTTGATCAGCGCGTCGTTCAGATCTTTGAGTTTGCTGAGCACCTCCTGGCGCGCCTCTGTGGTCGGCGTGACGGTGAACTGCGCGGCGGCTTGGTTACAGGCGGCGCCCAGGGAGTCCGCTTGTTTCGTGAAGGCGCGATAATTCGGCATGCAGGCGGTCGTCGCCAACAGGAGGAATGCAAGCGCGATGAGGCGGGCAGCGGGGATTATTTTTTCTCGTCCCGTTCGAACGCTTTCTTGATCTTTTGCGCTATGGTGCTGGCCCCTTCCGAGATTGCCTTCTCGATGTTCTCGCTGGCTTTCCTCAGCTCGCGCTTCGTCTCCTCGAAATTCTTCTTCGAGTCCCTCTTCTCCTCCTGTTTCTGCTCTGCAGCGTGGGACACCGAGTTGGGAGTCAGGGCAGGAAGACAGACCAGCGGCGCCGCGATCACCACACCAAGGAACCGTACGGCCAAGCTTCCCATGCCCGTATTATGCCACAACCTCTCACTGCCCTGCTTCCTTTTCGACGAGGTGGGCCACCAGATACCTCGCCTTCTGTAATGCAGGCGAGTCGGCTGTCAGCGGAGGATCAAATTCCAGCCCCGCGTTGTCTCCGCACTGCCAGATCTCCGTGGCGGCCAGATCCTCGACGACTTCCCTCCCGTCGAGACTCTGGTGATGGAAGCGGACCGTGACTCTCTGATGCGTCTTCAAATGATGCCGCACAGTGACCGCCACGCCGCTCCGGCTCAAGTTGCGCATGCTCCCCCAGTACGCGTCACCGCTGCCGGCCACCAAGATATCGATGCGCGTCAGAAGGTGGTAGCGCGGCATCCGCCGCCGCTCTCCGACCACCGTCCCGACAGTCTTAGGTGTTGGCTCCATTTCCTGTCTGCTCGTGAGTCTCCTGGCGCTCACTCATCTTTTCGAGCAGAAATCGTGAGCCGCCTGCCGGTGAATTCGACGAAACGGGCCGGCGTTCTGGCGCCCCGCCGTCTCGCGCGCTCCCGCTCGCTGTTCAAGCGGAGGATGAGGCCCACGAGAATCGAGACGATCAAGAATGCGCCTATCTCCTGCATGCAACGCCTCTACGCTTCCACACGCCCTTACGACTGGACCTCAGCCGGAATGTTGGATTCGCGATGGCCACCGCTCCCTCTTGTCAATCTCGATCCTCCGGTCGGCCATGTACAAGAAGACCGTGATGCCGATGGCGATCGCCACTAATGATGCTAGGATCGAGACGGTTACCGCCAAAAAGCCTACAAGCTGAAGTCCGTCACCGAAGAGTTCCATGGCCCCCACCTTTTCGTGACCCTCCTGTCGCTTTTTCTCCGTCAATTCCTACCAATCGGGGTGCCATACTCAAACCTGTCCATATTTCGACCAAGGTGGGAACATTTGGCTTTGGCTTTCGCTCGGCGAGAGCGGGGCAAACGCTGTGAAAGTTGGGTAGGCGGACCATGGTAACTGTTCGAAAATGAACGGAAATGTCCCAGCTGAGGAACGCCCGACGAGGTTTCTTGGATGTTGGGACTTACGGTTTATTGGTCAGCGTGTTCAACTCAGCCTGGTAGGTGGCGGCGAGGGATTCCTGGCCGGCCGCCTTGACGACCCGGATCAGTCGGGTCAACACGTCGACGGCCTTCGGCACCTGATTGAGCACGCGGTAGCCCCGGTAGGCCCGGTCATAGTAGCTGATCGCTTCCTCCAGCCGGTGCTCCACCTCGGAGAGCTGCCCTAGATTCACAAGGTCGGCCTCAATCGCGGGTCGCTGTTCCGTCTCCTTGTCGAGGGCGAGCGCCTGTTCGAAGAGACTGCGCGCCTCAGCCCAGTGTCCGCGTTTCTCCGACAAGGTGCCGAGATTGCTCAGATTGCTCGCCATGGCCCGCCGCTCGCCCCGCTCGGTGTTGAGCGCGAGCGCCCGCTGGAAGCTCTGCTCCGCCTGGTCCGCCTCGCCTTTCGCCTGCTGGAGCAGCCCCAGGTTGTTCAGGACGACAGCCTCGCCCAGACGATCGTTGACCTCCCGAGCGAAAGCCAGCGCCTGAGTGTAGAAGGCGAGGGCGGCGGCGTGATCCCCCATCAGGTGTGCCGCCTGCCCTCGGTAGCTCAGGCTGTCGGCGATGAGCGCCCGATCGCCCAGTTCCAGCGCGATCCCGTGCGCCTGGCGATGGAATTCGGCGGCCTTGCCAGGGTCGCCCTGGAAACCGGCGACCGCGCCCAGGTCGTTCAGAGCACCGGCCAGTCCTGGCCGGTCGTCGATGCTTTCGGCCAGTCGGCGCGCGTCGTCGAAGAACCGGCCGGCCCGCGCGACGTTGCCGCGAGACAGCGCGCGGTGCCCCTTGTCACGGAGGTCCTGCACCTGGGCAGCTAACGGAGGGGGTTCAGGCCCAACGGCTCCGCCGAAGCAGCCTCCGGCCACAAGCACCAACAGCAGGATGCTGAGGCGGGGGATGATCATTCCCTGACCAAGTCGTCGCGGCGCAGGCTCCTCGGGACGGGAACGGTCCGTTCCTCCGCACGGGCCGCTCGTCCCTTCGCTGCGAAGGTGCTGATCGGGAAGGTCTGTTTCGCCCCTGTCACGATCTCGTCCACGTCCTCCAGCGTCCCCTCCACCGACCGCAGGAGGGGCTGCACGTCCTCCGCGATGGCCTTCACGTTATCCACGGCGCCCTGCAATGAGTCCACGACCCCCGGAAGCTTGCCGGTCGCCGCCTTCACGTCCCGCATCGCGTCGGCGACGCGATCCACGCTGGCGCGGACGCTGGCCGTAATGGCGGGGAGCTGTTCAGTGGTAGAGAGCGTGGCCTCGCGGACTGCCGCCGTGGTCTCCTTGACGTTCTGCAAGATGGCCGGCAGCCGCGTCGAAGCTTCCCGCACATGATTGAGTGTCTCGTGGCCGGTCTGCACCGTCGCCTGCAGATCCTGCGTGATCGCCTCGACCCGGACCAATGTCTTCTTGACGGTCTCCACGAGGGGCCTGACCTCGGCGACCACATCCGTGATGTTGAAGGGCTCTTCCGACTCGATGTGACCGCCATCCGCGACCACGGGCCTGTTCCTATGACCCACGGTGATCTCGATCTGCGGCTCTCCTACGAGGCCGCCGGACTTACCGATCTTGGCGATCGAGTCCTGCCGGATCTTGTCCCGGTACTTCTTGAGAATCTCCATGGTCATCTTGGCGTCGTTCTGCTCGGTAACCTCGACCTTGGTGACCTCGCCGATCTGGATTCCCAAGAGCATCACCTGCTTGCCGGGCTTCAAGCCGTAGCCTTCACTGAACACCGTGGTGATGTGGTACTTCTCTTCAAACAGGTTCTCGCTTTGGGCCACCAGCACCAGAACGCCGACGAGGACGAGGATTGGCACCAGCACAAACCAGCCGACGATCTGGTGGAGACGGGTCTGCGACAGGCGATGGGAGTAATGCATGGCTGTTTCTCCTTTACTGGGATCCAAAAAAAACTTGCACCATCGGATCATCCACCAGCGCAGCCTCGGCCGGCGGACAGGTGGCCACAAGGCGACCGTCCCGGAGCAGGACCAGGCGGTCCATCACGCGTAACAGACTGGTGGGCGCATTGACGGTGGCGACGATCGTCGGCCGGCCCGCCCGCCGGTACCGCTCCAGAATCTTCCGGAGCCGGACGAGTTCATCGGCGTCCAACCCGAGCAGCACCTCGTCCACGCACAGGATGTCCGGGTCCATCACTATGGCCCGCGCGAGCGCCGCCTGGCGCGCATCCCCCAACGTCAGGTCGGCCGGCATCCGGTCGCGAAAAGCATCCACGCCGCATTCCGTCAGGCGTGCCAGCACCCGTTCCCTGATCTCGGCCTCCGGAAAGACGGTGTGATAGCGAAGCGGGAGCGCGACGTTGTCGAAGACGGTCATGTTGCTGATCAGGGCGGGTTTGGCGAAGACGAACCCCACCCGCTGGCGCAGCGCCAGGAGCTGCTCCTCCGTCGCGCGGGCCGGATCCGCGTCCAGCACCCGCACCGTCCCCGACGCAGGCGCCTCGAGTCCCGCGCAGAGCCTGAGCACGAGGCCCTTGCCGGACGCATTGGACCCCACCAGGGCGATGGCCTCGCCCCGGTGCACGGTGAAGCTGATGTCCTCGACGAGCGTCTGATCCCTTTCACGTGCCGAGACGTGGTCCAATGTGATCACAGCCTCCGACATGGTCAGAGGTAAAACCCGACCGACACGATAATGTCGAGGACCATGCAGGCCGTGACCGTGTTGAGCATCGCCCGCGTCGTCTGCTGGGGCACCTCGGTGGTGGCGCCCACGACGGAGAGCCCGTGATGGCAGCAGATGACGGCGATGGTGAATCCAAACAAGACGCTCTTGATGACGGTGATCAAGATGTCAGAGGCTGAGAGCGCTTCCTCGATCTCCTCCAGATAGACCTGGATGGGAATGGTGAGGTGGATCTTGGCCACCAGGAATCCGCCCACGATTGCGATAAAATCGAAGTAGATCGTCAAGCAGATCATGGCCACGATCACCCCGGCCACGCGCGGCATCACCAGGAGGCGGACCAGGCTGATGCCCATCGCATCGAGCGCGGCGATTTCTTGGCCGACCTGCATGTTGCCCAACTCCGTGCAGATGGCGGTCCCCGACCGCCAGATCACGATGAAGGCCGTGAGGAGCGGGCCCAGTTCGCGGACCACCGTCAGCTCGATGATCTTGGCCAGAAAGGCGCCCGCCCCGACCTGTGGCAGCGTGGTCCCTGCCTGGATGATGATGATGAGGCCCAGCATCAACGCGATCGCCCCAACGACCGGAAGTGCGTCGACTCCGGTGAACAGGATCTGGCGGGTGATGACCCGGAAGACCTCTCCCCGTCCGCGCCGTGCGGGCGTGAAGAGCTCTCGGAAAGCACGCAGACCAAGGTCGAGGACCGCCGCCACGAACTCGAGGCCCTCGACCGTCTTCCTGCCGGTCCAAGCAATCACATCGGGCGCGGAGAGGGCTTACCCTCTCGGGACGTTCTGCTTCTCCCAGTCTGCTAGGAATTTCTTCAAGCCGACGTCGGTCAGGGGATGCTGGACAAGCTGTTTGAAGACGGCAAACGGCATGGTGCAGATGTCCCCGCCGATCTTGGCGGCCTCCACCACGTGCTGAGGATGGCGCACGCTGGCCACCAGCACCTTCGTCTTGAAGTGGTAGTTCCGGTAGATGGTCACGATGTCCTGGATGAGCCCTATGCCGTCCTCGCTGATGTCGTCCAGCCGGCCGATGAAGGGACTGACGCACCAGGCGCCAGCCTTGGCCGCCAGGAGGGCCTGGCTCGGCGAGAAACACAGCGTGACGTTGACCTTGATCCCTTCCGAGGCCAGCGCCTTGCAGGCTTTCAAGCCTTCCGGAATCAGCGGGACCTTGACCACAATGTTCTTATGGATCTTGGCGAGGTCCTTGCCCTCTTTGATCATCGCGTCGGCTTCGACGCTGACGACCTCGGCGCTGACCGGGCCGTCCACAATCGAGCAGACCTCCAGAAGAAGGTCCTTGAAGCTGCGCCCTTCCTTGGCCACCAGCGATGGATTGGTGGTCACGCCGTCCAGAATGCCCCAGCTGGCCGCCTCCTTGATCTCTTTCGTATTGCCGGTATCCAAAAAGATCATCATAGGGAACCTCCAGGTGAAGGGAACCGGGTTTGTGCAGGTCTTGTATGGTATTCTAGGAGAACACCTCGGGCTTTGCAAATAAGAACCATGTTAGCTTCGTCCTGAACCAAAGGGGGGCCATATGTCTCGGTCGGTGATCGTTTTGGTGAGTCTGTTGCTGCTCGCCGGATGCGCGAGCAATCCCTACCTGGAACAGTCGCTCAAGCCGGCGGCCCAGCGGCACGAGAGCAAGGACTGGTTCGAGAAGGAGTGGGGGAAGCCCTCCGGCGTCTCGAAGCGCTTCTGGGGCGGCGAGACCTGGACCTACTACCGGATCGCCGGAGGCACGGCTCGCATCCTCGGCGGCATCAACCCCCACGAGTGCGAGATCGAGCTGAAATTCGATAAGGAAGGCAAGCTGGACGACTACAGCTATTCGTCAGGCTGCTAAGACTGTGCCGCGCTCAGCTTTTTCTGGTAGCTGGCGCGGCAGGTCTCGCTGCAAAAGAAGACCCTCTGCCCGCCCTGCTCGAGGAAGTACGATCCTTCCTTCGGGATGAACATCCCGCAGACGGGGTCCTGGACCATCTCGGAGGGCCTGCCTGACGTCCCGACGGATCGCGTCACGTCCTGGCCCTTGCCGAAGAGACCCTGCAGGGCGCTCTTCACCATGAAATACACGATGACGAGCAGAACCCCAAGGACGATGAAGCGCCATAACATGACGAGAGCGTATCAGAACCAAAGAAGAGGGGTCAAACGAGGTTTACCGCCCGCCTTCCGGTCCGCCGCGTTCCCGCAGCAGCCGCTCATGCATCTCCTTCTGAAACCTTACGGTGAAAAGGAGGAACTTTACTTGCTGCTCGGGCGTCAGCAAGTCTCGCGCCACCTGTAGGCGCTCCCGCCGCAAGCCCGTCATGGCGTCCTCCACCGCATAGACCCGTTCTAACGCCTGCCGCAACGCGCTGTTATCGGCCGGGCTGCCTCCCGCAGGCGGAGTCCCTTCAGGGCCGCGCCCCCCGCCGTTGCGCTGCCCTCGCCGCATCTCCTTGCGCAGCCCCTTGGCTTGCTCACGCAAGGTCTGCACGGCTTCCTGCCGTTGGCGCCGCAAATCTTGCGCTTTCTGGTCCAGTTGCGTCAGCCGTTGGGTAAGCCTGGTACGGGTGGCCTCGTCCAGTTGCAAGGCCTGCAGCAGTTTCTCCCTCCTCTTGGCTTCGAAGTGCCGGATGCGTTCCTCCATGTCCTTGCCGCCGCGTTCCGGCGTCGTCATGCGGTCAAGCCCTTCCATCGCCGGTGGCGCTGGCGATGAGCCACCCTGACTCCCTGGCTCCTGGGCCAAGGTCAATGACATCGGCGCCACCAGCACCAGGATTACGGCTGAGACCGCTTGGATTCCACGCGTGATAGAGTTCATAGTGCTCCTTTTAAATGTCCGCAAATAATCGATCCATGGTCTGGCGATCCAGTTGCGTCGCCATCTCGACCAGGACCATGTCGGGATCATCCTCCCAAAATGCCTCCCAGACCCCATC
>WNEY01002046.1_pt1 | contig 14615 bp, 17 predicted proteins | sample 5400531 | NCBI WGS metagenome assembly WNEY01 (sample SAMN13153338, study PRJNA577476) | soil metagenome | isolation source: 200 cm saprolite under Douglas fir tree site 1 | place: USA:California | collected 2015-04-18
GAGATCGGCCAGCGGATGGATGGGCTCAGCGGGGAGATCAAGACCACCCAGGGCGACGTCAAGACCACGCAGGCGAATCTCGGCGAAACCACCCAGGTGGCGCGCAGCGCCAGCGAGGCGGCGCGCGGCGCCGGCGAGCGGGCCGATGCCGCCATGACCAAGGCTGGAGGCGTGGACGGCCGTGTCACGCGCCTGTGGGCTAACCGTTACAACCAGAAGGCCGTGGACACGGTCGAGGTCTACTTCGGCTTCGACAAGGCTGAGCTCACCGACGGCGCGCAGACGGCGCTTGTCGGCGTGGTCAAGGAGCTGCAGGCGAGCCCGACGCTGATCGTGCGTCTGGGCGGCTTCACCGATCCGACGGGCAAGCGCGACTACAACTATCTCCTCGCCCAGCGGCGCGTCGAGTCCGTCAGGCGCTTCCTCGTGGAGAAGGGCGTGGAGCTGTCCCGCGTCCAGGCCATCGGCATGGGCCCGCTGGAAGACCGCGGCGTCCCCGAGGAAAAGAAGCGCCGTGTCACCGTCACGCTCATGACCGATCTGGACTAGTCGCGACAACTGGGCTGGCAGCCTCGGTGGGACTGGCACGTGCCATGCAGCCTCAAAGCGCATAGGCTGGTGAACTTTGAGGAGGCGCATATGAAATGGAATCGTTGGGCACGTGGCGGTTTCGCGCTTCTCGCTCCCGTCCTGGTGGGCGGAATGCTCATCGCGGGAGAGTGGGCTCAGTCGCCCGCATCGGCGCAATCCGGCGCCAAGGCGGCGACCCCCGAGGCCGCCACGCCCAAGGCGGGTACCGCATCCAAGCAGACCCGCACGGATCACGTTCGAGGGCTCCAGCGGGCTCTCATCACGGCCGGCTATGATCCCGGGCCCGCCGATGGAATCTTCGGCCCGAGGACGAAGGCCGCCCTGCAGCAATACGTCGCGGTGCCTCCTCCCCAGGTTCCGGGCCCGGCAGACAAGACGATCGCGCAATTCAGGACAGGTGAACAGCGCCAGGGCCAGTGAGGACCGGAAACCGGCGGCCCGCACGGCTCGGTGAACGAGGAGGGTTGTCGCTATGGTTTTCCTCTACGCGCTGATCGGTGTGCTCGGGGCGGCGACATTGATCTTCACGGTCCAGAACCCGGACCCCGTCGCGGTGAATTTCCTCAACTGGCGGACCGTAGGGATGCCGCTGTCCCTCCTGCTCCTCCTGGCGGTCACCCTTGGCATGGTGGTCGCGAGCGTCAGCGCGTTCGCGACCCAGATCCAGCTGCAGCTCAAGATTCGCCGCCTCGAGCAGCGGATCGCCAAGCTGTCCGCGCCGCCGGCAAAGCCTCCCCTTCGCGTGGAGCCACGGCGGGTCGAGGTCGATCGAGTGTTGCCGGGAGCCTGAGCGGAGCCCGCGCGGCGGTCAGCGCGCCGCGCGTGTCGAGGTGGACGGCGCGCCTTCGATCAGATCTCCGTGGCCGGTATCCGCGAGGAATCGCTTGATATCCGCGAGCGGCGTCACGAGCGTGTGGCCGGGCATGGGTACGTCGATGTACCAGGGCGACTCGCTTCCCTGCGACGTGACTCGCGCGGTCCGATAGCCCTCGACCAGGCCGATCAGGCCGCCGCTTCCCGCGTCGTAGACCCCTCCGCCGCTCGAGCCGTAGCTGACGGAAGCGTCCACCATGAAGCGCGACACGTCGTCCGCGTGCACCTGGCTCACGATACCGCCGGCGAGCACCATGCTGCGCCCCCACGGGAAGGCGAGAACCCACACGGGCTCGCCGAGCTTGGGCGCTCCCGCGGGGCGGGCGGGCACGCAATCGCGGCTCTCTGCGCGAAGCAGGGCCACGTCGACGTCCGCGGTCTCGCGATGGGCCACGACCACAGCACTGGCCTTGGTGCCCTCGCCCTGCTGCCGGCCGAACAGCAGATAGATCGCCTTCTGTCCTGCCGCGCCCGTCACGGTATGGCCGCTCGTGAGCACGAAGCAGGCGGCGGCACTGGTCGACCCGTCTCCGCTGGGCCGCGCCGCGATGATCACGCCGGAGCCCGTGCGGAAGCGCCGGCCCTCTGGATTCTCGAGAACGATTTGCACCGCGGACGGCAGGAGGCGCGCGAGCACGTCCTCGCGGCTCTGCGTATCGGGCCGGGTGAAGGCGGCGCAGCCATACGCGAGCGCAGCGATCGCGACGACGCCCATGGGCCTGCTGCGCGCTCGAAGCTGCGCTAGCATCGCGTGACGAGCCTCATCGAGACAATGATACAGCGATCTTGGCGCTGCGCCCAGCGTATAGCGCGCGCTCACCGCGCTCGCGGCGCGCGCCCGCTCGCAGTGGCACAGCCCTTGCTCCGCATATCAAGGACGGCGAGATAGCGGGTGGGAAAGGAGGACCTATGCAGCGCAAGTTTCGGATTTTGAGCGCGATCGTGGTGGTGGCCGGCGCGATCACAGGTCCCGCAGGGGTTCCCGCGCAGGGATCATTTTCTGCCTCCACGAGCGCCCATGCGGACGCTTTCCTCGAGGGCACGGTCAAGAAGATCAATCCGGAGGCCGGGACCATGGAAGTATCCATCGGCAAGTTCGGCTTGTGGTCGAAGACGCTCGAGGTGCGCGACACGACGGACATCCGGATGGATGGTCGCAAGGTCAGCCTGGAGGACCTGCAGGAGGGCGAAAGGGTCAGGGCTTCCTACGAGACCCGAGTGGGGAAGAGCTTCGCCAGCACGATCGAAGTGACGGACCCGGCCGAGACTCCGTAGAGCGCGCGCCTACACCGGGCCGCTCTCTCGACGGCAACGGCCGTCGCGGCGCTACGACCGCGGCGGCCGTGCCGGCTGCGCCCCCGGCGCGCCAAACTCGGCCTGATTGGCCCGCATCCGTCGAACCAGCTCGGGGTACGAGGCGGTTCGCATGATCCGGTCGAACTGCGTCCGGTAGTTCGAGACGAGGCTGATCCCCTCGACGAACACGTCGTAGGCGAGCCATCGATCGCCTCGCCGCAGGAGCCGGTAGTCGACGGGAATCTCAGTCCCCTGCTTCGTGATGAACTTCGTCCGGACGGTCGCGGTGTCGCCCTCGATCGAGTCGCCCGAGTAGACGATCCGCTCCCCGCCGTACTGCTCGATCCTCTTGATATACGACCGCTCCAGCAGATCCATGAACAGCGACGCGAACTCCCGCTGCTGGACGTCGCTCAGCTCCGGCCAGTGCCGGCCGAGGGCGCGCTTGGCAGTCTCGGTGAAATCGAAGAGCGCTTCGGCCTGCTTGCGAATGGCGACCCGGCGCTGTTCCGCCATCGAGGGCTGCTTGAGAGCCGGATCCTCGACGGTCCGGATCACCTGGTCGATCGAGCCCTTGATCTGGTCGGTGGGCGCTCCTGCCCATGCCCCGGCCGGGAGGAGCCAGACCAGGCCCGCAAGAACGGTCAGGACGATTCGTGCGATGGACATGTCAGACCCCCAGTACCTGCACGTGCACGCGCCGCTCGCGGGGCCCGTCGAACTCCGCGAGCAGGATCGCTTCCGTCCCGTCGAGCAGCAGGGTACCGTCCGTGATGCCCAGGGCTACGCCGTGCCCGAGCAGGCTCGCGCGGAGATGCGCGGCGGCGTTGCCACGCTCGCAATCCGAGAGCCGCGGATCGTTGTGCTTGTAGCTCGCCTCCTCGTCCACGAGCCCGTTCATCATGCCCGCGAGCTCGTCGAGGAGCGCGGGCCGGTTCTGGGCGATCAGCACGGAGCAGGTCGTGTGCAGGCAGTTGGCGATGACGAGCCCGCTGTGCACCTCGCCGCTCTGGAGAGCGTCCCGCACCTGTGAGGTGATGTCGATGGCCTGCCTGTGCGACTCGCTCGACACCGCGAACGTCTGCTTCACCACTTTCATCCCGTCCCGCTGGCTCAGCATCGTGGTCATGTCGGCGTCGTCTCCCATGTGGCTTCCGTGAGTGCGCTCGCGATCACGCTCTTCAGCTTCGGGACGTCGACCGGCTTCGGAAGATAGGCGAAGGCCCCCTCGGCGGTGGCGACGAGGAGGCTATCGAGACTGCTGTGCGCGGTGAGAACGATGACCGGCATCGACGGCCTCCTGTCCCGCACCGCGTTCAGCAGCTCGAGCCCGCTCATCACGGGCATCACGACATCGGTGATGACGGCCGCTGGATGGGCCGAGGCGATCTTCTCGAGCGCCGCCCGCCCATTGACCGCGGTCTCCACCTCGTATCCCCACGCCGTGAGCAGCGCCCGCAGGCCTGTCAGCGTGGACGGATCGTCATCAGCGATGAGAATTCGTTGAGCCATGACTAGGCCGCGCGCTTCACCATCGAAGGATCCACCGCGATCCGGTCCACGAGGCGGCAGGTCCTGCCGTGTCGGAGCGCCTCCCGAAGGGCAAGATCCACGGCGGCCTGCCGCAGGCCCGCACCGGGAACGACGCCGCTCACCTCGATCATCACGGGCCTCCCGCCCCACAGGGGGATTCGGACGGTCGGCGTGAGCGGGAAAGGCGAGAGTATGGGATCGACCATGAGCGCGTCGGAAATCCTGGCCTGAAGCGCGGCCGCGTCCTGCTCCCGCTTCCGCTTGAGATCGTAGAGCTTCACCGACGCCGACGAGGAGCAGAAGAAGAATTATGGCCGACACGAGAACGAAGCCCGTGCTTGCGTCGATCACGTCGGGCCTCGCATCTGCCGGGACCCCCGGTGTCGGCGCCTGCGCCTGCGCCCACGCCAAGCCGCCCGTGCCGGTCAATGCCATCCCAAAGAGAGCCAGTCGCAGAATCCAGTTCATGGCGGTTACCTCCTCCGCATGACTGGATTTGCATCGGCCGTGCCATGGGGCCGATCGGCGCAACGCTGTGCAGATGCGCGTTTTCCGGCCTCATTCGCCGTCGCGCAGGGCCCAGAACCGGGTCGCCCGTTCTCCCAGCGTGTAAATCTTGCTCGTGCCCGTGCAGTTCACTCTCCGGCGACGTGGCCCGCCATCTGGGCCGCTTCACTCTTCCAGCGCCGGGCCTTATTGTGGAGCGTCTTTGGGGTCGTGCCGAGAATCGCCGCCGCGCGGGTCTTGTTGTTGTTCACCGACGCCAGCGTCTTCTGTATGAGCTCGCGCTCGCCCTGTTCCAGCGTCGTGCCGACCGGCAGGACGACCGCTCCGTTGCGGTCCGGCTCGGGCTGCTGCGGGCCCGACTCGAACGGCAGGCTTGCGGGCGTGATCAGTTCCCCCTCGCAGCCGACGACCGCGCGCTCGATGACGTTGCGAAGCTCGCGCACGTTCCCGCTCCACGCGTGGCCGAGCAGCCGCGCCATCGCGGCGTCGCTCGCTCCCCTGACCTGACGCTCATATTTTGCGTTGAACTCCCTGATGAACGCCTCGACGAGGAGCGGAATATCCTCCAGCCGGCAGCGGAGCGGTGGCAGCGAGATGTTGAGCACGTTGATCCGATAGAAGAGGTCCTCGCGCAGCGTCTTGTCCTGCACGGCCTGAGCCGCGTCGCGGTTGGTCGCCGCCATGACTCGCACGTCCACCGACAGCTCCGACTTCGCCCCGATGCGGCGGATGACGCCATCCTGAAGGACGCGCAGGTATCTCGCCTGCAGCGCCGGGCTCATCTCCGTGATCTCGTCGAGGAAGATCGTGCCGGCATCGGCCAGCTCGAAGTAGCCCGCTCTCCGCTCCGAAGCGCCCGTGAACGCGCCCCGCTCGTGGCCGAAGAGCTCGCTCTCCAGGAGGGTCTCCGGAATCGCCGAGCAGTTGACGGCCACGAAGGGGCCCTTGGCCCGGCTCGACATCTGGTGAATGGTGCGGGCGACCAGCTCCTTGCCAGTTCCCGTCTCTCCGGTGATCAGGACGGGCGCAGAGCTGGCGGCACCCAGCTCGATGAACTGGTAGACCTTCTGCATGGCCGGGCTCGCTCCCAGGAGCGCGCCAAACCCCCGGCTCTCCCTGAGCTGGCGCCGCAGCAGCGTGACCTCCCGAAGGACATCGCCGCGCTCCGCGACCTTTTCGAGGAGCACGGAGAGGCGCTCGGGATCGACGGGCTTGGTCAGGTAGTCGTAGGCGCCTTCCTTCATGGCCGACACCGCGTTTTCCACGGTCGCGTGACCCGTGAGAACGATGACGGCGGCGGCCGGCTCGACCTCGGCCAGGGACTTGAGGAGGCCCATCCCGTCGAGACCGGGCATGACGACGTCCGCGATCACGACCCCGGGATGGAAGTCGCCGGCCCGCGCGAGCGCCTCCGTGCCGTCGGCCGCCTCCTCGACTTCGTAGCCCCACCCGGACACCAGCGTGGCCAGTCCGCTCCGGGCGTGTTCCTCGTCGTCAGCGATGAGAACGCGATGTTTCATGTGTTGTGACCTCCAGAGCCGTGTGGATAACCCAATGCTTCATCTTGGCGAGCGCCCCCCCCCGGATACGCCGACACCACTCCGAGCAATCGATGTGCCGACGCCGGGGCCACCCAGCGCCAAAGGCCGAATACGGCAACGGGGAAGGCCGCTTGCGACGAAATGCGCATGCGGAAGACGGGGGATCAATTCGCCCGGATAGAACTTCTTACCGTGCAAACTCGACCCATAGGCGTTTCTTCCCTGCCGAGTTCACCCGGGCCTGCTCACGGCCAGGCAATCAAAGCCAGCTCTTAGGAGCCGTCTTGCTTCGGAGATTCTTGGCATGCGGGTTGCGATGACATGGATCATCACCCGAGCGGAGGAGCCATATGCCTGAGTCGATCAGTGAATTCGTCGCATTGCTCGTGGGGCTGGTGGTCTTGTCACTCCTCTGGCGATCCCTCGTGAGCAGCGAGCACGCAGGGCAGGGCCGCGGCAGGCGACTGCCTCACAGTCATCCCATGAAAGTGGGCCGGCCACCGCGCGCGTGATGGCGGGCCTGCAGGGATTTCCCCTGGCGCCTCATCTCATAGCCCCGGTGGCCATCGCGGCGGCAGTGGCTTGCGTCGCTCTCGCGCTCCGGGCGATCCTCTTGAGGCGGTTGGGCCAGTCCGTGGGGGCGGCGGGCTTGGCTTCGTGGGACGCGCGCATGCCCTCCCTGCTCTGGTGCCTGGTCGTGGGAGCCTGGGCAGGCCTCGAAGCGGCCGACCTGGGGCACCGCCAGGCCGCGCGGCTCGAGCTGGTCCTCCAGGCCCTGGTGATCGCGACGACCACGCTCACCTGCGCGGGGCTCCTCGTAGTCGCCATCGCTCGCCTGGCGCGCCAGCTGGGCTTCAACCTCGCCCTGACGGGCATCGCTCAGGCCCTCATCCGCACCTTCGTGATCGTGGTCGGCAGCCTGGTGCTGATGGGCCACCTGGGCATCGCCATCACGCCGCTCCTCACCGCCCTCGGCATCGGCGGGGTGGCGGTCGCGCTGGCTCTCCAGGACACGCTGTCGAACCTCATCGCCGGCTTTCACCTCCTGGCCGACACGCCCGTTCGTGTCGGAGACCCGGTCCGGCTGGAGAACGGTATGGAGGGTACCGTGGAGGACATCGGCTGGCGCTCCACGAGGATCCGCCAGTCGAACGATGACCTCATCATCGTGCCCAATGCGAAGCTGGCCCAGAGCATCGTGACGAACCGCTACTCGATGAAGGCCTCAGGCCGTCATCTGGAGCTGCACGACCTCAAGCGGACCGGAAGCTAGCGCGCCTCCAACGAGTATCGCCAAAGACTCGCGTGCCCCCGCGGAGTGCCGGGCCAAATTGCGAGCCAGACGAGGCCCGAGGGAGGCAGCAGCCCGAGGCGTACGTGGCCGTTCGAGCCGAGAGGCAGAGCCACGAGGCGAGGGCTGAGTCGATCGTACGTTGAGGGCTGCTGCCGACCGAGAACGTGGCCGTTCGAGCTGAGCGGCAATGCCGCGAGGCGAGAGCTGAGTAGATTTGGCGAAGTCAAGTTGGCCCGGCACTACTGGAGCTGGAAGACGACCGGCAACCGCACTCTCAACGATTGGCGCTTCGCCTGCACGGGCAGCGGCTCTGGCGGAATCGACTTCACGGCTTCAACGGCCGCGTCGTCGAGGAGAGCGTACGACGAGGACAGCACCACGGCGACGTCGCGGACGCGCCCCGAAGGCTCGAGCACCAGCTCGATCTCCACGCGGCCCTCGAGACCCCGCCGCCGCGCGACCAGAGGATAGATCAACGATTTCTGGAGTCGCTGGCGAAATCCGGCGAGGTATGGTCCGAACTCGGGCGGGATGTTGCTGCGCGAAGCGCCCGGACCGGCGAGGGCGAGCCGGGAGCCGGCCCCTCCGACGGCAGCCTGCGACTCTCCCGCAGACGCGGGCGCGTCACTCGCGGCCGCCCTCTCGGAGCGTCCACCGGTGGCAGCAGAGCCGCTGACAGCGGTACTCGTGTCTGCGGCGCTCGTCTCGGGCGCCGGCGATGGGACCGGCCGCTCGGCGGGCGCGGCCTCACGGGTTGCGGAGAAGGCGGGCGCCGGGACGGGAGCCGGCTCAGCGGGCCGCGACGGCGCAGCCGGTTCCGGCGGCTGTGGTCGCTTGGCGTGAGGTCCCCGCGCGTCGCGAGCCGGGGCGGCCTTTGCGGCGCCCACGCCCGGCTCGGCCGCGCGCCCCGCTCGGTCATCTGGAGCTTTAGAGCCTGGGGCCTCAGAGCCGCCCGTGAGATCGATGAAGAGCGGCTCCGCCTGGCGGAGGCTCGTGGCGAGCGCCAGCACCGCTACGACGGCGCAGACGTGCAGCGCGGCTGAGCCCAAGAATGCCAGCGCCCGGGCGCGGCCGATCATCCGTTCCGCTCCTGCCATCCCCGGATACCCGCCTGCAGCGCCTTGCCCGCGGCACGCGCCACACTCCAGCCGAGCGGACTCGCCGGCCCGCCGAAGGAGTGGCGCGCGCCGCGCCCCGTCGCGGCGATGACCACGGCGTCCGTCGAGGTGCCGCTGACCAGGCCGCCGGCGTCGTCGCGGAGTCCCGCCTCCTGCAGGAGGAGCGCCTTGACCTCGGTCACCGTCATCACCGCGTTGACGAGGGCGGCCGGCTCGGGATCGGCATCCACAACGACGATGGTATTGATCGTGCCGTGCGCCCAGCGGGTCACGGGCGCCCGTCCCGCGGCGATACGGTTGCTCAAGCCGACGGTGGCCACGGCGAGCGCGGGAATGCCCGCGCCGTCCTCCTCCCCGAGCGCGGCCATCTCGGTCCACGCGCCGGTGAGCAGGCCGACAAAAGGCTCGGGCACTCCTGCCCGGCGCGCGTAGTCCGTGAGCATCGCCGGCGGATCCGCGCACGCGTCGTTCTTGCCGACGTGGAGATTCACGATCGCGCGCGCGTCCGCGAACCCTCCGCCGTGGACGGCCGAGGACAAGACGCGGAGGGGCTGCGCCGAGACGATGACCACCGCCTCGGAGCCGGCCCGCACCGCGATCCCGTCGATGGTCGTCTGTCTCAAAAGCCCGCCCGCAGCCCGATCAGGAAGTTGGCGCCGAGAGCCGGGAATCCGCGCACCTCGGCGTACTGCTCGTTGAGAATATTCTGGGCCCGCGCGACCAGATCGAGGCGCTGGAGCCACCCGACCTGGTTAAGGAGCCGGTACGTCCCGCCGGCGTCCACGCGCGTGTGGCCGCTATTGTACACGTCGCCATAGCTGTCGAACTGGCTCCCCACGACGTAGACCTGCGTGAAGAGCGACAGGCGCGGAATGGGCTCCCACGTCAGCGCCGCGCTGCCGGCCTGCCGTGGAATGCGCGCGATGGGCCGGTTGGTCTGGAGATTGTCCGTGTCGGTGTACGTGTAGGTGAAGGACGCAACGAGATTCGGCAGCACGTCGATCTCGGCGCTCGACTCGACGCCCTTGGAGCGGGCCTTGCCCGCATTGACGGGCCCGCCGAATGGCGCGGTCGGCAGCACGACGCAGCACGTGATGAGGTTGGTGAAGTGGGTGGCGAACCAGGTGAACTTGAGCCGGACCCTGTTCTGCCACAGGTTCTGGTCGAAGCCCGCGTCCCAGGTCTGGCTCCGCTCGGGCACGAGGCCGGGGTTGCCGAAATCTGGAAAGAAGAGGTCGTTGAAGGTGGGCGCGCGGAAGCCCGTCCCGGCGCTTCCCCGGAGCCGCGTGCCGGTCTCCTTGATCACGAAGGCGACCGATCCCTGCCCCGTCGTCGCCTGGCCAAAAACGCTGTCGTCCTCGATCCGGAATCCGCCGGTGATGAACAGCCGATCGAAAAAGCGGAGCTGCTGCTGGCCGAGGACCCAGGGCACGTGGCGCGCGGTGCTGAACACGCCCTTGTTGTCGCCCTCTTCGTGGCGGTAGCCGAAGCCGATCGTACTCGTGCTCCACTTCCCGATCAAGAAGGAATTGAGCCACTCGGCCTCGCGCCGCTCCACGTCCACCTGGGACCGGAACGGAACGTCGAAGTCGAATCCGGGATCGACGGGATCCTGGAAACCCTGGTTGTTCGTGTAGCGGGAGAGCCGGGCGCTGCTCTCCCACCATTCCACGGGCCGCGTCTTGGCCTCGAGGCTCATCACGGTGGTCTCGGTCTGCTGCTTGGCGTTCGGGTTGATGATGGGCACGATGGGCTGGGGAGGCGGGAAGACGCTCTTGACCGGCACGCCGGTGTCGGTCTTGTTGTAGCGGTAGACGTAGGACAACGAGCTGCCGAAGGGCAGCGAGACCCCGATGCGCCCGCTGACCGCGTTGATGTTGGCATTGTCGTTCTGGAACTGCCCGTTGCTCTCGAGGTGCGAGCCGGTGATCGAGTAGTTGAAGATCTTGTACGTGCCGCTGGCCGTCAGCCTGTTGTGAAAGGTGTCGTAGTTGCCGCCCATGTTCTCCAAAGAGGCGGCGAAGGGGCCCGTGCCTTTCTTGGTGATAATGTTGACCACGCCGCCGATGGCGTCCGCGCCGTACAGCGTGGCCTGTCCTCCGCGGATGACCTCGATGCGCTCGATCAGGTCCGGGGAGATGTCCGACAGGTCCGTCTGGCCGACCGTGGGACTCGAGACGCGGACCCCGTCCACGAGGATCACGACCTGGCTGGCGTTCGCGCCGCGGATGCTGAGCGTCGAGAGCTTGCCGTAGCTGCCCTGCTGGGTCACGGTGACGCCGGGGATGTTCCGGAACGCGTCGTCAATGGCGGAGTACTGGTAGGTCTTGAAGTCTTCGCCGGGAATCACGTTCAGGCTCACGCCGAGCTGCTCGGCGGGCGTCGCCACCGTCGTCGCCGTCACCACGACCGGGTCAACCTTCTGCGCCTCCTGCGCCGCCGACGGCCCTGCCGCCGCCAGCATCGCGACCAACGCCAATGTGATTTGCTGTCTCACGACCGCTCCTTTTCTTTCGAAAGGGGGTGTGTCTGCCCTGTCGCGGACAGGTCTCCTGACTCGTGGATCGTCGCCGTCGCCCGGCCTTCCCGGGATTCGCTCCCAGTGGCTTCCGCAGCGGATACGGGCGTGGCTCCCCACTCACAGTGGCGGGACCGTGCCGGCTTGTACCGGCTTCCCTTGGACCGCGACTATTCACTTCGCGCCTGCGGGCATCACCTCCCGTCCGGCCACAACACGTTGACCGTGGGCTTCCGGGTGGCCGGGTGCTTGTCCACGACCACGCGGCAGCCGTAGACGGCTTCGAGAACGGGCTCCTGCATGACCTCCTCCGGCATGCCCACGCTGACCACGGCGCCGCCGGCCATGAGGAGGAGACGGTCCGAAACCTCGGCGGCGAGGTTGAGATCATGGGAGACGAGGAGGATGCCGAGGCCCTCGCGTTTGTGGAGCCTCCTCAGGAGCGCGACGCACTCCGCCTGGTAGCGCAGATCGAGATGAGCCGTCGGCTCGTCGAGCACGAGCAGGCGCGGGCGCTGGGCGAGCGCGCGCGCGAGCACCACCCGCTGGCGCTCGCCTCCGGAAAGGCGATCCATGGGCTCGTCGGCCAGCGCCAGGACGCCCGTGAGCGCCATCGCCTCGCGGGCGATCTCGAGATCTTCCCGGCTCTCGAAGAATCGGCTCGGCGCGTGCGGGAAGCGGCCCATGAGGACGAGCTGCTCGACGGTGTACGGGAAGCCGTGCGGCACGTCCTGCGGGACGACGGCGACCTGCCGGGCGATGGCCGCCCGGCCGAGCCGGGAGACGGACCGGCCGTCGAGCAGGACCTCGCCGCGCGACGGCTCGAGCACGCGCGAGAGCAGGCGAATCACCGTCGTCTTGCCCGCGGCGTTCGGTCCGATGAGACCCAGCACCTCGCCCGGCGCCAGCGAAAAGCTCAAATCGCGGATCTCGAAGGGCGGCCGCCCGTGGGCGCCCGCGGCGTAGGTGAAGCCGACGCTCCGGAGTTCGCAGAGCGGCGTCACGGCGCGGTCCGCCCTGTGCGCGAGCGAAGGAGCCAGATGAAGAACGGCGCGCCGCAGAACGAGGTCAGCACGCCCACCGACAGCTCGGCGGGAGCGATCACGGTGCGCGCCAGCGTGTCGGCGGCCAGGAGGAAGGCGCCCCCGGCGAGGAGGGCCGCCGGGACGATGATCCGGTTGTCGGGGCCGAGCAGCATGCGAAGCGCCTGCGGCACGATGAGGCCGACGAATCCGATGGGCCCGACGAATGCGACCGACGTTCCCGTGAGGAGCGCGGCGCCGGCGAAGATCCGCCGCTTCACGCGGAGCGCATTGACTCCGAGCTCGCTGGCGCCCTCCTCGCCCAGGGCCAGGAGGTTCAGCGCGCGCGCCTGGCCCAGGACCAGCCAGACGCCGGCGGCGGTCGCCAGTCCGAAGACGGCGAGCGAGGCCGGCGGAATCGGAGCCACGCTGCCGAGGAGCCAGTGGACGACGCCGCCCAGGCGGTTGGTGTCCACGATCGAGATCAGCACGGTGATCGCGGCGGAGAAAAAAATTCCCACGATCACGCCCGCGAGCAGGAGCGTGTGCACGGGAAGGCCGCCGGCGGTGTAGGCGATCAGGTAGACGGCGACGCCGGCGACCACGGCTCCGGTGAAGCCCAGGGCCGTGAGCCCGAGCGCCTCCACGATGCCCTGCCCCAGGCCCGAGACCTGGCCCAGCACGACACCGAACGCCGCGCCGCCCGAAACACCGAGTATCGACGGCTCGGCCAGAGGGTTTCGCGTGAGCGCCTGGAAGCCGGCGCCCGCGACGGCGAGCGCGCCTCCGGCCAGGAGCGCAGCGGCGATGCGCGGCACCCGGATGGCGAGGACGACGGTGCGGTCGGTGCCCTGCGAAGGGCCGCGGCCGGTGACGAGGTCGAGGACGGCGCCCGGGGAGACGGGGGCCGCGCCGACGAGGAGCGACCCCAGCGTGACGGCGGCCAGCAGGAGCAGGAGGCCGCCGCAGATCCACGCGAGCCGCATGCCGCCCGTCATTTAATCGTCACCGGCTTGGGAGTCGTCACAGGCTGGCCGTACGCCTCGGGGTGAATCAGCCGCGCCAGGAGTTCGAGCCCGTCGACGACGCGGGGACCGTAGCGGTGCAGGATATCGCCGTCCGCGGTGTACAGCCGTCCGCTCCTGATAGCCGGCAGGCTCTCGAGGCGCTGCCATTGCTCCTTCGCCGCGGGTCCCGTGCCCGCGCCGTGACGCGCGAGGATGATGACCTCAGGCGCCCGCCCCACTGCGGCTTCGAGGCTCATGCGCGGATAGCCGTGGCCCTGGTCCGCCGTCACCGACTCGCCGCCGGCGGTGGCGATGAGCTCGGAGAGGAGCGAGCCGCGCCCGGGGACGATGAGGGGCTCGGGCCAGAGCACGTAGAGCACGCGCGGACGCGAACGCCCGGACATGCGCTCCCTCACCGCGGCAATGCGCCGCTCGAGACCGGCCCCGACGGCGGCGGCGGCGGCGCGCCGGCCGGTCAACTCGCCCAGGCCCGCGACCAGCCGCTGCAGGTCCGCGATCGAGAGCGGCTCATCCACGAGATAGACGGGAATGCCCAGCCGCTTGAGCTGGTCGAATGTCTCCTCGCGATTGCCGGAGCGTGTCGCCACCACGACGTCGGGCTTGAGGCTGACGAGCGTCTCGAGGTTCGGGGAGAGCATGTCGCCCACGCGCGTCTTGCGCCTGGCCTCCGGCGGGTAATCGCAGAAATCGGTCACACCGACCAGGGCATCCTGGGCGCCGATGGCGAAGAGGATCTCGGTGACGCCCGGCACGAGCGAGACGATGCGGCGCGGGGGCGCCGGCAGGGATACCGCCTGCCCCGTCTGGTCCACGAAGGTCAGCGCGTGCGCGAGCCCGGGCGACAGACAAGCCGCCAGGGCGAGGGCGCGGCAGAGCGGGGTCACGGCGAGCGATCGGTCACGCCGGCCGATTTGAACGTCGCCATCTCGCCCAGGATCTTCGTGGCGGCCTTGACGAGGCCGATGCAGAGCGCCGCGCCGGTGCCTTCGCCGAGACGCATGTCGAGATCGAGGAAAGGCTTGAGCTCGAGGGCGTTCAGCACGTAGGTGTGGCCGGGCTCCGTGGAGCGGTGGGAAGCGATCAGGTAGTGGCGGACGTCGGGCTTGACGCGCACCGCGGCCATCGCCGCGGCGCCCGCGATGAAGCCGTCGAGCACGACCGGAATGCGCCACGCCGCGCCGGCCAGGATGACGCCGCAGAGGCCCGCGATCTCGAATCCGCCGACCTTGGCCAGCACGTCGATGGCATCGGAAGGATCCGGGAGATTGACAGCCAGCGCACGCTTGATCACGGC
>WNEY01002047.1_pt1 | contig 14612 bp, 14 predicted proteins | sample 5400531 | NCBI WGS metagenome assembly WNEY01 (sample SAMN13153338, study PRJNA577476) | soil metagenome | isolation source: 200 cm saprolite under Douglas fir tree site 1 | place: USA:California | collected 2015-04-18
CCGGCGATGCGCTGCTGACACTCGGTGATCACGATGCCGCCATGGAGCGCTTTGCCCGCGCCCTGGATGCGCCCGATGCCGATCGCGTGCAGGCTCGGCTGGCCATCGCCAAACTTTTCGTGCGTGACGGCAAATGGGACGACGCCCGCCAGCAGGTGGGGCTGGCGTTCGCCGAGGCGCGGGTGGGAGAAGCCTCTCCCGTGACGGCCGACGACCTGGTTGAGGCGGCCAACATTTTTCTGGCGATCCAGGATTTCGATCTGGCCGAGCGTTACTTCGCCAAGGCGCGGCAGGCAGGCGCCAGTGACGAAGCCGCGGCGGTGGGTCTGGCCAATGCCTATCTTGCCCAGGGCAACGATCGGCAGGCAGAGGCTGAACTGGCCAGCTTGGGAGATCCAGCCGGTTATGTCGACAGTTACGACTACTCGATGGCCATGGGAAATGTTTACCGGCATCGCGGCGACAATGTGCATGCCATGACATCGTTTGCGCGCGCCAACCAATTGGCGGGCGAGGATGATCAGGTCGCAGAAAATGAACTGATGGAGGTTGCCGGCCAGGAGGGGCTGCGGCTGGGCGAACACGTCAGTCTGCTCTCAGACCTGTCTACCGAGCCGATTTACGACGACCCCACGATTTACCAGATTGACGCCAAGCTGTTCAACGCACTGGGTACGGGATTGCTGCCTGCGCCACGCGTCTCTACGCAAACCATGATGACCAATGTTGTGCACCTCCATGAAAAAGGTCTGCCACCAGTGCACGGCATGTTCCAGATTCGGGATGCGCGTGGTGTGACATCCATCCCCAGCGAGGCGCTTATCCTTCGCCGGGATACGCACGATTACACGTGGAATTTGGGAATTGCGCCCACGCTGCATCTGGGCAGCGCATTCATCAACCTCGATACGGGGGTGCAGTACACGTGGCGGCGCGACAGCTTGAATCGTGAGTCCGCGCTTGCCATGAATCAGAACCTGTTTCGCCAGTTTCTGTATTTGAATACCAGTTCTTTTGGGAATTGGCTGGCGATTCGCGGGCTGGCCTTCCATGAGGCAGGACCATTCACCGAGCGCCACCTGAGTTCCAAAGACAATGGCGCGAAACTGGAGTTCGTTGTCGGGCGTCCGTGGGGGAAGACGGCGCTGATTACGGGCTATTATGTCCGCGACCTGCAGTTTGATCCCCTGATTCGTGAATTCTTCACCACCTCGACCTATGCCGGCCTGGAGAGAAAGTTCGGCCAAAAGCTGAAGGTGACGGCACTGGGTGAATACATCCGCTCCTGGCGAGTACAGGATTTTCAGTTCGCTGCGGCGCAGTCTCTGCGGCCGGCGGGCTCCATTGAATTCAAGCCGACACCGAGGTGGTCGTTCAACGCCGAGGTTGCCTCGGCTCGGGGACAAGGATTTCATTCCTATGACAACGTGCAAGGTGAATTTCTCATCTCTTATTCAAAACCCGTTCATCGCAACATGAATGATGGGACGGGAGAAATCCCAATCGACTACCCGCTGCGGTTCTCGGTGGGAATTGAGCAACAAAAGTTTTTTAATTTTGCTGGCCGCGGCCAAACGTTCTTCCGACCGGTGGTACGTTTGACGCTCTTTTAGTGCCAGAGGGGCCCCATGAAAATTTGCTTGGTAAGTGCGTTTCCGCCCAGCCGGCGGGGACTGAATGAGTACGGTTTCCACATCGCGCGAGAGCTGCAGCAGGATTCCTTAAGCAGCCTCATCATCCTGGCCGATAAGCTTGACGGCCACGATGGCCAACCCGAGCTGGAAAATTTCGACGTACAGCGGGTGTGGCGCTTCAACAGCCTCTCTACTCCTACTCGGCTAATACAGGCCGTTCGCCGCTTCAAGCCCGACGTGCTCTGGTTCAACCTGTTATTTTCCACCTTCGGCGACAGTCCTGTGGCTGCTTTTAGCGGGCTGGCCACGCCGGCGCTGACTCGCCTCACTGGCTGCTACACCCACATCACCCTGCACCACCTCATGGACAATATCAACCTGGATGACGCCAACGTGCGTTTTCCACGTCTTTACCGGCTGGCCGGCAATGTGGCAACTCGCCTGTTGCTGATGGCCAATTCAGTTTCGGTGTTGCTGCCTGCCTACCGGCGGACCCTCATTGAGAAATACCGGGGAGAGAATGTGCACTTCCGTGCCCACGGAATTTTTTCTGCCCGGCCGGAGTACCCGGATTTCGCCCGCCGCGGCAATCCTGAGCACCGCATTCTGGCCTTCGGCAAATGGGGGACGTATAAGCGGCTGGAGCAGTTGATCGAAGCCTTTTTCCTGCTGGCCCGCGAGCTGCCACAGACGCGCCTGATCATCGCCGGATCGGACCATCCTATGACCCCCGGTTATGTGGAGTCGATGGCCGAGCGCTTCCGCGGGCACAACAACATAGAATTTACCGGCTACGTTGCCGAGGAAAATATCCCTGATCTGTTCGGCACGGCCACCGTTCTGGTCATGCCCTATCACTCCGCCACCGGAGCCAGCGGCGTGGCCCATCTGGCGTGCCAGTATGGGGTGCCGGTTATTTCTTCCGATATTCCTGATTTCCGTTCCATGGCGGAAGATGAAAGCCTGGCTATCAATTTTTATGACATGGGGAGCGCGCAAAGCATGGCCCGCGAAATTCTACGGCTGTTGCGCGACCAGGAAATGCAGCGCGAGATGGCAGAGCAAAATTTTTCTGCCGCGCTGCGCATGACCATGCCGCAAGTTGTGCGCCAGTACTTGCGCACCTTTGACATATATCAGCGTTCGAAGGCCCTGGAACCGATGTCCCGCTTCCGGCGACTGCCGGCATGGATTCCTTCGCGCTCCACTCTCTTTCGCGCGGCCGCGCCGGGATGGCAATCATGGATGTAAGAGCAATCTTGGTGGTTACACCTCCTGAGCCGCCCCCGGGCGAATGCTTTGCCGAAGTACCGCTGGCATTGGCCGACATTGTCGGCAAGAGCCTCGTCGAGCACACCTGTGACCGTCTTCGCCGCTTCGGCGTCGAGGAAGTTGCTGTAGTTTGCGAAAAGCGCTTTCACAATTCGCTCCACTTCTTTGGCGGGCCTCCAGCCCACAGGCTGATGGTGGAACGGGATAGCGTGTGGAGCACCTGCCAAAGCGTATTTAGCGATTTCGCGCAGGACGGCGCTGAAGTGGTGCTGGTACAACGCCTGGGCGCCTACACGGAAGTCAATTTCGATCATCTTCTGCAATTTCATCTGGACCGCAGGGCCCACGTTAGCGCCCTCTCTGACATTGATGGCAGCCTCGATCTGGTTGCGATCAGCGCCTCGCGGCGGAACGATGCCGCTTTTCTGTTTCGCCATCGCCTGAAGGAATTTCGTGTCCTGCCGGCAAAGTATCTTTACAACGGCTTTACCAATCGGATGCGTCACGCCAGCGACCTGCGCCGATTGACCTGTGATGTGCTGCTCGAGCGCACCGAACTCCGGCCGCTGGGCAAGCAGATTCGTCCCGGCGTCTGGGCGGGCCGGGGTGTTCGTATAGAACGCGGAGCGCGGGTGGTCGCGCCGGCTTATCTTGGCGAGGGAGCAAGAATTCGGGCGGCGGCGGTCGTAACCCGCGGGTCTTCGGTTGGCCATCACGCGGAAATCGACTGCGGGACCATCGTCGACGCCTCCAGCGTGCTTCCCTTCAGCTACGTAGGCGCCGCCCTGGAACTTGCAAACTGCGTTGCCGGCTTCAAGCACCTGGCGAGCCTGGAACGCAACGTCGACGTTGAAATTGCAGATGGCAAGCTGCTGAACGTCAGGTCAGCGAGTGCCTCCCGTCGCGCGCTTCAGAGCGCCGCCCTTTTTACCAAGTTTGTCCCCCTGGAAATGGTTCGCGGTATTTTTGCGCTGCGCAGCCAATCGTCCTCTCTCGAAGTGCCCGATGGGATTGCCCCTTCCGCGCTTCAGGGAGCGGCCAACGTGGAGCGAAAACGCAAGGAACGGGAGAGGATGCAGTCATCCGCTCCTGCCGCGTTCGAGAATCAACTCATCGTAGTGAGGAGATATGGTGGAGATCAATAAGAACAAAAGCCGGCCGGTCGTGGTCAAACGTGTCCCCGAGCGGCTGAACCGGATCCAGGCGCGGAAATTATTAAGTGAAGTAAGGCCTTTTCTGGAAAGCGACCGTCCCCAGGTTGTCTTTGATTTCAGCAACGTACGGCAAATGGATACCGCCGGCGTGGAGATGTTGCTCTATTGCGTGAGCCAGGCCATGAAGCGGGATGGAGACGTGAAGCTGGCCTCCGTTTCTCCGCAGGCGGCGACGGTTTTGGAGCTCACCCGCACCTGGCGGTTGTTTGAGACTTATGAGAACTCAACCGACGCGGTGCGCAGCTTCAGTTGTTTTCTGCCCAACACCTTGCGGTTTCCCGCTCCGGCCACCGCCAGCGACGGGAACCCCGCGGAGAAGGCTGCATGATTGTAGCTTCGCCCGAAACCGTGGCCACCGTTCCGCCCCTTTGGCGGAACCGCTGGCAACAGGCAGTCGCGGCGCTGCGCAGGAACCGGACCCACGCCGCGATCCTGGGTGGCAGCATGATCATGTTGCTGGGCTCAGTCGGCGTCAGCGGCGTCAACTTTGTCTACAACATGGTTACAGCGCGGCTGTTGGGTCCCACTGATTTTGGCCATATTACCGTTGCCGTCACACTGCTGATGTTCGCCTCGGCCATTACCCTGGCGTTTCAATTGGTGTGCGCAAAATTTGTGGCCCGCAATGAATCGCTGGCGGGCAAGAAGAAAGTGATTCGTGACCTTCACAAAAAGTCATGGTTGGTTTCCACGCTGGTTGCCTTGGGACTGGTGCTCTCAAGCAGCGCCGTAACCCGGTATTTGAACCTGCCCACGCGGTCCATCGTTCTCTTTCTGGCGCTGGGAATCTGGTTTTACGTCCCACTCGGGGTCCGGCGGGGAGCGATCCAGGGAATGTGCGCCTTTCCCCGGCTGGCTTCCAACTTCTTGCTGGAAGTTGGCGTGAAATTTGTAGCAGCGGTTGCCTTCATTGAATTTTTGCTGCACACCGGTCTGGCGCCGGCGGTGATGGGTGCGATTGCCGCCATTACATTGTCGGTGATCGCTGCTTACTTCCTGCCTCCATTGACGCCGCACTTGCGCGCGCGTGACCCGCAAGACCTGGTCTACGCCTGCACTCCGGCCTCGGCCCAGGAGGGCATACAGGCCATTGTTTTTTTTATCGGGCAGGTGCTCATTACCAACACCGATATGGTCATGGTGAAGCATTTTTTTGCCCCCCGCGAGGCGGGAGTGTATGCAGCGATTGCATTGGTGGGCCGGGTGCTGTACTTCGTCTCATGGTCGCTGGTGAGCGCCATGTTTCCCATTACCGCCAGCACCCAGAAACCGGACGCGAATTTTTCTGTCGTGGCTGTTCCCCTGGGCTTGGTGCTGGTTATTTCAGCGGGCTTTGTGGCGATTACGGCGATGATTCCGCATTTCATCATGCATCTGGTATTTGGCGCCGCCTTCCGCATGCCCTCCGAGGGCCTGCTGAGCCTCTACGCCGCGGCCACGGGAGTGTATGCATTGAGCGTGGTGCTGATTGCCTACGAGATGTCGCGAAAAATTGCCAATACCGCCTGGTTGCAATTGCTGTTTAGCGGCCTCATTGTTACCGGTATCTATTTCTTCCATGCCGATCTTCAAGAAGTTGTCATGGTGCAACTGGTTTTGATGTCGCTGATGTTAGTGATCGTCTCATTGCCTTTTATGCGCGTGCATATCCGGCGAGTCACGCGATTTGTGGAAGAGAGGAGGACGGCATGAAAAAGCTACAGCGGATTGTTGAAGCTGAAGTGATTGCTGAATTTCTCAGGAACGAGTTTTATCATCCTGATTTCCACTATGATCGTGAGAAATTTGAGCGGGTCGTCCTCAAGGCAGACCTGAACGACGAACTCGAGAACGCGCTGCGCCGTGCACTGCTGTTCCGCCGCCGCGGGCACATGTGGCGGGAGCTGCCGCCCGATACCGAATGGTGGCTGGTGCAGGTGGAACCCCAGGACCTGACCAAAATACGGGTCTTCCCGCGCGCCCATTGGAGAAAAATTGCCAATGGCAGCTTTTACCTGTACGACATCGTGCGCCGCATCCGCCGCAATGACTTGCCCCCGAGCGTAAAGGAATTCATCGCCAAGATTCAGTCGCTCAGCTACCGTTTGCGCAGGGAAATCGACACCAGTTGTGTGCTGCTGATCGGCATGGATGAGGCCCGTCCGCTGACAATTCTGGAAGGCAACCATCGGCTCACGGCCGCGGTGCTGGCTTCCCCGGAGCTGGTGCAGCGCCAGTTCCGCGTACTCTGCGGTTTCTCGCCCAGCATGAACCAGTGCTGCTGGTATCAAACCAACTTCAACACGCTGTGGCGCTATTTCAAAAACCGAATCAACAATCTGCATAACAAGGACGCAGAGGTCTCCCGCCTGCTTCAGTTGCAACGCTGGACTCCGGCTGCCCAAGCCGTGCAAATTACCGGCCCCCCGATCACGGTTAAGGCGCCGATCATCAAGGCGCCGATTGCGGAGAAAAAAAACGCGGGCGGAGAAGTTTCCCCGGACGCCATTCTGGATTCAAACTGAAAGCGAGACAGGAAATTTTTGGAGGTTCCCCCCATGAAGATCAAGCAAATTGTGGCGTCCGCGTTGGTTTTTGCGCTTTGCGGCGCGCCTGAACTGGTGCAAGCGCAATCGCAGACGGCCCCGGCGACTGCCACGTCGAACGCGCAGCCTGCGGCACCGGCCACTGCTGGCAACGAAGCCCAGGCGCAACGGTCGTCGACTCCCGCGGCCAATGGGCCACAAACAAAAGGCGTGACGGTGGATCCATCGCAAGGTCCGTTGCAGCCGGTACCGGCGGAAACTCCGCTCCCGCCGGATTCGATAGAACCCGCAGGCGCGGCCCAGGCATCGCCGGCTGATTCCAATTCCAAGCCGCAGGCGCAGCCGGCCCAGACAGAAACGCAAAACCTGCCCGCCAATCCTGCACCGCAAACGCCCTCAGAGCCGGTGGGCGCCGCGGCAGCGCAGAAAGGACGCGCCGCCGGAGGGGCCGCCTCCAAACCCGCGGGCACGGCCATTGCTCCCGCCAAGCAGGGCCAGATGCGCTCCTGGCTGATTCGCATTGGCGCGATCGCGGCTGCGGGAGCCGCCTTGGGCACGGTGTACGCCCTCTCACGCAAGAGTCCCGGCACTCCACCGGGCGCTCCCACGCTGGCTCTGCATTAAAAACGGGTGCGAGGCGACGATTGCATCTCACAGCAACGAAGAAACGCAGTTTTCTGGTAACTTTTTCCGGCCTGGATGGCTCCGGCAAAAGCACGCAGATCGAGCATTTGAGACATCGCCTGGCCGCGCAGGGGTACAGTACGCGGCTGCTCGCTTTTTGGGATAACGTTGTGGTGTTTTCTCCTTATCGCGAAAGCTTTGTTCACAAGGTCTACAAGAGCGAGCGCGGAATCGGCGCTCCCGGCAAACCGGTGGAGCGGCGCGACAAGAACGTACGCCGCTGGTATTTGAACTTGGTTCGCCATGGGCTCTACTTTGCCGATGCGCTCCACCTGGCGTGGGTGGTGGCCCGCGCCCGGCGCCGTGCCGATGTGTTGATTGTCGACCGCTACATCTACGACGAATGGGCCAACCTGCCGTTGGGCAATCCGCTTTCGCGCGGGTACGTGCGGCTGCTGAATGCGGTTGTGCCGCGTCCCCATCTGGCATTCCTGTTAGACGCTGATCCCATCGAGGCACGCGCCCGCAAACCGGAGTACCCCATCGAGTTCATGCAGCACTGCCGCCAGGCTTATAAGCAATTGGCGCTCCTGCTGGGAAACTTGACCGTAATTCCTCCTCTCCCGCTTGCAGAGGCCCAGCAGCACGTGGAAAGCCTGTTCCGGATCGCGACCGGCCAGTCGCCGTTGCCCGCAAAGCCGGAACCGCAGAAAATGGATCAAACAACTGCGGCGTGATGCCTCACGTGATGCCTCAATAGACACTCGGAACAAGATCAGGTCAGTTAGCGTATATTGCCAGCATGCGAGCGCGATTTGCCTTGTCTCTTCTGTCGCTTTGGGTGTTTTGTAGTTGCGGAGTGAGCCGTGGCTCTGATCTTGCCCTGATTGACGCAAAGGTTTATCGCTCTCCCACAGAGCCGCCAATCGAAAATGGCTCAATCCTCGTGCACAAGGGGCGCATTTTTGTTGTTGGTCCCAGCGTCACCATCAAAGTACCGCGCAATGCGACGGTAATTGACTGCAAAGGTCTGATTGTAACCGCTGGGTTCTGGAACAGCCATGTACATATCCTCACGCCGGGACTGCTGCATGCAGAGAAACTCCCGTCCGAGCAGATCTCTTCACAACTCGAAGAGATGCTCACCCGCTGGGGCTTTACTACGGTCTTTGACATCGCGTCTGTTCTGGACAACACGACTCTCATCCGCCGTCGTATCGAAAGCGGCGAAGTGAAAGGGCCGAGGATTCTTACCGTCGGGGAGCCGTTCTGGGTGAAAGGTGGAACGCCCATTTACGTCAGGGGATTCCTCGAAGCCAATCACATCAACATTCCCGAGGTCGAATCAACTGCACAGGCGAGAGAGCGAGTTCGCCAGCAAATCCGCGACGGCGCCGACGGCATCAAGATTTTTGCAAATTCCATCGAGCAGGATGGCATCTTGACCATGCCGTTGGACTTGGCTCGCGCGATCGTCGCCGAGGCCCACCGTGCCGGGAAACCTGTTTTTGCCCACGTGTCTAACGATCAAGGAATAGAGGTAGCCGTTCAGAGCGGCGTCGATATTCTTGCCCACACCACTCCGGCCGATGATCTCTGGAGTCCGTCTTTTGCCGAACGCCTGAAGGCGGCCCACATGACCCTCACCCCCACGCTCACTTTGTGGGAAGTCGAATACAAGGGCAACGACCCTGATGAACTTAAGAAGGGGATGGGCAAGGCAGCCCAGCAACTGAAGGCTTTCTCTCAAGCAGGAGGGCAAATCCTGTTCGGCACGGACGTTGGCTACATCGAACAGTTCAACACTTCAGAAGAATTCGCGTGGATGTCCCGGGCTGGCATGAGTTTTCAGCAGATACTTGCTTCACTTACTACGAATCCTGCAGGGCGGTTTGGCCGCTCGACCCATAGCGGACGTATTGCCAAAGGGATGGATGGCGATCTTGTAGTCCTGCTTGCAGATCCTGCTCAGGATGTGACGGCATTCTCGAAAGTGCTCTATACCATCCGGGGAGGGAAGATCATCTACTCGGCGAAGTGAAATCTCTGCCTGAATGAGGCATGTCTGAGTTGCGCCGCTCGCGGCGCAAGGAATTGGATCGCACCACGGCTACAACTTCGGATTACGAAATAACCTCCGTCTTCACAACCGGCGAAGCTTCTACACCAAGTTTTCGCGACTTGTTGCCAATGAAATCTGAGCGATCTTCTCCCTCCAAGGCCAAAAGCAGACCTTGAAACTCCGCCATCGTTTCCGCGGATCGCGAAGCTTCGACAAACTCCCAAGCCTCGACTTCCGACGACTCAGGGAAAAACCTGCGATACAATTCCACTTTCTGGTGGTCACTCGCCTTTCCCAGGTAAAGTTTGTAGTCAATTCTTCCCGGACGCAGCAGCGCTTCGTCCAGCTTCTCGAAATCATTCGTGGTCATCACAAACAGGACACCAGTCGGCGCATAAAAACCGTCCAGCACGTTCAGCAATCCGGAAAGTGTGACCCCACTCTGGGGAGCAGCATTCTCCTGTGCACTGGGCGTCCCGGGCCGGCTCTCTGCGGCGTCTGAACCTGCTCGGGCCCGGGACTGACTGCCTTTCATACAATCAATGTCCTCAAACAGCAGGACTGAATTTGCCGGCACCTGATTGACAGCAATCATCAAACTGCGATCACTGAAATCCGTCAGATTGATTATGTAGATCGATAGTCCGAAGTGCGCGGCCAGCGCGGATACCAGCGAAGTCTTTCCTGTCCCAGGCGGCCCATGAAGCAAATAGCCGCGGTGGTACGGAATTCCCAGGCGCTGATATCTGGATTTAGATTTTCGAAACTGTGCCACGTCTTCGATCAGGTGTTCTTTTTCGCCCGGTTCCAATACCACCGAATCCAGCAACCGTGGGGAATATCCTTCCACGTACTCCCACCCGTCGTTGTACGTGTACAAGTACGAGTGCACTTCTTGTCTCCTGAAATGGGACCTCACAACGTCATCCACGAAGTCTTGCAGGAAAGCCCGCTTTCTCCCCAGCGTCCGGAAGGTGAGCGATTCGACGCGCCTGCCGGTGCGTTCGTGAGTGTTTTCTGTGCGAGAGAACCACACCTCAAAAGGCCTGCCGCCATACCAGAACCAGTGTTTTCCAGGCGCAGGGATCATCGCTATGCGCTCACTGCGCAGCGTCGTATCCAGATCCACGCGGCGAATTCGTTTGAGAAACTTCTGCTCCAGAAACCACTCCTTCACCCACACGAACGCGGCATCATCATCCTTCACGGTGATAATCATCGTGGTCTGTCCGACGATCCAGTGCCAGAGTCTTTCTGGTACGGCTCGGAGGTACACACTCACCCAGCCAATAATCATGAGCAACAGCCCGCCGGAGGCGAACTCGTTCCGGCCGGTCAGCATGCTTTTCAACAGTTGGAACATATATCTCTTCTACCGGCACTCGGCCGGAGTAAATGCTTGCTTGGGACAAAAGTATTTGGGCAACACAGCTCGTTGAGTCCGGTAACAAACAACAACGGGACGGCAGGTGCTCTGACCCTGAGCTGCGATCCAGTCCACACACCAGCGATTCAATGCCGAAGCACGAATACGCTCGGATCGTGGTCAATCACCCCGACTTTGCAAGTTAGGGCCGGGGCGAGGAGCGGCAACGGTATGGTCGGCTAATAACCGAACGAACCGCACCCTACGCCACCCAGCTAGGTTTCAATTTTGCGGAAAGAGCGCCGAGGACCGGCTAGCGCGAACGGAGCGACGCCCTATAGCAACTCGGCAAAATTGTTGGCCGATGTTGCCCGCTTAGCGTTTTGTTTTCGAAATCCGCCAATGTGGGCGTCCTTTCGTAAGAAGATAATAGAAAATGCCACGATTTCGAACTTTTTGCAACAGAAAATTGCGAACTCGCCAAACAAATCTCGACATCCGCCGAATAGCACCAGCCGGCGTTCCTGCAGCTTCATAGCCTTGAACTTTTCCAGCTCTGTTTACGTAAGAACCGTCAGCTATGCGCCGGCCCTTCTTTTCCAAAAGACGCCTCCTGCGGCTTTCGCTGCTGCTGATCACGTTTTACCTGGCGCTTTGTGCTTCTGCGGCGAAGTTCCTGGTTGATATGACTCTGCACCAGCACGGCCCTCTCACGGCAATGGCTCCCCCCTCCTGGTTAATGAAAGCCTCCTTGGGCCGGCAACCGCAAGAGGTCTCAATTGCAAGCCAGGACGGAATCACCCTGCGCGCCTGGTACTTCCTGCATTCGGCCGTGACCAGGAACGCGGTGATCCTGCTGCACGGGATGGGAGACACGCGCAAGGGTATGAGCGGCCAGGCCGAGCTTTTCTTGCGCCACGGCTACAACGTTCTGATTCCGGATTCCCGTTCCCACGGTGAGAGTGGCGGCGCCATTGCTACGTTTGGCGTGCTCGAAGCCGGCGATGTGCACCGCTGGGTGAGCTGGCTCGAAGACCGTCTGCCCCGCGGTAGCTGCGTTTTCGGATCGGGCGTCTCCATGGGCGCTGCCATCGTGCTGCAGGCAGCAGGGCAAGAGCCGCGATTCTGCGGTGTCATCGCCGAGGCGCCTTATGCCAGCTTCCGCGAAATTGCCTATGACCGAATTGGCCAATCCTTCCATCTGGGCCCGTGGTTCGGGATGACCGTCGGGCGGCCCATCATTGAGTTTGGAATGATGTATGCCCGCGCGAAATATCAGATCAATCTGGAGCAAGCTTCCCCGGCGGCGGCGCTGCAAGGTAGTTCAGTGCCGGTGCTGCTGATCGCCGGTTTGGCAGATGACAATATTCCCATCCGCCACTCGCGCATGATTCATGAACAAAATCCCGGAGTTATTTTGTGGGAGGTCCCGGGCGTCGGCCACGGCAGCGCCATCAGCGACGCGCGGGCGGATTATGAACGGCATGTGATGGAGTTCGTAAGTTCAATAGATAAGCGCAACACAAAAGCATTCTCGACAGCCTCAAGATAGCATCTGCGAAACTACATTCCGCGCACAGCGAGTGCGCTGGCGGTCAATCAAAAATCCCAGGCCATACCAGAAAAACGGAATGCCGATCAGCATCGTTCCGTAGAAAAGGGTAACCTGACTTATTCCCAAACGACCGGACTGGCCCATCGAGAGAAATGCAAGCATAGTAACGGGCAGGTTTAGGAGTTCCACGCGTTCGGGATTGCCGCCCGAGCATTCGTAGGCGAAGGGGTCGTACACCGGTGGGCTGTGAGGATGTCTATCGAGTTTGAGGCATCCGAAAGGCTCGAAATTAGACCTCGGGTTCTTCGCCAGGCTCTCCCGATGCTCGGGTATCGCCACGGCCAGAAAAATCACAAGCTGTAACGGCGGCAAAATATGACGAAACGCAAGTCGAGGCAGCGGCATATGCAATCAACACTGATGCATTAGACACTGCGCAAATACAGAGAGTTCCCAATCAGGCGGGCGGCTGGTATAGACCAAGCACGTTTCCGCCCCGCTTCCATCTTGTCATCCTGAGCGCGCTTTTTGGCGCGAAGGATCTTGCGTTTTTTTCGGATGGTGCTGCTGCCCTTTACTGGTAAGGAGAGACTGAGAGCTCTAGTACTTCGGCACCTTGGGGTCCACTTTATCGGACCACGCCGTAATGCCGCCGGCAAGATTCAGCACATTCTTAAACCCTGCCTGCTTGAGGAACTCGACTGCTTTGGCGCTGCGTCCGCCCATCTTACAGTGAGCCACGATCTGGCGGCTGGAATCGAGTTCACTGACGCGCTTGGGCAGGTCGTTGATGGGGATCAGGTATCCGCCCAGGTTGCAGATCTGGTATTCGTGCGGTTCGCGCACGTCGAGAATGAAAATGTTTTCTCCCGCATCGAGCCGGCGCTTGAGCTCTTCCGGCTGGATTTGGGGAATGGCTTCGTTGCTCACTTTTTGCTCCTCACCGCGTATGCCGCAGAATTGCTGGTAATCGATCAGCTTGGTCACTGTAGGATGCGTGCCGCACACCGGGCACTCGGGGTTCTTGCGCAATTTCAGCTCGCGGAATTTCATACCCAGAGCGTCTACCAGCAACAGGCGTCCGATCAGCGGATCGCCCGAGCCCAGAATCAGCTTGACCACTTCGGTGGCCTGGATCACCCCCACCAATCCCGGCAAAATTCCCAGCACTCCGCCCTCGGCGCACGAGGGCACCAGCCCCGGCGGTGGCGGTTCGGGATACAGGCAGCGGTAGCAAGGGCCTTCTTTGGTGGCAAAGACGCTGGCTTGGCCTTCAAAACGGAAGATTGATCCGTAAACGTTGGGCTTGCCGGTCAGCACGCAGGCATCGTTAACCAGGTAGCGGGTGGGGAAATTGTCGGTGCCATCCACAATGATGTCGAAGTCGCGGAACAGTTGCAGCGCATTCTCGCTGTTGAGCAGGGTCTCAAATTTTTTGACCTGCACAAAAGGATTGATCTCGCGAATGGTATCCTCGGCGGAATCAAGTTTTTTGCGTCCTACGTCCGAGGTCGAGTGGACGATCTGGCGCTGCAGGTTGGTGAAATCCACCACGTCGAAATCCACGATCCCGAGCGTGCCCACCCCGGCCGCGGCCAGGTACATGATCAGCGGAGAGCCCAACCCCCCGGCGCCAATGCAGAGCACCTTCGCGGCCTTCAGCTTGAGCTGGCCATCCATGCCCACCTCGGGCATGATCAGGTGGCGTGAGTAGCGCAAGATCTCGTCTTTGTTGAGAGTCGGAGTGGCGGGAGCTACAGCGGGTTTTTCTGCGATGGTTGCCATAATCAAAATTCGTTTTGTATCAGGGCACGACTTCAGCCGTGCCGCTCAGATTTCCAGAAACGCGGGCTTCAGCCCCTGGGGGTTAACGTCCTGCTCACAATCCTCCCGCAATCGAGGGAACAATAGAAAGCGAATCGCCCTCTTTCGTTGGCGTATTCTCCTTCTGCAAATAACGGATGTCCTCGTCGTTTAGATATACATTCACGAACGCGCGCAATTTGCCGTCATCCGTATAAAGGTGACGGCGCAAATCGCTGTATTGCGCGGTAAGGTTGGCCAAAGCTTCGGCGACGGTGCCGCCCTTAACCTCGACCGTCGAGTTTTTGCCGGCATACTGCCGCAGCGGAGTAGGAATATGGATCTTCATAATCGCTTTTTAATAATAACAAGGATGCGTTCAGCAAGTCTTCGGATACAAAGAATGATGAGCTCAAGACGGGCGAATTGGCTCGGGCGGGCGGCAAGGAGAGCTTGCGAGAAATGGAGAGGCTCTTTCTGCTGAAGAGCCTGAACTCCGCTACTTGTGCTGGCTGACGGAAAGCACGTTTCCATCTGGGTCTTTGAACCATGCAACC
>WNEY01002048.1_pt1 | contig 14611 bp, 11 predicted proteins | sample 5400531 | NCBI WGS metagenome assembly WNEY01 (sample SAMN13153338, study PRJNA577476) | soil metagenome | isolation source: 200 cm saprolite under Douglas fir tree site 1 | place: USA:California | collected 2015-04-18
CTCATCTGCGCGTAGTCTCGCTGAACGATGACTTCCACGGGGCCTCACCCCCTGGGGGAATGAGGGTTCGGACTACATCCCGCGGCGCTGCGCCGTGGGTGGCAGCACACCGTTCAGACGCAGGTAATTCGCTTCTTGGCTGTAATGATCCGCCCAGTCTCCGACGGTGATCATGATCGCGGCGGCGCGCGATGGGTTCATGCCGAACATCGGGGTCGGCTCGCTCAGCTTCGAGTCGTCCAGTTTCGCGAACGCCGACTCGCAGAATGCGAACGTCTCTTTGAGCCTGGCGATGAGCTGCTCTTTAGTGGCCGTGGTGTCCACCGCTGCGCGCTGCGGCGCTGTGACTCCCGCGACTTTACTGCAGAGGACGTCGTTGCCTTCATTCGCGAGGTGAACCTGAATCGCGGCGAAGCTCATCTGCGCCGGCGTGGGCCGGTATTTGTACTTGTCCGCCGGCATCGCCTCGGCGGCGGCGATCAGATTGCGCGCGAATCGCTGCTCCATCTGGCGCAGCGCATCAGCGACCGGGCTCGTGGATGGGGCGGGTGCGGTGGCTGCTTCCGCGGTCGTCCCTTGTGCGGCGAGCGCCTGGGGCAGAGCGGCGATGGCGACCATCAGAAAACAGGCTCGGGGCTGCATCTTCGGCTCCAGTGAGAGGAGGCGTGGATTTTGTCCCAATTACGGTCTTACCGCCAGACCGACGCCTTCTTTGCCCACGTGCTGTTCTGAAACCGCGTCGTGAACGCCCGGGCAGTCTCCTTCAGCGATCTGGGATCCCCCGTCGCCTTGTACGGAGCGACGCCCGCCCAGTAAAGCGCCTCCGATGCCGCGTCGGTCTGGGGCAGCGTGTCGACGATCTCTCGAAACCGCCGCTCCGCCTCCGCCCATTGCTGTTGTTGAAAGGCCATGCGCGCACGACCGAGCATCAGTTGGGCGAGCAAGTCGTCGGCAGGCAGAAAGCCTTCGATGCGGTGTTGCTCCACCCCGTCGGGATCGAGCAGGAGAATCGTCGGCGTCCACGGCGCCTGGTAACGCTCACTGAACCGCTTGAACCCCGCCGCATCGTCCTTCACATGCACACGGGCAGGCAGAAAATTCTGGTTGACGAAGCGCACGATGCGCTCGTCCGGCCACACCTCGGCATCCAGCCGAGCACAACCACTTCACATCGGCGCGGCGCTGAAATCGAGCAGGACTGGCTTGTGCTGCGCCTCGGCATCCTCGAGGATCTGGTCCACGTCGTGGCGGAAATTGATTTCCATTTAAGAGCCTCGCTGTTTCATGGAGCGACGCTGAACCTGAACACCGTGCGCGAGCGATAGGTCGCGCCCGGGCGCAGGATCGTCGATGGGAAATTCGTGTGATTGGGCGAGTCGGGAAAATGTTGCGTCTCGAGGCACAGCCCGGAGCGGTGCGCGTACACGCGCCCGCCCTTTCCTCTAATAGTGCCGTCCAGGAAGTTCCCTGAGTAGAACTGCACGCCCGGCTCGGTCGTGCTGACATCGAGCGTGCGCCCGCTACTCGGCTCCACCAGGCGCGCTGCGTGCATCAGACCCTTTGCGCCCCCGCGATCGAGCACCCAGTTGTGGTCGTACCCACGGCCAAAGCGCAGCTGCGTGTTGTCCTGCCCGATGCGCGCGCCGACGCGTGTCGCGCCGCGAAAATCGAACGGCGTCCCCGCGACGGGTGCGATCTCGCCCGTCGGAATCAGGGTCGAGTCAACTGGCGTAAATGCCGCCGCGTCGAGCGTCAGCATGTGGTCGAGGATGTCGCCATTCCCCGCACCGTGAAGGTTCCAGTACGTGTGCTGTGAGAGATTCACCGGCGTGGCCTTGTCGCTTGTGGCCTCGTAGTCCACGATCAGCTCGTCGCGCGGCGTGAGGGTGTAGGTCACGCGCCCAGTGAGCGTTCCCGGGAAGCCTTCCTCGCCATCCCTGCTCGTGTAGCGCAGCGTGACTCCGACGCCGCTGTCGGTTTGGAACGGCTCGCCGGTCCATATGACCTTGTCGAACCCACGAACGCCCCCATGCAGCGTGTTCGGCCCATTGTTCTTGGCAAGGTGGTACGTCGTGCCGTCCAGGCCGAACTGACCATTGGCGATGCGATTGGCGTAGCGGCCGACGATCGCGCCGAAGTACGGTGAGTCCTTGAGGTAGCCAGCCAGGCTGTCGAAGCCCAGGACGATGTCGTCGAGACGCCCGGAGCGATCGGGGGTGCGGATCGACGTGATGATGCCGCCGTACGTGATCACCCGCACTTCGATGCCGTGCGCATTCGTGAGCGTGAACTGCTCCACGGCGCGCCCATCAGGCAGTCGCCCAAATGGCGTTCGCGTCGTCATCGTGTCACGCAGCACAAAGACCACGGACGGATCAACCGGGTAACGCCCGAATCGTGCGCCATAGATCGCGAGTCCTCCGGGTAGCGCCGCATCGACCTCCAATCTGATGATCATCGCTCCACTGCGGGCGCCCTCGCGGAGCGCCGCCGCGGAAATCGGCACGCGCAGCAGCTCTCCGTAGGATCCCGCTTCGTAGAGATGCCCGTCATGCGGCTGCGCGTGCCAGCTGAGGATGCCACGCGAGTCGGCGGGGTCGTCGGGCAGATCCCAGCGGCCCGCGAATTGACCGTTCACGCGCATCGTGACCGCGCTGCGGAATGGCGTGGCACCGGTCATCGGATAGCTGTTCGGGTTGCGGCTGGGATCGTGGAAGCCACCGCCGCGCATATAGTCCGAGTTGTCCGCCGATGTGGAGTCGCGGTCCTTGCCGTTCAAGCGTTTGGCTGATGCCTCGACGAGAAATGTCGCGCTCGCGACGTCGTTGGAGTCGAGACCAGCCGGCCAGGGAATCCGATACTCAAAGAACCCGCTCCCCGCGCCGTCCAGCTTGCGATCGCCGAGCACGGTCCACTGCTTGAGCGTCCAGTGCCCGTCGCGGACCGCGGCGGCGGGCACCCGAGCGACGCGCACCTTGCGGCCGTCGGCCAGTGTCGCGGTCGCGGGCGCATCGCCCTCGACGATGAACGTCGTGAAGTTGCGCTGCAGCACCGAGTCCTTCGTATCCATGAGGCGCGTCGCCAGCACGACAGTGGCGGGCTCGTTCGGCATCGTCACCGCGAGCGGCGGCAAGGCCCGAGACGTCCAGGGTCGGTAGGGGATGCGTGTCACGGCCGAATCCCACGTGCGCCGCTCGCCGAGGGTATTCCAGCCGTAGAGCTCGGCACGCAGCGTGAGCGAGTCACCGTACGCTTTGCTGGTGAGAAACGAGGCGTAGAGCGGCACGTCGACATGCTCGCCGGGACGAACCGTTCGGCTCAGTTCGGGATCGCCCACCGCGATGTAGAGCGGCGCGTGCAGATCGCGCAGCGTCATCCCCGGCACGATGTCGCCGAAGCCCGTCTCCTTCCACGAGCGGTCGTAGCGCCAGTAGCCATTCCATTCGTTGATGACGTCGTGGTGCTCGGTGTACAGCCAGCCGCAGACCTTGGGGTGACGGCGGAATGCGTCGATGGCGCGGTGGTAGTCCCAGCTCCAGTCCACGTCGCCCGTGCTGCCCTCGTAGCCCCACACGTTGCCGAACTCCGAGTTGCACATCGGCTGGCCCGCCTGCCGCCACCCTGGCCGGAAGTTCCAGGTGGAGCCGGGGAACGTGCTGTCGCTGAGCCGTTGGTCGTGCGCCTCCCAGCGCCAGCCTGGCGCGTACTCGTGCCAGGTGTTGAGATCGGTCTCGGTGTGGCCGCTGCCGCAACACACCGAGTTGTCTTCGACCAGTCGTGTGGGATCGAGCGACTTCGCCAGACGGTAGTCGCGCGCAACGCGACGCTCGGTCTCGGGCAAATAGCGATCGCGTCCGTCGACCTTCGTTTCGAGACCCCACGTCTCGTTGAACAGCACCCAGGAGAACACCGACGGATGGTTGTAGTCGCGCTCGATCATGCCGCGCAGCGCGGTGTCGTGCTCGCGGAACGCCGCGGAGTCGGGCGGTCCCCACCAGTTCGGCACGTCGGCCATGATCAGTACGCCGAGTCGATCGGCCCAGTAGAGTTTGCGCGGGGCTTCGATCTTGACGTGCTCCCGAAGGCCGTTCAGCCCGATCTGGCGCGCCCGGAGGATCTCATCGCGCAGCACGCTGTCCGTGGGAAACGTGTAGTAGCCCTGCGGGTGGTACGCCTGGTCGAGTGCGAGCTGGAGATAGATAGGTGTGCCGTTGAGTGCGACGTAGCGGTACGTCGTACCTGGCAGGTTCACGACGCCGATCGTCCGCATGCCGAAGTAGGTCTGTACCCGGTCCTCGACGAGTCCATCGCCGCTCACGCTCACAACCATGTCGTGGAGGAAGGGATCGTCGAGCGACCAGCGGCGCGCCTGTGGCAGCGGGACGTCGAGATGCGCGGTCCTCGCGCCGCGTGGGATTTGGTGCGTCACTACTGGCCCGCCGGCGCGATTCGTGAACGCGAGGCGCAGGGTAAGCACGCGTGGGGCGGGGTCGAGGAGTCGTACGTCCACTGCCACCCCAGCGAGGTCGGCATGCGGCGTGACGTGCACGAATTCCAGGGGATCGCTGCCGCGCGCCTCGAGGTACACGGTCTGCCACATTCCCCGCGCCTTGCCGTAGCCCTGCTTTCCCTCGAGCTTGAAGGGGTGGGGCGTGTCGTCCACGCGGACCACGAGCCGCCGGCGTTCGCCGGGACGCGTCGGTGTCAGCTCGAAGGAGAACGGGGTGTAACCGCCCTGGTGCTCGCCCAGCTTGTGGCCATCGAGCCACGCCGTGGTGCGCCAGTCCGAGGCCCCGAACACGAGAAACACGCGACGGCCGCGCCACGCGTTCGGCACCGTGATGTCGCGGGCGTACCAACCGATGTCCGCGCTGTCGGGGACACCGGAGAGCGGTGATCCCCAGGAGAACGGCACGAGGATGTCGCCTCGCGCGGGAATGCCACGACTGGGCCAGCCGTCGCGTTCGCCGCTGTCGTGCGGATCGAATGCGAATTGCCAGCGGCCGTTGAGGTTGAGCCATTGGGCGCGCTGGAAGTCGGGGCGGGGGTGTTCGGGAAGGGGAGTTCCCACGCCCTGGACGAGCGCCAGGACCACGCTAAGGCACGCCGAGCCAAAACCCATTGCTCTAGACTAGCATGAAAACAACAACGGCGCCCTCGTAGGAGAGCGCCGTGTCTGTACTGCGTACCGCAGTGGTTACGAGAGCTTGACGACGTTCTGCGCCGCCGGGCCCTTCTGGCCCTGGACGACTTCGAACTCGACGCGCTCGCCTTCGGCGAGAGACTTGAAGCCCTGCGCCTGGATTGCGGTGTGATGCACGAAGCAGTCCTTCTCGCCGTTCTCGGGCGTGATGAAACCGAACCCCTTCGCGTCGTTGAACCACTTCACGGTACCGGTGATACGTGCCATCTGATGAAACTCCTGTGCTAAAAGCTGTTCCCGGCGTCGCGCGTCGTCACCTTGCGGTGCGCCGCGACCTGTGATTCCGGCGCCGGTGAGCGAGGCCAAAAGAAAAAAGACCTGAGACGCTGTCCCAGGTCCTCTCTCGGTCTGGCTTGTTCGCTCGGCACAACTATCTCCACTTGGACCGGAAAAGTCAAGCGGCGATCTGGGACGCCTCTAAACCCTCCACCCGTGCTGCCGCGCGACGTCGCGTAGCCTCCTCCAGTAGGCCCGCCCACCGAGATTCGGTGCGGCGGCCGTCACAATATCCGTCGGGGAGATAGGGCAGAACTTGCCGATGACGGGAGGGGTCGTGTAAACGGGGCCTGGTGTGGGATCCGGCTGCGTGAAGTCCAACTCATCAGCCAGGTTGTTGGCCGTTGCATCGCGCACGGTGAGCGGGTCCAGTCCCCACCGCCACTCGATCATGCGGAGCACGGAGGTGTGGTCGTACACCACGTGCGAGGTCTGCCCGCGCCGCGCAAATGGTGAGATCAGCAGCGTGGGCGTGCGAAAGCCGAGCCGGCCGTCCGCGTTACCGGCGGCGAGGTCGGCGGGCGGAATAGGCGCCACGGGTGGTGCGACGTGGTCGAAGAATCCGCCCCACTCATCGAAGTTGATAACGAGCACCGTGCGGCTCCACGCGGGGCTGCGTGTCACGGCCGCATAGATGCGGTTCATCATCGCTTCGCCCGCGCGAACATCAGAATGCGGATGGTCGTCCGCCCCCGTGCCGGTCAGCTCCTGGAGGAAACTTCCATCGACGAACGCGACGTGCGGCAGGGTCCCTGCCGCGCAGTCAAGGAAGAAAGCGCCGATTGGACGGCTGATCGGCAGGTACTTATGGCCCCACAAACCGAGGAACGGGACATCCGTGAAGTAGTAGCGACCGTCCAGTCGCCGCGCGGCGAGGCGGTCCCAGATCGTGGGGAGCTGAGACAATTGCGGGGTGTTGGCGATCCGATCCGTCTGCGCCGCGTGCTGGTAAATGCGATTGGGGAACGTCGGTCCGAGGGTCGCGCAGAAGTACCGGTCAAAGGACGTCCAGTCGGAGACCGCGCGGCCGAGGAACGCAAGATCCTCCTGGCGGTAGTAACCGATCGAGAACACGTCGTTGGCGCGCAGCCACCCGTCACACGCTCCGCCGTCGTATTCCACCCGTCCGCCGGCATAGGAGTGATCGGGATCTTTATAGCCACAGCCCTGGAAGTCGGGCGCGAGTGGGAACGTCGAGTGCGGGACGCCGGCGGCATCGAGGTACGTCAGCCCCGCCTGCCGTCCGTCGGCATTGGGCAGCCAGCCGAGGAAGTGGTCGAACGAGCGGTTCTCCATCATGAAAACGACGACATGCTCGATCCCGGACGAGTCGGGATCGGGCAGGGCGACCAGTGGGGATGTGATGCGCGGCGAATCAGGGCCGGTGGGCCGGCAGCCGAGCGCGATGGCGCCGGCGGCGCTCGCAGCGTTCGTCAAAAACGTGCGGCGGTCCATCATCCCTCGCGGATACCCCCGAGGTCGGGGAGGGGTCCGGTCGCAACGACCGGCGCGCCTCTGCCTACTGGTGCGCCGTGTTGTCCAGGAACGGCCGGTTCGTGGCGGTCGCCGACGTGATCGTGATGTCTCCACGCGCGCTGACGGTATACAGGTGGCCGCCCAAAAACGACTGACTGGTTCGCGTGACCTTATTGGCAGTGGAATCGGTATAGCGCGTGAAGAGGTTGTACACGCCCGTGGGAACGGCGGTGAAGCCTCCGGCGCTCTTGTACGCCACGGCGCCACCAAGCGCCACCGTGTCATTCGTGAAGGCGTTCGCCCCATACAGATTCAGTGGACGCGCGTTGTAGATCGCGTTCACGAATCTGATATAGGCGGTCGACTGATCGATCGTTTGGCTGTACGTATCCTCGACGATAAACGCCTCAACCCTTCTCGCGGTCGTGTCGTAGACTCCGCTCATATAGAAGGAATAAAATTTCCCGTCCACGACCGCGCTGGTCACGTTCGCAATCGCGGTGTCCTTGTTCGCCCCCGTCGCAATCCGCCCCGTGAACGCGTACTGGCCCGGCACGATTGCCGTGTACGCTCCGCCGGCTGCCGCAAAGCCATACCGTACTCCTAACGGATCGGACGTCGTCGCTATTTTCGCCGTCCCGGCATAGAAGTTCACGCCAGGCGTATTCAGACCCAAGTTGAAGAACTTGATTTGCGCCCCGGCCGGAACATCCGTGGGCAGTACTTGAAACGCATTCTTATCGCACGAGGCGACCGCGCCGATACCCAGGAGGGCGGCGAGAATTCGCAGGGTGTTCATGGCTGCGTGATCCAGAGGGGCACGGTGTGATAATTGGACGCGTCTCCGCCGATCGCTTTCAGCGCGTCCAAATTCCAGACGTATTCTGAGTTGTACCTCGGTCTGATCCGCTGGACGAGTTGTCCGCCATTGTCCGGATAGAGGGTCGTCGGTGGTGCGAAGCCGCGGAAGATCTCCACAGTCGTCACGGGATCATTGTCGGTGTAGTGATAGCGTCTCCTATCCATCCAGATTTCGTTGTGTCCCCAGCCCCACAGCGCGATGAACTTCTGGGACATGATGTGCGACAGTGTGATGGTGGCGGGCACGATGTTGGTGTCCGCGAGAAACGCCGTCTTCTCCGCGCCGGTGATCTGGGTGGGTGTCTGGCCGGCATCGAGGTTCCGTGCGTTTACGAAGTCGATGTGGGCGGATATGCCGTTGATGTACGCGGTGCGTGCAAGAGCAGCGTTCCCAATCTTCAGGGCCGCTTCCGCCTTGATGAACTGCAGCTCGGCATAGATCATGGACGGCATTTTCGACCTGTCGGCGAACAGATAACGGCTGGGTAATCCGAGCCCGCCGGTGCCGACGTAGCCAAAGAAATTCCTCGGCTGCTGTGGCGTCGTGAGCGCGCCGAATCCCGTCACATTGATGTCCAGGCCGCGGTACGTCGTGTTCGCGGAATCGATCGCCAGCATGCGGCTCATCCGCGGGTCGACCGTCCCGCCAAACTGTGCGCCGTTCATCAGACCCACCACAAACTGCGTTTGGCGATACAACGTGATGTTGTTTCTGCTCCGTCCCCAGAAATTGCAGTCCGCGAAGTCCGTGGACGTGCACGGATACTGGAGCAGGGCATCATCGGCGTTGCCGGTGAACGATGAATCGACCAGCCGGATCACGCGCGCCGGATCATAGACTGCCTTGTTGGACAAGTGATTGAGGTTTCGGGCGAGCATCCCGTATGCCAGCTTCAGCCACTTCGTTCGATCCCCGTTGTAGACATGGTCCCCGCTCGCGAGGTACCCCTGATCGACAGCGCCATCGGTTCGCTTGAGCAAGACAATGGCGCTATCCAGGAGGCGTTGCACTTCCTGGTACGCATAGTCTTGTGGGTCGTAGTCGAACTTTGTACGCGATTCATCGAACGCTTCTTTGATGATGATCGGGCCGTGCAGATCGGTCAGCACCTGCCAGCCCCACGCCTTCAGAAGCATCCCGACACCGAGCAGGTCCCAGCGCTGCTCGGCTTCGGCCTTGGCCTTCATGTCGATCAGGTTTTGCCCCAGGGACCAGTACACGTCCCGCCACTGCTGGGCCCCATTGTCGCTGGTGGGGTCATAGCCCATGCGGTCCCACGTACTGAGGCTCAGTCCTGGGAGCGTCCACTCTTGCGCGTACCGTCCTACGAAGCGCCCATCAAACTGCGGTGATGTCACCATCCAGTGCAGCATCGGCGGCAGGTACAGGTTGGCCGATACGGACTGCGGTCCGTTGGGATTCGTGTTGACATCCAGGTAGTCCTTACACCCGATTGTGAGTGCCAGAACGCCGGCGAGTACGGCGGCACGGTGTGTTCTCATGGTCAGAACTCCATCCTGACGCCGACGTTGACGCCGCGCGGCATTGGGAAGTTGCCCCAGTCAATCCCCGTGCCTCCTGATCCTCCGACCGCGGCGCTGTTACCGTTCACAATCGGATCCAGCCCGGAGTAGTTGGTGATGAGGAACAGGTCCGTGCCCTTCACAAACACGCTTGCGTTCCGTGCGCCGAGGAAGCGCTCTGGCAAATCGTAGGTCAGCTGCACATCCCTGAGTCTCAGCCAGTTGATATCTCTCTCGATGAACAGCTCTTCGCTCATGTTGGTGTAGTAGGCAGTCTGGACACTCGGGATGATGACAATGTTATTCACGGTCGGATTCGCGCTGTTCTCGTTTCCGTCTCGGAGCACACCTTGAATGACCCGTGGCCGGTTGCGGTCCAGCGTCTCCGTACTGAGGCCGCGGGTCGTGAGATAGTGCTCCGTCGCATTGAAGATGTCGCCGCCCTTGCGGATGTCGAGCAGGAAATCGAGCGACAGCCGTTTGAACCGGAACGTGTTCGTCAGTCCGATCGTAAAATCGGGCTGCCGATCGTAGCCGGCATTGATGAAGGTGCTCGAGCGAATCGGCAATCCCGTCGAAGGGTCGATCAAGAGCTGGCCACGGTTATTCCGGAGATAGAACAAGCCGGTGAGCGACATCGTGGACAGGCCGGGCATCGTGCCGTTCCGCACGTTCAGGTACAACCAGGTATCTGACACGTACGACTCCGGGATGGCACGCGGTAAGGACGTGACAATCTGTCCGGCGCTGGTCCAGTTCGCCGTGAAATCCCACGAGAAGTCAGGCTTCAGGACGGGTGTGCCGCGCACGGTGAGCTCCAGTCCGCGGCTTCTGGTCGACGCGCCGTTCACGTTGAAGAGAATGAATCCCGTCCCGTAACTCCCGCGGACGTCGTTCACGATCTGATCCAGGGTAACCTTGCGGTATACGGTCGCATCGAGACCAAGGCGGTCGTGGAGGAAGCTCAGTTCGGCCCCGACCTCGTAGGACCGGGCGAACTCCGGCTTCAACGCCAGATTGGGGCCCGTAAAGCCGTAACCGTATCCGCCGTACGCGGTCGTCTTGTTTTCCAGCACCGGGCGGTAGGCGTAGGGACGCGCGTCTTTCCCGGCTCCGGCATATGCGGCGCGCAGTTTCCCGGTCACCAACCGCCCAATCCCGGGGAACGCGTCCGAGAAAATGAAGCTGGCGGAGATGGACGGATAGAAGAATGAGTTCCTCGGTCGAGGAATCGTCGACGTCCAGTCATTCCTGCCGGTCAGAGCGAGGTAGAGGTAATTCTTGTAATCGAGTTCCGCCCGGCCGTAGGCGCTCACCACCCGCCGTTGCTCGGTCGTGGTTCTCGGCAGCCGTGCGCTCGTATTGTTCATCGACACGAAATTGGGATCGAGGAAGCCCGTACCGACGGCCGCATCAGTCGTCGACTTCAGGTCGGAAATCGAGTGGCCCAGCAACCCGCTGATCGAGAGGCTATTCGTCAAGCGGTGGCTGTTGAAGCTCAGGAGCGTTTGCGCGTTGAGGTTGCGGGTGATGACGTCGGCCAGGTCGAGGATACCCCCGGAGGCGTTTCCGGCGAAGCTCTCGGGATTGCGAAGGATGAGGTTCTGGTTGGTGTAGTTATCGGTGCCGATGTTGCTTTTGATGCTCCCCCATGAAAACGGCGTGATCAGGAAGCCGACGTTCGCCATGATGCGGGTGTTCTTGGAATTGATCTTGTTCTTGGCGACGTTGAAGTAGGGATTATCGATTTCGCTTCCCGCGGTCAGGCTTGTCAGCCTGCGCCGCGTACCCGCTGCAGTGAGGTAATCCTTCGCATTGTCGGTTTGCGGCCAGAGCATCAGGTCGATCAGGGGACCGAGGTCTCCCTTGTAGACCTGATCGTTATTGGCGTAGGTGTAGGCCATCGAGAGATCGGTATTCAGCCACGGCTTGATCTGCGCTTGCGACGCGCCCGTGATATTGATCCGATCATATCCTGAATTCCTGACGACGCCGTCCTGCTTATCGATCGACGTGCCGAGCCGATAGTTGATCGTGTTGTCGGGCGTCGCTCCACTGAAGGACAAATCGTGGCTCTGGGTGACGGCGGTCTTCAAGAAGCCCCCGATATTGTCATAGAACTGCGTGCCCGCCGGATACGGATTTCCAAAGTATTGGAACAAGCCGAGCGTTCCGGAGATGGTGGTCGGGCCGTAGACGCGTTGGAGCACGGGGTTGGCCCGGCTTTGCTCGATCCGGACGCTGTTGGTGTACAGGAAGCCGCCGCCTGCCCGGCCGCGCTTCGTCGTGATCACAATGGCACCATTGGCGGCGTCGATGCCGTACAGGGCGGAGGCTTCGGGTCCCTTCAAGACGGTGAGGGTCTCGATATCGTCCGGATTCAGGTCCGCGGCGCGATTGGTGAAATCCACGCCGCGATTGCTGAACGCGGTCACCGAGCTCAAATCCGACGCCAGCACTCCCGTGTTGAGAGTCCGGTTGTCCATCGGCAGTCCATCGACGATGATCAGCGGCTGATTGCTGCTCGAGATCGAGCTGACGCCGCGGATCACGATCGACGACGACGCGCCGGGCACGCCCGACGTGCTGGTGACGTCGACGCCGGCCACGCGGCCGGAGAGGGCATTGAAGAAATTCTCGCGCTGCGTCTGGGCGATCTCGGGCCCGGGCACGGTCTGCTGCGCGGTCGCCACGGAGCGCGCCGGCGCGTTTTGGCCGAGCGCGGTCACCACCACGGCGTCGAGGTCTAACGCGGCCCGGCGGAGCACGACATCGATGACGTCATCGGCACCTACAACCCGTTCTACAAGTGCCGTTCCGATGTAACTGAACTGGAGCACCTGGCCGGCCCCGGCGCGGATGGAATAGTTGCCCTGGTTGTCGGTCGCGGTTCGAGCAATCGTCCCTTTGACCGCGACCAAAACCCCCGCGCGCGGCGCGCCCTGCTCGCTGGTGACCTTGCCGGTAATCGTGCGTTGCTGCGCGAATGCTGGAGCGGCAAAGAGGCAGACGCCCAGCAACACCAGAGGTAGGGATCGTTTCATTGCAGTTGGCGGCTTTGGGAAGGTATGCGGGAGATGTTATCCCGCAGTTCTCAAGACGGCAAGGCAGCGAACTTGTGTCGCTCGGCGCGGTGCGCGCGCCAATCGGCTGCCGTCTTGATCACCACCAGCATCACCAGGCCGGGCAGCGGCGAGCCGAGCAGCATGACGATCCACCCGCCGAACAACACGGTCAAATGCAGCACGATGACGCGACCGTACGGCTGCGACATCAGGGCGTTCAGCGAGGCGCGCTGGTATTCGCCGTTCTTCACGTAGTTCCAGTAGAAGGAAAGCCCGTGACTGATCACGAGGCTCAGCAGCGCCCAGCCGAGCTGATTCGCTCGAATCGCGGCGGGGACTGCTCTGAGCAGATCGAACGGCTGCGCGCCCTTGGGACCGAACAGCGCGACCACGAGCACGCCATGGATGTACGTGAACCCTCCGAAGTGCAGCAGGAAGAACGGGACGAGAAAGGCCTTGCCGAGCCAGTAGACCGGCTGGCGCGGTTGCGCGAGCAGCAGCTTGGCCACGTTGAAGGCACCGACGACCACGTTCTCCAGCCAGTAGAGCAGCACCAGGGGAAACACCGTCCAGCCGAGGAACAGCACGCCGGCGAGGGGCAGCGCGTTCGCGACGACGAGGGCGACCAGGGATGGCGTCACGGAGAAACAATATGGGAGAAAGCCCTCGGATAGCCTCTACGGTGAATGCGGTAGCGCCGGGAGCTCCCGTCCATTTAGAATTCTGGTGGCGCAATGGTTCGCGCCCCACGCCGGGAGGGGTCCATCATCTGCGATGGACCGAGGCGTTTCCCAAACGGCCCCCCGGCGGTGGTACTTCCACCAATGGGAGCGTCGTATGTCGTCCGAAGCCTTGCTCGCAACCGAAGTCCGCGCACTCAAGATCGAGCGCCGTGCAGCAATCCTGGCGCACAACTATCAGCGCCCCGAAATCCAGGACGTGGCGGACGTCGTCGCCGACTCACTCAAGATGGCGCGCCGCGCCACCGAGCTCGACGCGCCCGTCCTCGTCGTCTGCGGGGTGCACTTCATGGCCGAGACGGCCGCGATCGCGAATCCCGACAAGCGCGTCCTGATTCCCGACCTGGACGCGGGCTGCTCGCTCGCCGACACCATCCGACCAGAAGACGTGCGAACCTGGCGCGCCGATCATCCCGACGGACTCGTGGTCGCGTACGTGAACTGCAGCGCGGCCGTGAAAGCTGAAGCAGACTACTGTTGCACATCCGGCAACGCCGTAGCCGTGGTGCAGTCGCTGCCACCCGAAGTTCCCGTACTCTTTGTCCCAGACTTCTTCCTGGGCAACCATGTGCGGCGCGTCACGGGACGCGCGCTTGACGTGTGGATGGGTGAGTGCCACGTCCACGCGGCACTCGGTCCGCGAGACGTCGCGGCGAAGCGTCGCGCATACCCCGACGCGGAGTTCCTGGTCCATCCCGAGTGCGGCTGCGTCACGGGCCAGATGTACTACGCCGCCGCGGAGGGCGACGTCGCCGCTGGTCACACGCGCATTGTCTCCACCGAGCAAATGATGGAGCGCGCCCGGACCTCACCCGCCCGGCGCTTCGTCGTCGCGACCGAGACTGGCGTGCTGCACCGCCTGCGCCGCGAGAACCCCGGCAAGGAGTTCCACGCCCTCGCGGAGTCGGCCGAGTGCCGCTTCATGAAGATGATCACGCTCGAAAAACTGCGTGATTCGCTGCGCGACCTGAAGCACATCGTCACCGTGCCGCCGGTCGTGGCCGGTCGAGCTCGGCGCGCGATCGACCGGATGCTCGCCATTGGCTGAGCCGCTCGGCTGCGAAGCGGTCCGTCGCGCCCTGGCGGAGGATGCCGCGGCGGACGATATCACGACCCGCCTGCTCGGCGCTGGCGCGGGGCGGCCAGCATGCGCGCAGTTCGTCGCCGAGGGGCGGTTCGTCCTGGCGGGGCTTCCCGTGGTCTCGCGCGTATTTTGTGAGCTCGACCACGACACGTGCGTCGAGGCGCTACACGGGGAAGGGGAGTGGGTGGACCAGGGTACGGTCCTCGCGCGGGTGCGCGCGACTGCCGGGACGCTGCTCGCCGGTGAACGCGTCGCCCTCAACTTCCTACAACGACTCTCAGGCGTTGCGACATTGACGCGTCGGGCGGTAGACGCGGTGGCGGGGACCGGAGCTCACATCACGCACACGCGCAAGACCACACCCGGGCTGAGGGCGCTCGAG
>WNEY01002050.1_pt1 | contig 14609 bp, 15 predicted proteins | sample 5400531 | NCBI WGS metagenome assembly WNEY01 (sample SAMN13153338, study PRJNA577476) | soil metagenome | isolation source: 200 cm saprolite under Douglas fir tree site 1 | place: USA:California | collected 2015-04-18
TCTCGCCGAAGTTCGAGCGCGTCGTCCCAGGGAACACATTCATCACCTTGATGCCGCGATGTCCCTCTTCCATCCGCAGGGCGTCGCCGATCGCGGTCAACGCGAACTTGCTCGCCGAGTAGTAGCCGATCCGCGGAACCACGATCCGGCCGGCGATCGAGGAGATATTGATGACCATCCCGTCGCGCTGCGCCCGCATGACCGGCACCACGGCGCGGATGGCGGCCGCCGCCGCCAGTACGTTCAGCGTAAACACCGCCTCGACGTCAGCGCTCGAGGCGTCACCGATGGGTGCCGTCATCCCGATGCCGGCGTTGTTGACCAGGATGTCGATGCCGCCGAGCTCGCGGATCGTGTCCTGCGCGAGCTGCTCGACCGCGCCCGGGGCCGTGACGTCCGTCGGGATGACGATGGCCGAACCACCCTCAGCCGTGATCGCTCCCGCCAGCTCTTCCAATGCCGGCCGGTTTCGCGAGGAGAGCACGAGCCGCGCTCCGCGACGACCGAACTCGAGCGCGATCGCCCGTCCAATGCCCTGCGAGGCACCGGTGATGATGACGCGCGCGTCCTTCAGCCGCACGATCTAGTGCTGGCAGCCACGACAGAAGTCGGTCGCCTCACCGCGGGCGGTCAGTTCGGAGATGCGATGACCACACCGTGGACACGTCTCCTTCCCTTTGCCGTGGACCGCCATGAAGCTGCGGTCCTGTTTGTGTGGCTCATATTTCGCCTGGGCCTTGATCGACTCGATGGCGTGGCGCAGAACTTTTCCGGTCGCCGCGTGAAGGCGTACCACCTCATCCGGCTTGAGCGTCGTCCGCTTGCGCAGCGGCAAGAGACCCGCCTCGTGCAGGATCTCGTCGGAGTAGGCGTTACCGACGCCGGCGATGAACGCCTGGTTGCGCAGGAGGTTCTTCAGCTCGCCCGGGTGCCGGCGAATGCGCTGCGAGAACTCCGCCAGTGAGACCGTCAGAGCATCGGGACCAAGCTCCGCCCATCCGGGGATCGTCGGCAAGGCGCCGGGTACCACCCAGTAGACGCGGCCCATCTTCACGGTGTCGAGGAACCGCAGCTCATCCCCTCCTTCGAGCGTGATTCGAAAGACGGTGGCGGCCGCGACTTTCTCCGACGCCGTGGTCCACTGCAGCCGGCCGCCCAGCATCGGATTGATGACGAGGTGCTGCCCGCTGATGTCGAAAACCAGGAACTTGCCACGGCGCCAGACTCGCTCGAAGATCCCGCCGACCAGCTGCCGCGCGTACTCGTCCGGCGGTGTCCGCAGCAGGAAGCTCAGCTTGGGCGAGGTCCAGACCTGGGCGATCTTCCTGCCCTCGAGGCGCGGGCCGAGATATTCGCGCAGTACTTCGAGTTCCGGGAGTTCAGGCACTGGCGGTCAGGCTACCGCAGAAGGGCGTCGCAGAAATGTGTCTTGACAAGACTGGACGTCTAGTCTAGTCTCGTAATCAGACGAGATGCCAGCGGCCGAAACATCCAGGGAGCGGATCATGAACCAGGCGGTGCGGCTACTGTCCCGGGACCGGCAGTCATCGGTGGAGGCGATTGTGAGCGCGGCCGGCGTCTCGCGAACAACCTTCTACCGAGCCTTCCCCTCGCGCGCCGAACTCCTGCAGGCTCTCGAACTCGAACCGGAACCCGATACGCGACAGCGGGTTCTCGACGCCTCGATCCGAATGCTGCGCTTCCACTCGCTCAAGGACCTTTCCATGGATGAGCTCGCTTCGGAGGCGGACGTCTCGCGAGCGAATCTCTATCGCCTATTCCCCGGGAAATCGGCGTTGTTCCGCGCCATCCTGCTGGCGTACTCCCCCTTCGAGCCAGTGATGGCGGTGTTCGCCCGCGCCGGTGACGGCCCGCCCGAGGAGGTCGTCCCGGAGATCGTGCTCACCGCCTACCGCGCGGTCGCGGGACGTTCCGGCATCGTTCGGACCCTCCTCCTCGAGGTCACGTCGATGACACCCGAGCTCACCCAGGCCTTCGCCGAGACGGGCTTGCGCGCCTTCGGCACCTTTGCCCAGTACCTGGCCGGCCAGATGGCGGCGGGCCGCCTCCGCCGGATGCATCCGATGCTCGCGGTGCAGAGCCTGGTCGGCGGTCTGATGTTTCACCTGCTGGCGGGGCCCGTGCTGAGCCAGGAAACTGTCGACGTGCCCGCCGGTGAGGAGGTCGCGCTTGAGTTCGCGAACATCTGGCTGCGCGGCATGCGCCCGGAGGCCGCCCGTGGCGACTGAGACCTACGCGGTCGACGCCGAGGACGTCGTCAAACAATTCGGCAAACAGCGGGCCCTCGATGGCGTGACCCTGCGCATCCGGCGCGGCGAGGTCTACGGCCTGCTCGGTCCAAACGGAGCGGGCAAAACGACGTTGATCCGCAGCCTGGTCGGGTTGGTGGCTCCCGAGGCGGGGACCGTGTCCGTCCTCGGGCACCGTATGCCGCAACTCGAGGTGCTCGCGCACGTCGGCTATATGACCCAGCAGGCCGCCCTCTATCCCGATCTCTCCGCCGAAGAGAACGTGCACTTCTTCGGCGCCATCTACGGACGCGTCGACGGGGTTCGCGACGCGCTCGAGTTGGTCGACCTGTGGGATCGCCGCAAATCCGTGGTCGCCACCTTGAGCGGCGGGATGCGAACCCGATGCTCGCTCGCCTGCGCCCTGGTCCACAAGCCGGACCTGCTCCTCCTCGACGAGCCCACCGTCGGCGTCGATCCGCAGTTGCGCGTGCAGCTCTGGGATCGCTTCCGGAAGATGGCGGTCGAGGGCACGACCATTGTTGTCTCGAGCCACGTCATGGACGAGGCCGAGCGATGCGACCGCCTTGGCATGATCCGCTTCGGTAAACTTCTGGCCGAAGGGACGGTCGCCGAAATCAAGGCGAAGGCCGGCGTCGATCGGTTGGAGGATGCCTTCCTCAAGCTGTCCGAGGTGTCGCCGGCATGAACGCGAGCCGCGTCGCGGCTATCACACAACGGCTCCTTCATCAGTTCCGGCGCGACCGTCGCACACTGGCGTTGCTGTTTGGCGCTCCGCTCGTCATCCTCGGACTGCTCGGTTATCTGCTGCGCGGTGGCGGCGACGTGCCGAAGATGGGCGTCGTCAACCTCGATGGCGGCCCGCTGGGCAGCCTGGTCGCCTCGACGCTCGAGAGCTCGAAAACCGTGTCCGCCTCCAGCATGTCGCAGGCCGACGCCGAAACCATGTTGCGCTCCGGCGACATCGCCGGATACGTCTTGCTGCCGTCCGACTTCACAGCGCAGGTGCAGCAACATCGCATCGTCGCCCCACAGGTCCACCTCGAGGGAAGCCAGCCGGGGCTCTCGCAGAGCATCCTCCAGTCGGTCAGTCAATCGTTCGTCGCCCTCGCCGGCCAGGCCGGCGGCGTTCAGTTCACACCGCGGATCACCTTCCTCTATGGCGGGCCGAGCTTCGACACGCTCGACTATTTCGGCGCCGCCTTCATCGGCCTCGTGGTCTTCTTCCTCGTCTTCGTCATCACCGCGGTTGCATTCCTGCGCGAGCGTGGCCAGGGAACGCTCGAGCGCCTGATGGCGAGCCCGCTGCGGCGGGCGGAAATCGTGCTCGGCTACATGCTCGGCTTCACGGTGCTGGCGCTGGTGCAATCGGCGGAAGTGCTCGCGTTCAGTCTGCTGGTGCTGCACGTCCACAACGTCGGCAACGTCGCCCTGATCTTCCTGCTCGAAGCTTTGATGGCGATCGCCGCCGTCAACCTCGGCATCTTCCTCAGCATGTTCGCCCGCACCGAGTTTCAGGCGGTGCAGTTCATCCCGCTGGTGATCGTCCCCCAGGTACTGCTGGCCGGCATCATCTTCCCCGTGAGCACCGAGCCCGGGCCACTCCAGTGGCTGTCCCATGTGTTGCCACTGACCTACGCCGTCGAGGGGCTGCGGAACATCATGATCAAAGGTGCCGACCTGACCTGGTCGTCGCTACAGCTCGACGTCGGCGTCGTGCTCGGCTTCTGCATCCTGGTCATCCTCGCCGGTGCCACGACGCTGCGCCGTCGGATCGCCTGATCGCGCGCACGCTCGATAGACTGGGCGCATGAAGCCTGCGATCGCTGGTGCCCACGTGATGATCTTCAGCCGCGATGCCGAGGCCGACCGGGCCTTCTGCAGAGACGTGCTCGGTCTCGACTCCGTGGATTCGGGCGGCGGCTGGCTGATCTTCGCGCTTCCCCCCGCGGAGGTCGCGATCCATCCCACCGAGGAGAAGGACCATCACGAGCTGTACCTGCTGTGTGAGGACATCGAAGCGACCGCCCAGGACCTGGAAGGACAAGGAGTCCCGCTCAAGCGTCCATTCGACGAGGCCCGTTGGGGACGCGTAACGGAGATCACCCTGCCTGGCGGCGGTCGGATCGGCCTGTACCAACCAAAACATCCACTCGCTCACGCGAAGACCGGTTAGCTCTGCGCTCGCCTCCAATGACCGCGAAGCGCCGCGGCGACCCGCGCTGGTTCGGCCTGGTGCGATGTGTTGAGGTGGTGTAGCCTCTCATAACGTTCGGCGGTGAAATCAGGGAAGAGCCCAGCAAGCCGATCCCGCATGCCGAGCCAGTAGGGATGGCTGAGACTTCCGACTGAAGTACACGGGGCCTGCGAATTGGCGATACGACCCAGGGTCGACGTGATGCTGCTCGAGGGCGGTTGCCAGGGCGCGCACACCGGCGGGACGGCTCGCCATCCATGGTGGTGGCGGGCCGGGTGGTGGCGGCGGCAGGGGGACGCCGGGCCCCAATTGCAATCGGAGAAAGGCCGGCATCCGCTCACGCTCCGGGAGCGTCGCAACCGCCTCGATCTCGCGCCAGTAGCTGCGGGACTCGGGCGAGTCGAGAAAATCGTAGGCGGGTTCGTCGACCGCCAGGCTCAGGACGCGCTTCGGATGGGCAGCGACGTAGGCCAGGGCGATGGCCCCGCCACCGGAGTGACCGTACAGGTGAAACTGGTCCAGGCCGGCGCCGTCGGCGGTTTGGCTGATTGCCTCGACCTCCATCGTGACGCCGTAGCCGGGTGGAGGCGTCGCGGGCCCCGCGTAGAGCTCGAGGTCTTTGGTGACGGCCCGGACATCGCCACCAAGCTCTCGGAGCAGGGCCGCATAGCGGAGCTCACAGGGCATGATCACGCCTGGCAGAAAGATGACGGGCGCAACCACGCGGCGATTGTGACAGGTCAGCGGTAGTTGCGCGAGGTTGGAAAGACGTCTTCGTCGGGCAGTGACGGAGCGGCCTCGACGTGGTCGACGAGCACGCTGAGCACGCCGTCTTGCTTCTGCAGCCGCCCGTCCATGATCAGGATCGGCTCGAGGTTCGCCACCTGCCGGTAGCGCTGGTAGATCGGCGGTCGCAGGATGACGTCGACGTGGCCAAACTCATCGGCCAGCGTGAAGAACTTGAATTCCTTGCCGGTCGAGGGCGACTGACGGGTGATCACCAGGCCACCGACCCGCACCTTGGCCCCGTCGCGGACGCTCGACCGGATCGTCTTCGAGTCGATCACGCGCAACTGGTTGAACTGCGGCCGGTAGAAATGGATCAGGTGATCGGTGGTCGAGAGCGAGAGCAGCCGGTAGTCGGTCGCCACCCGCTCGCGATGCGTCATCGCCGCAAGGCTCACGGACTCCGATGGCTCGGCGAGCATCGGTGACCGCTGCCAGTCGTCGGCGTGCTCGTTGAAGCGCCAGACCGCTTCGCGGCGGTTCGGCTCGAGCGCATCGAAGCCGCCGGCGAGCACCAGGTTTTGGACCTGCGCCCTGGTGAGCCCGTTACGGGACTGCGTGGTCAGCCGGATGCGCCGGCAGAACTCCTCGAGCGACGCAACCGGCCCTTTGAGCTGGGTCTCCTCCAGCACCTCGAGCGCCTTGTCGCCCACGCCGTGCACGTAGTTGAAGCCCAGCCGCAGCGCGCCGCTCTCCACGGTGCAGCGCACGTAGCTCTTGTTGATGTCGACCGGCAGGATCTTGACGCCGTGGTGCTTGGCGTCCTCCACCAGCACGTGCGGGTGATAGAAGCCCATCGGCTGGTTGTTGAGCAATCCGGCATAGAGTGCGGGCGCGTGATGCAGTTTGAGCCAGGCGGTCTCGTAACAGGTGCGGGCGAAGGCGGCTGCGTGCGACTTGGTGAAGCCGAACTCGGCGAACGCCGCCAGCTTGGTGAAGATCTCCTCGGCGACCGGCCGCGGGATCTCGTTCGCCGCGCAGCCAGTAAGGAACCGCTCGCGGATCGCGGCCATCAGATCGTGTGAGCGATGGCTGCCCATCGCCCGCCGAAAGCGATCGGCCTCGGCGCTGCTGAACCCGGCGCATTCCATCGAAATCTTGAGGATCTGCTCCTGGTAGAGGACGACACCGAGCGTTTCCTCGAGGATCGGTTTCAGGCGCGGATGGATGTACATCACCGGCTCCTTGCCCTGCTTGCGCCGCAAGTACGGATGGACCGCATCGCCCTGGATCGGTCCGGGGCGGATGATGGCGACCTCGACGACGAGATCGTTGAACGTTTCCGGGCGGGAGCGCGGCAGCGTCTGCATCTGTGCCCGGCTTTCGATCTGGAAGACGCCGATCGTGTCCGCCTGGGTGCACAGGTCGTAGACCTCCTGGTCCTTGAGGTCGAGCGCGTCGAGGTCGGGACGCACGCCGGTGTCGGCCTCGATCAGGTCGAGCGCCTCGGCCACCACCGAGAGCATCCGCAGGCCGAGCATGTCCATCTTGATCAGGCCCAGCTCCTCGACGTCGTCCTTGTTGAACTGGACCACCATCCGGCCGGGCATGGTGGCGCGCTCCACCGGCACGATGTCGATCAGGGGCTCGCCGGTGACCAGCATCCCGCCGACATGGATCGAGAGATGACGCGGGAAATCGAGGATCTGGGTGGCGAGATCGAACAATTGCTGCCACGGCTTTGCGAGGTTCGTTGTCGAGTAGCCGGCCGCCTGCGCGATCGTCTCAGGGCTTTCCGGGTGCCAGGCCGAGGCCGATTTCGCGAGGTGATCGATCGTCTCCTCCTTGAAGCCGAGCACCTTCCCCACCTCCCGGATCGCCGACCGCTGGCGGTAGGTGACGACGTTGCAGACCATCCCGGTGCGCTCCGGCCCGTATTTGTCGTAGATGTACTGGATCACCTGCTCGCGGTGCGCCGTCGAGAAGTCGATGTCGATGTCGGGCGTGGTCGTCATCTCTTCGTGCAGGAAGCGCTCGAAGAGCAGGTTGTGCTCGATCGGATCGACCCGAGTGATGCCGAGCAGGTAGGCGACGATGCTGTCCGCGGCCGAGCCGCGCCCCTGGCCCGGGATGCCGCGCGACCGCGCGAACCGCATCAGGTCCCAGTTGATGAGGAAGAACTCGGAAAAGCCCGTCTTGTTGATGACGTCGAGCTCCTTCTGCAGCCGGGCCGCCACCTCGGAGGTGACGGGGTGATATTTCTCCCGCACCGCGTCATGGCAGAGCCGGTAGAGGAAGGAGTAAGGCGTCTCCCCGGCCGGGACCGGGAAGCCGGGAAAGCGCGCGCTCACCAGGTCGAAGCTGAAGCGGCAACGCTGCCCGATCTCCGCCGCGTGCGCCATGCCTTCATCGACCACCTGGCGCGGATAGCGGCGGAAGACCTGGCGAAGCTCGGCGCCTGACTTGAGGTAGTGCTCAACGTTCGGGTGCAGGTAGCGCTGCGCCGCATCGAGCGTGGTGCGATGGCGGATCGCGGTGAGGACGTCGTGGAGCTTGTGCCGATCCGGCGTCGCATAGAAGACCTCGTTGGTAATGACCAGCGGCGCGTCGTGCCGCGCGGCCAGGTCGAGCAGCGCCTGGTTGCGCGAGCGGTCGTCCGGAGCTAAGTGGTCGTGCAGTTCGATGAAAACCCGGTCGCGGCCGAAGACCTCCTGGTAGAAGGGCAGCTGCTCTTTCGGATCGGCGACCAGCGCGATCAGGTGGTTGCTCAACCCCGCCAACTTGTCTGCAGCTAACCGTGCCATGCCTTTGGCGTTGGGCATCTGCGCCATGCTGATCAGACGGCAGAGGTTCATGTATCCGAGCTTGTCCTCCGCGAGCAGGAGCAGCCGGTCTCCCCAGCGGTCGTAATCCACCCGGTCCTTGGGCGGCTTGCTGCCGTCGTCGATCGTCAGCTCGGTGCCCACGATCGGCTGGATGCCGGCGCGTTGCGCCGTCCCGAAGAACTTGACCGCGCCGTAGAACCCGTTGCGGTCCGTGATGGCCAGCGCCGGCATCTCCAGGTCGCGCGCCCGCGCCACCAGCTCGTCGGGATGGGAGGCGCCCTCGAGGAAGGAGTAGTTGGAGTGACAGTGCAGCTCGACGTAGCCGCTAGTCATAGACCCGCTCGACGAACCATTCCGCGCTGGCGCGGTTGCAGTAGCACTCCAGCGCGAGGTCGTCGTCGATCAGCAGCCGCCAGTACTCGCGGGACACTGGGCTGCGCCACCAGTCGCAGTCGACCCGCCAGCGATTGAGCACGCGGGTCACCGGCTGCCATCCGGCCGCCGACTCGAGGTGGGTTGGGACGCCATCCGCATCGACGCGCACCCGCACGGGCCGTGCCGGCGCCAACAGCTCCGTCATGCCGGTTTCCAGAGGATTCGGTGATCGGGCAGCGGCGCGGCATCGCTGCGCACCTCGGCATGCTGGACCAGGGACGGTCCGTACTCCTCCTGCAGGCGCGCGACCGCGTCGGCGATCGATTCTTTGAATGCGTCGCTGCGGATCAGTAGCCCCGGCTGGCGGACGTAGGCGGGTTCGAGCCGGCCGGCGCGCAGCGTGATCCGCTCCAGCGGCGCCGTGATCGACGCGCGCAGCAGCCGTGGACGGATGCCGTCGAAGAGCTCGCCGGCGGTCGTCACCGGGTAGGCAAAGCGCGCCTCGACCTTAAGCGCTCGTGCCGACTCCTGGTTGAGGGTGATGCGGACCGCGCGGGTCCCCAGCCCATGCGACAGCAGCGAGCCGCTCACCCGCTCGGCCAGCGCGCGGGCGATGAATTGCAGCGCCTGGGTGTTGTCGACCGGTGGCTCGAGTGGCTCGCTCGCTTCGATCCGGACCGCCGGCCGCCAGGCTCGCAACCGGCGTCGGTCCGTACCCTCGGCCAGGTCATAGATGTCGAGCGCTTTCAGACCGAACTGGCGGCGAAACGCGGGGCGCGAGATCGCCTGCAGTCGACCGATCGTCTTGAGCCCGAGCAGCTCGAGGTACCCGCGCAGGTCGTCGTCGAGCGGCAGGACGTCGATCGGCAACCGCGCCAGGAAGGCGCGCGTCTTGTCCGGCTCGACTGTCACCGGCGCGCCGGCCGTCGCGCGCTCGGCGGCGACCTTGCTGACGAACATCGACGAAGCCAGGCCGATTGCCGGTCTGACGTGGATCGCGGCATCGATGGCACGGCTGATGGCGACCAGCAATTGCGCGCGGTCGGGCCAGCGCAGGGCCAGCCGGTCGAGACGGAGGAAGGCACAGCCAGGATCCTCGCCGGCAGCCACGTCGGGGGTGAAGTGGTGCAGGGTCAGGAGCAGGGACTGGCGGACCCTGGCTGTGGCCTCCTCGTCGACCGGTTGAAAGGTAGCGTCCGGGGCAAACTGTTGCGCCTGGTTGAGACTCATCCCCTCGGCCACGCCCTGCCCTCGCGCTTCGATCGATGCCGTCGTCACCGAACCACGCTCATGCGCGAGGCCGCCAAGGATCAGCGGCCGGCCGCGCAACGCCGGCGTCTGGAGCCAGGCGGCGACCAGCGAGGGATGCGGGGTGCGAACGCAGCAAATCATGGGATGGGATAGGGAACGATCCACTGCTTCTTGAGACCCGGGGGCGCCAGCCGGTTCTTGACGACGGCGGCATCGACCTGCAGGCCTTCGAGGTCACCGTCGCGGCGGAAGATCCAGGCGCTGCGCTGGAAGCTCAGGATCAGGCTGGCGTAATAACGGATCGCGTCATCGGCATCGGCGTCGTGCACCAGCAGCAGCGTGCACTCGGCTTCGGCAGCTCGGTGCAGCAGCTGCGGCAGCTCGGCATCGAGTCCCGGGGATCGAGCGCGCGACAGATCGATGCAGATCAGGTCGACCCCGGCGCGCGCCAGCACGCGGACGCTCGCCATCCCCTCCCGCAGCGATTTCGGTCGCACCACCAACAGTTGGTCCAGTCGGGCGTCGAAGTGGCTGAGGAACTCGGGATCGAGCCGGCTCGGAAAGTCGACGTAGGCGACCGGGCCCTCGCGGCTGGCGGCGGCGATGCTGCGCTGGGCCAGCGTCCGTTTGCCCGAGCCCCTGGGCCCGGCCAGCAAACTCAACCGGCCGACCGGCCACCCACCGATGCCCGTCAGCGCATCGAGCTCCGGGATCCCGGAGGGCCTGACCGGACAGGGCGGTGCTGCCGGACGTGGTGCGGCGCTCCCGAAGCGGGTCTGGAGCACCGTAATGGCTTGTTGGAGACGATCTGACATCTGAGCAGCCCCATTGGAGAGATGACGACAACCGCCGTGACATCAGGCCTCCCCGGGGACGCAAGAGCAGATCGCTGAGGCTGGTCAGATATTATCGAACAAATGTTCGAGTGTCAAGATGATTTGGTGATCCCGCTTCAGCTCGCCAGCCTGCTATCCGCCTCGATCATCGGATTGGCCGGGATAGCGACATTCACCTCACCGAGCTGGCAGTCATGGCAGCACCTGTCCGGCGTCTTCGATCTAACCGGCCCGCGTAGCGACGGCCGGCTGGTGGCGGCCGCCGCCGGTCGCCTCTTCCTGGTGACGCGCGATGGAACGATCACGCCGTTTGCCGATGGATCCGACGGCTACCACGTGGCGTCCGGGCCCGAAGCATACATCGCGCTTTCGCCCGGACTTCACGTTTCGTCGGCGGGTTGTGATTTCGCGCGCGACGACCTCTTCGTCCTGCGGCCTGGCAAACCGATCGGCATCACACGCGTCGATCCCAGCGGTCATGCGACCAATTTCGCCGACATCGGCGGCACCGATAGCCTCAATGGAATCATCTTCGATACCGTCGGGCGCTTCGATCACCGGCTGCTCGTGACCGGTCCGCACAACCAGCACAGCACTCTCGACGCGATCGACTGTAAAGGCGGAATCGTCCCGATCACCGACGCGGCGCCGCCACTCGAGGGCGGCTTAGCGGTCGCGCCGGTCGGTTTCGGCGCGCATGCGGGCGAGCTGATCGCGCCCGACGAGAACAGCGGCGCGATGCTGGCGATCAGCGCCGGCGGGCAATCGAGCTTGCTGGTCGCCTCCGGGATCGCGCACGGCGGCGACATCGGCGTCGAAAGCGCTGCCTTCGTGCCGCTGGGTTTCGGCGCGGGCGGGACCGCCTACGTCGCGGATCGCGGCACCGCGAACAATCCGCACGCCGGTACGGACACGATCCTTCGGCTCTCGGCCAACGAACTGACGGCAGAGGGTGTTCGCGAAGGTGACTTGCTAGTTGCCGCCGAGGCCGGCGGCGTGACGATCAATGTGCATTGCGCGAGCACCTGTAGTGCTAAGACGATCGTGCCGACTGCCACGAGCGCGCATCTCGAGGGTCATCTCGTCATGGTCGCGGACCAGCCACATCCGTCGGCCAGTTCCCTGCCCGCCGTGAGCGATCTTGGATCGCAACGCGCCCAGGAAATCCTTCGGATTGCCGTTGGTATCCTGGTCGCGGCCGCCCTGTTTTTGTTGCTCGCGCGTAGGGTGCGCCGAGGGCCGAGCCGGCCTTAGCGGGCTTCCTGGAGTCCGACGCTGAACATCGCCTCGAGGTCGTGCTTCGAGAAGACCTTGAAGGCGACATGGGTATGGGTCTTGACGATGCCGGGCACTTGCGACAGGCGCGAGGTCACGATGTCGGCGATCTCTTCGTGGTTCTTGACGCGGAGGATGGCCACGAAATCGAACTCGCCGGTGACCGAGTAGACCTCGGCCACACCCGGCACGTCGGCCAGGGCCGGTCCAAGTTTGGCGATCGCTGAGCGCTCCGCCTCGATCAGCACGATGGCGGTGACCACGGAGCGATTCTCTCACCTCGTCGGGCCGGCTCGAAAGTCCTTGACACTACGAACATATGTTCGTATAATGTACTCGTGAAGATGGGGGTTGGGGGCATCTCGAGCAGGCGGAAAAAGTGGACCCCTGAGACGCTTCTCGCCGCGATGGACGAGTTCATCGAGCGGGCCGAGAGGGACATCGACGAGCGACGCGCCTCTCGGGACCGAGTCCTCCGCGCGCGGCGCACCCTGGAGCTGCGCATTTGGCAGACGTCTCCAATTTTCTGCAAGCAGCGGTGAGCGCGACCGCCGCCCCTCATCCAGCGACGGATATGGCTTCGCTACCGTTCGGGCGGGACGTCGAACGGTTCGTTCAGCGGATCGTCGCGGACCTGCCACACGATGACATCGCAGGCAGGCTCAAGCGGCGACAGTACGTGATCGATCGCCTCAAACTCGAATTCTCGAAGGATGCCGCACGACTCGCGACTGAGTTCGCCGTAGATGATGCCCGCGACCGCATGGACGCGCCAACCGCGGGCGAGTGGATCCGGCACAACTGCATGACTACGCGCAGCGCGGCGTACGACTGTATCAACGTCGGCGAGCAGATCTATCGACTCCAGAAGTGTGCGGATGCCGTTGCCAGCGGTGCCATCGGGTTCGCCCACCTCTCGGTGATCGCGCGCACGGCGAGCGCCCTCGCCGAGTCGGCCCCCGAATCGGCCTTTCCTGAAGACGACCTCCTCGAGCGCGCCAGGGAATCTTCCGCCGGGCGCCTCTGGCACTACTGCATGCGGCTGCGCCACGCGCTCGACCCCGAAGGCATGGCCAGAGACCAGCGCATCGCGGTCGAGGAGCGTCGGCTCCAGTTCAGTGTCTGGGAGGATGGATCGGTTCTGATCAGCGGCCAGCTCGACCCGATCGGTGGCGCAGCGCTCCGCACGGCACTCGAGCCCCTCGCGCAACCCATGGGCGAGGGCGACGACCGCTGCCTCGAGCATCGCCAGGCCGATGCGGTCGTCGAGCTCGCGACGCATTCCCTCGATGCCGGCCTGGTGCCTCAACACGCGAGCCAGCGCCCGCACCTCCAGGTCACGACATCACTCGAAACGCTCCGGGGGTTGCCGGGATCGCCGGCTGCCGATATGGAGTTCTCGACGCCGATCTCTGCCGTTACCGTGCAGCGGCTCGCGTGCGACGCGAACATTGCCCGGGTGGTATTCGGTCCGGGTTCGGTCGTCGTCGACGTCGGCCGAGCAGCCCGCCTGGTCTCCGGCGCAACCCGCCGCGCCCTCAACGCTCGCGATCAGCATTGCCAGTGGCCTGGCTGCGAACGAACGGCGTCCTGGACTGCTGCGCATCACCTGGTTCACTGGACCCAGGGCGGGAAGACCGATCTCTCGAACCTACTTCTCCTCTGTCACCGGCACCACTGGATGGTGCACGAGGGCGGATGGAAACTGGCGCGATCGGACGATGACCGACTGCTGGCGATTCCACCCACGTATGCCTACTACCCCGCGCGCGCGCCCGACACGGTCCCTGTGGCCTGACCCCGACGGTCTTCCTCAGAATGGTCCTCGATGGCCGGCGACATCCGCATCGGCTGTTCAGGGTGGTCGTATCCGCATTGGCGCAAGCGGTTCTATCCCGAGAAGTTGCCGGCCCGCGAGCACTTTGCCTTCTACGCTCAGCATTTCAACTCAGTTGAACTGAACAATTCCTTCTATCGGCAGCCGCCGAAGGAGCGTTTTGTGGCATGGGCCGAGCAGGCGCCGCCGGGCTTCCTCTTCGCCGTCAAAGGCAGCCGCTATATCACGCACATCAAGCGTCTGGTGGTCGAGTCGAAATCAATCGACCTGGTCGTCGATGCAGCCCGCGGGCTCGACGATAAGCTCGGCCCGATCCTCTTTCAGCTCCAGGCGAACTTCCATCTGGACCTGGAGCGCCTTGAGCATTTCGTCGCCATGCTACCGCCAGACATTCGCTTCGCCCTCGAGTTCCGGCACGAATCCTGGCTCGTACCGGCCGTGTTCGACGTGCTGCGGACGCACCGCATCGCCCTCTGTATTCCCGATCACCCCAAGATGCCCAAGTCGCTCGAGATCACGAGCGACTTTACATATATAAGGATGCATCTGCCTCCAAGCGGCCTCGGCTACGGCGAGCGAGCTCTGCAGCCGTGGGCGCAGCGCATACGCAACTGGAGCGCGCAGATCCTCGACGTGTTCGTCTACTTCAACAATGACATGGAGGGACACGCCATCAAGGACGCGCAGGCTCTTATTTCGCTCCTTGACTTCTGAAGAGGATTCGTTCCCGATCGCCGTTATGTTTTGCATGGCGCAACGGCCGGCCTGGCTGAAAGTGAGAGCCGGAAAGGTAGCGATCACGATCGGGCTGCTCATGTGCGTCCCCGGCGTCGTCGGGGTTGTGCTGGGCTTCATCATCCGCGAACACCAGGGGGTCAACGAACCGCTCTGGAGTCCATACCGGGCCGTCAATTTGCCGATCTGGATGGGGCTCCTATTCCTCGCCGGGGGGATCGGCTATATCGTCTGGGGCACGATGCGCCTGCGAAGCCTACGGTAAGAACGAAGTGGCGGGAA
>WNEY01002051.1_pt1 | contig 14608 bp, 18 predicted proteins | sample 5400531 | NCBI WGS metagenome assembly WNEY01 (sample SAMN13153338, study PRJNA577476) | soil metagenome | isolation source: 200 cm saprolite under Douglas fir tree site 1 | place: USA:California | collected 2015-04-18
CTGCGCAAGGACCACCGCCCGACATATCGCCGCAGGTCGAGGGCGGCAGTGAATGCTCTCATGGGCCTGTATCTTGTGTGGCTATGAGCTTCACGCGCAAGCTGTTAGCCTGGTACAAGCGCAACGCACGCGTCCTTCCGTGGCGCGAAACGCGCAATCCCTATGCCATCCTCGTGTCGGAGTTCATGCTGCAGCAGACGCAGGTAAGCAGGGTTCTGGACTACTACCCGCGCTTTCTCAAGCGATTTCCAACCATCGAGAAGCTGTCCCGAGCGCGTCCGAAGACCGTTCGCGAGGCTTGGGACGGCATGGGTTACTATGCCCGGGCCGCTAATCTCCACGCCCTCGCCAAACAAGTAGCGGAAACCGGATACCGGATACCGGATGACCCTGAGGACTTACGGACACTTCCCGGTGTCGGCCGGTACACAGCGGGCGCAGTCGCGTGCTTCGCGTACGAGAAACCGGTGCCCACGGTCGATACGAATGTGCGCAGAGTACTGGAGCGAGCATTCGGGTCGAAGGACGTCTGGAAGCTCGCTGAGAAACTGGTGCCGAAGAAAGGCGAACGCGCGTGGAGATTCAATCAAGCGCTGATGGAGCTTGGCGCCTTGGTGTGTACGGCGCGCAAGCCCAAGTGCCCGATCTGCCCCCTCAGGAGTGATTGCCTAGCAGTTCGCTCAGCGACCCGAACTCGTACCCGCGGCCCCGAGCGTCCTCGATAATCCCCGGTAACGCGTTGGCCGTCTGCATGCGATCCCCTTCAGGATCGTATCCATCGCCATCGTGCAGCAGCACAATCGCGCCTGGCCTCAAGCGTTTGCGAACGCGCCGCCGGATCTGCTCCACGCCGGGTTTGGCGGTATCGAACACGCCAAACGTCCAGCCGAACACGGTATAGCTCATATCCACAATTATTGATATGAGAAATGGACTCCGATATCCGTGCGGCGCGCGGAACGACCGTGGAGTCACCCCCATCACCGACTCGATCGCATCGTGCGTTTTTCTGAGCTGTGTTCGAATCGTTTTGGGACCGGCGAAATGCAGCTTGACGTGATTATAGGTGTGATTACCAACCAGGTGCCCAGCACCCGCCACGTCCCGTGCGGCGCTCGGAAACCTCCGCACGTGATCGCCAACCATGAAGAACGCCGCCGGTACGCGCGCTGCGGCGAGGGTCTCGAGAATCGCCGGCGTCGCTCGCTCGTTCGGACCGTCGTCGAATGTGAGATAGATCTTTCGATCTCTGGGACCCCGCTCGACTGAAGGCCCGAAGACCAGGTCGAACCCCATCATCCCGTCACCCGCCTGTAAACCGCGAGCACGCGCTGCGTCACGAGCGGCCACGCATGCCGCTCGGCGACGCGCCGCCCCTCCTGAGCCATCGTCTCACGCCGCTCCGCATCGTCGATCAAGGCGTTCACCGCTTGTCCCCAGGCATCGGGGTCGCCGGGCGGGGCGAATACCGCGTGCGCCTGGCTTGCGAGATCGCGGAAGGCGGGAATGTCGGAGACGACAAGCGGCGTGCCGCACGCCATCGCCTCGAGCAGCGTCACCCCAAACGACGCCCGGGTGGTAGGGCACAGATAGACGTCGGCGCTGCGGTAGTAGCCGGGGCGGCCTCCGTTGGCATAGCCCGCGAAGTGGACGCACGGTCCGAGCCGCCGGGCCGCACGCTCCATCCGCGAGCGCCACGGTCCGTCACCGACGACGGTCAGGTGCGCGTCGGGATAGCGCTCGAGTATGCGCGGCATCGCGGCGAGCACCGTCCCGAGATCATTGCGCGGCTCGATTCGCCCGAGCCACAGGAGCCGCGGCGCGTGTCGCTCGACCGCCCCGGGGCCCAGGGCGGGACGGAAGAAGGTCGTGTCCACGCCGTTGGGAATGATCTCCCACGGCGCCGTGAAATAGCGCGCCATCGCGTCCCGCGCTGCGTTGCTGACCGCAATTGTGGCGGCGTGGCGATCCAGCATCCGCTGGAACGGCCGGCGCAGGATGCGAAGACCGATCGAGCCAGGGAACCAGGTGTGAAAGGTGGCTACGACGGGAATGCCGACGCGCCAGGCTGCGCGTGGAGCGACGATGCCCAGCGTGGGATTCAGTCCGCCGTGCACGTGAACGACATCGAAACGTTCCTGGCGAAACAGCGCCTCGAACCGCGCCGTAAGCCGCCAGCCGACGGTGATCCGCGCCACGCCGCCGTTCGCATAGATCACGAGACTCGTGCCGATGCGCCGCACATCGGCGTGCTGCACCGGCTCCCCTAATCCCTGTTTCCTCATATTGGACGTCACGATCGTCGTCGCATGACCGAGGCTGTCGAGCTCTCGCGCGAGATGGTGCACATGTTCCGGCACACCACCCAGCTGCGGGTAGTAGTCCTCCGCGATCAAGGCGATCCGCAGCGGTGTCATCTGGCCCTCTGGTCCAACTGTTCGAGCGCCGACACCACCGCCGCTGGCCGCTCTTCCTGCAGGTAGTGCCCGGCGCCCTGCTCACTGTCGACCGTGAAGGAACGGATGGCGTGACTCATGAGCGCGACTTCCTGCGGCGGCACGTCGCCGTCGTGTTGTGCCGTCCCGACGATCAGCGTCACCGGACACTTGATGTCGCCGAGGCGCGGAGCGAGTTTCGCCGGCTCACGCGCACGCGACATCGCGAGGAAGGTCTTGAGTGTCGCATTGAAATCGCGTGCCTCACCCAGCGTGTAGCCCAGCACGATGCCGTCCGTGACCCACGACGGGTCGCCCGAAGAGTCGAGCAGCATGCCGCGGACCTTGCGGCGCACGAGATTGATTCCGCCGAACAGCTTTACCCACGGCAGGTACCGCATCGCGCTGCGGAACATCGGCGTCGTCGCTTCTTCGGTCGGGCCACCCTCGAGTGAGACGATGCCGCGTACGAGGTCCGGTCTATCGACCGCGAGCCGAAACGCCATCGCCGCACCCAGTGAGTGGGCGAGCACCAGCACCGGTCCCGAGCCCAGCGAGTCGAGTACGGCCGCCATGCGGTGCGCCTGCGCGGTGAGGGAGTAGTCGGCCTTCGGGGGGCGGCTCGAAAAGCCGGTGCCGAGCGGCTCGATGACGATGGGGCGAAACCCCCGAGCGACGAGCAGCGGGAGGACTTTCCGAAATGTGAACGCCGCGCCGAAGAGTCCCGGAATGACGGCGACCGGGCGCCCGGTGCCGGTCCATGCCTCGACGTGCATCGTTTCCGCGGGAGCGACGACGACGTACGGATGCTGGAATGCCAACACTACGGCGTCTCGAGGCGGGAGGCGCGCGAGGCGACGGTGTTCAGGTCGCCGCCGAGCGCATCCATGTTGCGTTGAAAGCGGCAGTCGATGATGAGCAGGCCGACGACATACGCCGCGAGATTCACGATGAAGATGATCGAGAAGATCAGCGAGTACGGCGCCCAGATCCCGAAGTACAGCGCGAAGCGCTTCACCCCGGGATCGAGCTTCGAGCGATCCACGATAGTCGTGAGCAGCAGCACGGCGACCGACGCGAGTACCGCGAGTCTGAGGGACACCAGCCCGCCCACCGCACAGCCCAGAAAAATCACGATCTCAGACGCGCGATCGAGCCACGTATCGAGCCGATGGCCGGCTGCAGAGACGAGGCCAAACTGGCGCGCGATGCCGCCGTCGAGCGCGTCGAGCAGTTGTCCGACTGCGACGAGCCCCAATGCGGGAACGACGCGCCCCGTCGCGAACACGACCGCCGCGGCGGCGCTCACGCCAAACGCCGCCCACGTCACCTGATTGGGCGAGAGCCCGAGCGTGACGTGCACGAATCGCAGGACCGGGCGAATGCCGCGGTCTACAGCGGAGCCAAGAACAGGAGCAAATTCATACATAGCAGGACCACGATGAGGACGGCTTCCTTGGTCTTGTCGGAGACTCCGACGAGAAATCCCTGCGTCACCAGCGGCGAGTACGGATACCACGGCATCTTCTCGTAGCCGACGCTGTAGTCCATCCCGAGGTGAATGAGAAAAAACAGCGCGGGCACCCAGGTTCCCAGAAACAAACACAGTGGGATGATCCAGAGCAGGGCGACAGGCTCCTGGAGTGAGGTTCGCCAGTAATAGCCTCTTTCATTCTTCAACCCAATTGCCCTCAAGTAATACGGAGCCTTGATCGCGTGATCGATGTCCACCCCGACGCCGAAGACGTAGGCGAGCACAGCGTCGCTCCCCGTGAGCTTCAGTACTCTCACGCCCAGCGTCGTCGCGAGCGCGTGGGTGACGATCGTCATATCGAAGACGCAGCAGACGCAGCAGACGCAGCAGGCGCACCAGGAGTCGCCCAGATCAGCAGTAATCCGAGCCCGATCCACACGAAATCGCGCACGCGACTCACGATCGACGTGTACAGGCCGAGCTGCGGATCGAGCCCGAAAAGATTGAAGAGTACATAGTACGCTCCCTCGCGCGCGCCAATCTCGAACGGCACGATGAAGAGGATGTTGCCCGCAAGCGCCTCGAGCCCGCCGATCGTGAACGCGCGCAGGTAGCCGAGCCGGTATCCCAGGCTAGCGACGATGAGGACGATCTCGACCATGAAGATGCAGCGACTCAGATACTCGAGCAGAATCGCCTGGACGAAACGCCCGGGTTGCCTGTGATAGAACTCCGTGATCTGCTGATCGAGCTCCATCAGCATCGCGCGTTTGGGCTCGAGTCGCGCGGCGAGACGGCGAACGAGCGGGACCCGACCCGTCCAATTTAAGATGCGCTCGAGCACCCCGCTCCTGTGAGCCGACATGATGAGCACGAGAATGCACAGGAGGAGCAGCCCCACGACGCCGAGGATGACCAGGACCACCTTCGGCGTCTCATGCGGCAGCACTGCAAACGCGAGCACGACCGCCGTCAACCAGACCAGCACGTACGCGAACGAATTCAGCATCCGATGCAGGATGACAGAGCCGGCGGCGCGTCGTTTCCCGAGCCACGGCGCCAGGGCGGCGACGCGGAACGCTTCACCGCCGGCGTTCACGACTGGTGTCAGAAAGTTCAGTGCGCCCGCGGAGATCGTCACCGCGTAGGTGCGCCAGAACGACGGCCGGTGCGAGTCTCCCATGGTGAGCCGCCAGGCGAGCGCGCTGCACGCGTACACCAGCGCGTAGACCAGCAGGATGGGTACGAACATGAAGCCGGTGCGGCCGGCGTCGGAGATGAGCTGACCGACGCCGATGTGTGCGACCAGATAGCCGAAGATCGCTGCTCCCAGCAGGAAGAGCGCGAGTCGCAGCGGCCGGCTCATTCTACTGCGGCGTAAGAGGCCTCGAGCACCGCCGCGACCTGCGCGATATCGGCCATCGGCCGGGCGCTGTCGCCGGAATCGAGCGTGGTCGCGAAATCATGAAACAGCCCCGCGAACCACTTCGCATACGACGCCTTGTCGAGATCGACGGTGTGATCGAACGACTCCGTCCGGCCCTCGCGCTCGAGTGTCAGGATTCCGCCGCTCCACGTGATGCTGCCGCGCTCGCCGATGAAACGGATCTCGGTTTCACGGCGCCGCGCCGCCCACGTGAGAAACATCGTCGCCATGCGATCGGGATAGGAGAACACGAGCTGCGCCGTATCTTCGACGTCGTAGCCGCCGTGACGCAGGCGGCCGGTCCACGCGCGCACCGACTGCGGGGGCCCCGCGACGTCGAGCAGCTCGTAGACCAGGTGCGTGCCGTGATCGAGCAACACGCCGCCGCGTCCGTCGGCGCGCCGGCCCCGCCAGGGGACGGAGCCACTGCCGGCTCCCGGGTCGGCAGCCACGCGATAGACGCGGAACTCCGCGAGATACCAGCGGCCGATCACCCCGTCGTCGAGCCACCGCTTCAGGCGTAGCCATACCGGGTTGAAGCGGTACTGATGGCACGGCATCACGACGCGCTCGGCATCGAGCGCCGCGGCGGCGAGTGTGGTTGCCTCGGCGCGGTTCACCGCGACCGGCTTCTCGCACAACACGTGATAACCCTGCGACAGGCCCCAGAGCGACAGCTCGAGGTGAGACGAGGTCGGCGTGCAGATGTCGACGAAGTCGAGCGGCCCAAGCTCGACGATCTCCTCGGGACGCGATAATAAAGGAATGCCGTCGATGGGGGTCGTCGCCGCATCGTCCACGATGCCCACGATCTTGAGCCGCGATGCGACTCGCGGATCGGATCGGAACGCGGGCAGGTGACCATTGCGTGCGATGCCGCCCAGACCCAGTAGCACCCCACGATACACGCGCTGACTATCAGGCGAGCTGCGCATGAACCTTCGGCTCGCGCTCGTGGGCCAGAATGAGCCCGATGAGCACGAGATTGAGCGGGCCGATCACGATCCAGCAATACGCGGCCGGCCATCCCGGTACCGCGGTGATGGCGAGTAAGAGGAACCGGATGTTTTGTGCGATCCACGCGCAGCCCTCAACAACCGCGCGCTGGCGCTCCGCCCACGCCAGTTGTAGAGACACCGGCACGGCGCGGCCGGCGAGCGACCGCGCCAGCGCCGTCGTACGCGGGAAGAGCCACGCCTGCCGGCGTACGTAGTCGCCGTAGAACCAGGCTGACAAGCGGGTCCAGATCGATGCGCCGGCGGGAATCGGTGTCCGCTCGGGAAGATCGAGCTCACTTCCCTTGCCGACGGCGAAGTACAGATACGCCTGGCGGATGTAGTCGGCGGCGGCCGCTTGATATGAGTGCGAGAGGATCGCCGCCAGCGAGAGCAGCGGTCCGCGCCAGCCCCATCCCGCCAGGTACAGCCGAGCGCCGAGATGCGCGTACAGGCTGACAAACCGTCCAGTGTCCGCCAAGCCATCGAGGATGCGGCCCATGCGAGTCGACTTGCCACGCAGTCGCGCGAGCTGACCGTCGGCGCTGTCGAGCACGTCCGAGATAACGAAGAGCGCAACGCCGATCGCATTGAGCCACGGACGCGAATACCAGAAGAAGTGTCCAGCGGCGACGCCGAGGATGAGACTCGCCAGGGTGACGCCGTCCGCCGAGATGCGCGTGGGCGCGAGGGTATTAGCGAGCCACCACCCCACCGGTCTGAAGAATCGGCGGTCAGCCCACTCCTCGACGACGGGTCCTTTACTGGCGTACACGCGCGCTGGCCTCTTCGAGCACCGCCTTCATCGTCCCGAGTGCTTCCATCGCTTGCTCATCCGTGATGACGAGCGGCGGGTTGATGCGCACTTCGGGGTTGTAGATCATCGCGATCACGCCGCGCGCGAGCAGCGTGTCGAAAATCCAGCGCGTGATCTTCTTATCGAGCAGCGTCCGCGTCCCGGGCACCACGAGATCCATGCCGAGCATGAGACCCCGGCCGCGCACGTCGCTGACGATCGGAATCTCATCCTCCCAGCGCTGCATTTCGGCCAGCATCACCGCGCCGAGCCGGCGACTGTGCTCGACCAGATCCTCCTCGACAATCGTCCGGATCGTGACGTGGGCCGCGGCCGCCGCGAGCGGGTTGCCGCCGTAGCTCGACGAGCTGCCGCTCGGATTCCCCCAGGGCTTGGAGAACGCGATCGCCTCGCGGGCCACGATGCCGCTGACCGGGAAGCCCCCGCCGAAGCCCTTGCCCACGAGCATCACATCGGGCACGACGTTGTCGTGCTCGACCGCGAACATCTTCCCGGTTCGCCCGAAGCCGGTGATCATCTCGTCGCAGATGAGCAGCGCGCCGATCCCGGTCGCGAGCGAGCGCAGCTCGCGCAGATAGCCGGGCGGCGGCACGACGTTCCCCGCGGTGCCCTGCACCGGCTCGACGATGATCGCGGCGATGTCGTTCGTCGTCTCGAGCGCGATCTTGGAGCGCAGAAAGTCCACGCAGTGCCAGTGGCAGGAGGGGAACGACTTCCCGAACGCGCAGCGCGCGCACGAGGCGTAAGGAGTCGAATAGGCACCTGGCGCGAGGGGACCCAGGCCATGCTTGAAGGTTCCCGACAGGAGCGGCAACACGCCGCCCGTCTTGCCGTGGAAGCCGCCCCAGAAGCCCATGACTTCGTGGCGGCCCGTGGCGGCCCTGGCCAGCCGCAGTGCCGCCTCGACCGCCTCGGCGCCGCTCGAGTAGAGCTGCGTACGGTTCACGTCGCCGGGCGCGAGCTCCGCGATCAGCTTGACCAGCGCGGCGCGATGCTCGGACGTAAAGCTTCCCACGTGCACCCGCTCGAGCTGGCGCGACATCTCGGCGACATAGCGCGGATGGGCGTAGCCGAGACTCGCGACACCGACGCCGGCCAGCAGGTCCACGTAGCGATTGCCGTCCACGTCCCACAGGACCGCGCCCTCGCCCCGATCCATGCAGAGCTTGCTGAAGAGCGCGACGCTCTGCGTTCCGGGCGCTAGGTACTGCGCCTCGAGGTCGAAGATGCGCTGCGACTGGAGCTGTATGTCGAGATCGGTCATGCCGGTTTTCCGTTCGCGGCTTTTTCGTCGATATAGGCGGCGATCGCCGCGGCTGCGGCGATGCGCACGGGAGCGAAGGATGGCCAGTCGTTCAGGTCGATGAGCACGGGCGCGTCCGGCTGCGGGAACGCGACGTCGCCGCCGAACACCTCGAGTCCCACGGCGCGTGCCGCCGCGAACACGAGGTCTTTCAGACTTTGCTCCGAAATTTCGACCCTGCTGCGGTCGGCCGCATACCACGAGAAGAAGCGACCATCGGCGACCGCGTAGAACTTCACGATCGGCCCGCCGACGTGCGCCTGGAGCGCGACGCGCGCAACGCCGCGACGCGCGAACCCGGCGATCGCATCCGTCACACCCGCTTCCTTGGCCGACACGACGTCAGCGCTCGTCTCGGCGTGTACGTCGCCGCGCTTGACCCATACAGGCCGGCCGTCGCCGTTCAGCTGATGGACCAGCGGCAGCAGCGCCTGCGGCTCGGCCGTCGGCACGATGAGCGTGCGCGGGAACGGCAGTCCGGCGGCGGCCATATGACCGACCAGCCGGTGCCGGTGACAATTCAGGACGCTCTCCGGCGGATTTACGGCCAGCGCTTCGCGCGGAACGAGATCGAGCAGCCGCTCCGATGCCGCGGGACCCTGGCACATGTTCACATACAGTTCAGCCGCCGGGAGCCGGCCGGCCGCGACGTCTCCCTCACCCGTGCGCGTAACCCGCCAGCCCCGCTGCTCCAGTTCCGCGACCGTGTCGTCGAGAATCGCGGTGTCGTTCCGCCGGTGTGATTCGGGCGAGTACGTGGGACTCCGGTACAGCGCGACCAGACGCTTCATTGCTCGTCTCCAGCGGGAGCCGTGAGCCAGCGCTCCGCCGCGTCGAGGTCGCGCTTGTGATCGAGATCGATGATGCGCGGCACTTCGACCGTCGCGACAGGGGCGCGCAGCTCGACGAGCAGCCGCAGGAATGCCCGCATGCGATGCAGCGAGGCGACCGCGACCGCCGCGAGACGTCGAGCCTGGGGACTCAGACCGTACACGCCGCCCGTGACGAGCAGTGGAGCCCGAGGAGGCGTGTCGAAGATCCCGGTGGCCAGGCCCTCGGCATCGCGCGTGACGTAGAGCGGCAACTCGTCGTCCACGAATGGAGTGACCGCGAGCACCGCGACCGACCCGGCCGCGAGACGCTCAGTCACGCCGGCGTACAGACGATGCCAGTCGCGCGGCGGCATCACCGTATCGACCATGGCGCAGAACACGGGGCCGGGCGGGACGGTCGCGAGTCCCGCGACCAGGGTGTGCAACGACGACGGCGTGCGGCACGCGCGCACCACGGCGGGTCCTGGCACATCCACGGTTATGCCCTCGCGGACCATGCACGTGATCGACTCACAGCCCAGGTCGGCGAATGTCTCGATCAGGTTGACAATCTGAGGCCGCCCGGCGACTTCCACGAGGGGCTTGGGCGTCTCGACGCCATCAGCGGCCAGCCGGGAGCCGCGGCCACCCGCGAGGATGAGTCCCTGCATCACGATTCGAGCACTCGGGCGAGATCCGAGAGTGTGGAAAGGCGCACGGTCGGTATTCCCGTCTCGTTGGACTTCTCCGTCGCCGGTGCGAGCCAGGCGGTGGACAGGCCGAGCGCCGCGGCGGGCCGGATATCCGACTCGAAGTTGTCGCCCACCATCCAAGCGGGCTTCGACGTCAGCCCCGGGTGACTGAGTGCGTGCTGGAACAGCCGCGGGTCCGGCTTAGTGATGCCCACGCGTCCCGAATCGGCCACCACGGAGAAATACTGCATCACGCCGAGCTCCTCGAGGCACCGCTCGAGATTGCCGGTGAAATTGGAGACGACGCCAAGGTGATAGGATTTATGCAGCCGCGCGAGCAGCTCTTCGTTGCGGCGCACCATCGCGCACGTCGACGAATGGAACTGATCGGCGATGGCTCGCGCCGGAAGCGCGGCGCCGTCCGAGAGCCGGGGTAACAATAACGCGGTTTGAGCGTCGACCATCGCGCGGAATCCCAGCCTCTCTATGCCCGAGAGCCGCTCGAGGGCTCGGTCCGATTCACGAAACGCGCGGTCAAATGCGGCGAACGACTGTTTGCCACCCACCGAGCGGTACGCGGCGTGAAAGCGAACGCTCCAACGGGAGCCGTCCGCGTCCAGGGTCCCGCCGAAGTCGAAGAGAACCAATCCACGCACTCCGACAACGACCCCCAAATCAGGGGGATGGTCACAGGCAGAAACGTCGCCTAGCACGAGGTTTTGCATGTCCTATCTGAAAAGAGTCCCTGAAACAAGCGCAAGCAACGCAAAGATCCCGGCAACGGTCGCAAAGATAGCCTGCCGCCTGCGCAACCCGCCGAAGCTCTCCGGCAACTCTCCCCGCGGGTCGAGTTCCAGCCGCCCCAGGCGTGCCGCTGTTGGCATCACCAGCCCGATTGCCACGATCGCCCCCAGCAAGCCCAGGCCCTGCATTGCCATGAGCCAGGTTGGAACGGTCGCGCCCTTGAAGTATGGAACTGACAGCACGATCCCGCTCACCACCACTAGGACAGAACCGGGGCCGATCAGATTTCGTGACACGACGCTCATCACCCGGTAGACCGCCAACCGCTGATCGGGCGGGAAGTACTTGGCGGTAATACCACTCAACATGACGGCGAGCCCGCCACCCAGCCACGCGACGAATCCCATGACGTGGACGAACAGCCAGAAGCCTCTCACGTCCGGCTCATGACCTCCGGCAGCGGCTGCCGGCCGGCAAACCCTGCTTCCAGCTCGTGCCAGTGGATAATGCGATCCTCGCCGAACTTCCAGCACCAGAGGATCTCGCGCTCGTCCAGGCGGCCGTGAAAATCGACGAGTCCTTCGTCGAACGCCTTGAACTCGCAGCCGATCTGCTCGAGCTCGCCGAGGTAGCCGTTGATTTTGGCGGCGACGGTATCGATCTCCGTCTTCAAGCCGAGCTGCTCCTGCGATTCGCCCCACTCGGGGCGAGCCTGAGAAGCGACCAGCCCGTAGCGGTCCACGAGATCCTTCCATTGGGGATAAACCGTCATGATGTCCTGCACGACGCGCTTCACCAAAGGGAGCGTGCGATTGGCCTCGGCGAGGGTGAAAAACTTGTGGGGCACGTCAGAAAAACTAAGGCGCGGGCATGCAAAAACTAGACGCCGGGACAACCCCTAAACCACTACGATCCCCTGAATCTCTTCAGGGTGTGGTATGAACCCCACAACGCGCTTATCACCATTCAGGACGACGATCGTCGCCCGGATGTGATGATCCGCAGCATCCAGTTGCTTCGCCAGCTGGAATCCCTTGAGCTCGGTCTCGGGTTTTACGACGGGCGTATCGGTGCGCGCATGATCCGCGGCCGAGCAGTCGGTTGGATCGTGTCCCGCGCCAACACAGCGCGCCACGATGTCGCGATCGGAAATGGTCCCCAGGTAGTGACGGTCTTTGGGATTATCGACGACGGGCACGACCGAGATATTCTTGACGCGCATCAACGCCGCGACCTCAGACGAGGTAGCGCCTGCCGCAGCAATTACCGGATCGGCAATCATCACTTCCGATGCTCGCATGAGCTTATCCTAAGGCTTTTTTTGTTGCCTGGTAACCCATCTCGACGTACTCCTGCACGCGCTCGACCGCGAACGTCGCCTCGCGCTCCGCGACCGGCCGCACATAGATGAGCCGCGGCCCGTCCTTCGGCCAGTCCGCGAGTGTCCGCTCCGCCTGTTCCGCCATCATGATGCGCATCGCTTCGCCGTGCGTCCGCACGACGCGCGGAATGCGCGCGGGAACGGGAGCGTCTGGTGGTTGTGGCTGATCGCCGTTCGGGGACGGCCCGCCTCGTTCGTCGAAGCCCGGACCGACATTGACGGCGACAAACAGGTCGGCGTCCTTTGCGACCTCGCGCGCCGGACCGAGCGGCAGCACGGCTCGGAGCCCGCCGTCGCCGAGGCGCCGGCCGTCCGCTTCGAGCGGCGGGAAGTAGAGTGGTAGCGCGCACGAGGCGTAGAGCGCGTCCGCCAGCTCGATCTCGCGTTCGTCCGGGCCGCCGAGCAGCAACAACTCACCGCTGTCGAGATCCGTGGCGGTCACGGTGAGCGGGATGCGCAGGTACTGGAACCGCGTGTTGGGGACGATGCAGGCGATGGCGCGGCGCAGCGCCGAGGCCGGAAACAGACTGCGGGCGAACAGACCCATCAGCAACACCAGCGGATTGAACGGCGCGACGTCTTTGCGGCGAATCCCCATCGCCCGGCGGCGCACCTGATCGAACGACATCCCTGCCCCGAGGGCGGCGCCGACTACCGCTCCCATGGACGTCGCGACGATATGGCTGGGAATCAGGTTTGCTTGCTCCAGCGCCCTGAAGGCTCCCGCGTGTGCAAGCGCCTTCGCTCCGCCGCCCGACAAGACCAGTACGACTTTACTCACCCCGGCCTTGCTCGTAGCGGCGCTCCATCACCCGCTTCGCGCGCCGCTTGGCGGCGCGGTCGTAGCGGCGCTTCTCATCCGCGGTCTCGGGGACGATCGGCGCGATTTCCGTCGGGCGGCCGTTCTCGTCCAGCGCGACGTAGGTCACGTAGCACGAATTCGTATGTCGCTTATCTCCCGTCAACACGTTCTCGGCGAGCACCTTGACGCCCACCTCCATAGACGTGCGCCCCGCGAAGTTCACGCGCGCCATCGCCGTCACCAGTTCGCCGACGTGGATCGGCTCACGGAAGTCGACCTTGTCGACGGAGACGGTCACGCACTCGCGGTGGGCATGACGGATGGCGGCGACAGCAGCGACGCGGTCAACGAGCCCCAGAATGTGGCCGCCGAACACGTTGCCCATGATGTTCGCGTGATGCGGCATCATCAGCTCGGTGAGAACAGATTCGGATTCGCGCGGGTGACGGGGGGGGCCCTGCTGCGCCATCAGTAATCCACGGGCCTCAGGTAGAATTCGCCGATGGCGGTCTGCGACAGGACGGCCACGGTCGGCAGCCTGCGCTTCCAGTGCGTCGAGTCGAGACGCTTCCGGACGATCTCCACCTCTTCCTTAGTAAAGCCGCGCGACTCCTCGCCCCTGATCAGGTGATAGAGAATTCGATCCGCGTTCAGGTAGGAAACGCCGAGGTCTCCTTCATCTGTTTGGCCTTTGATCAGGTCGGCGGTTGCAGGTTTGGCCACGATCTCTTCCGGGACGCCGACGTGCCTGGCCAGCGCCCACACCTGCGTCTTGAACAGATCGCCCAGCGGATTCACGGGCGGGGCATCGTCGCCGTGCCAGGTGAAGTAGCCGAGCAACCGCTCGGACTTGTTGCTCGTGCCCAGCGGCAGCGCTTTGTACTTGGCGGAAAGGTCGAACAATACAATCATCCGCTCGCGCGCCATCACGTTGCCGAGCCGGTGCGGATCGGCATCGCCGATCTGCTTCAGGTATCCGTCCACCGCGTCGGAGATGTCGACCGTGACCGCGGGAATCCCGAGCTTGTCGATGACGAGCTGCGCGTGCGCGAGACTCTCAGGGCTCGAGGTGCGGTACGGCATCCGCACGCCGGTGACGTTTTCCTTGCCGAGCGCCTCGGCGGCGAGGAATGCGGTGAGCGCGGAGTCGACGCCGCCGGACAGACCGACGAGACCCTTCGTGAAGCCGCGGCGCCGCACGACTTCGTCCTTCAAGAAACTGACGAGCCAGCGCCGGGTCAGTTCCGGGTCGATGCCGAGGGGATCGTCGTCTGGTACTCGATGGGCGACGACATCAACGTGCGCCGTGCGCGGTGCGCCGTGCGCCGGAATGCCGTTGGTCTCAGGGTCGAACCTCACTTTCTGGGTCTGCTTATCACCGCTGAGGCTGCGGGTCAGGACGGGGAGCGCGCTTTGCAGATCGGCGAGCAATGGAGAGTCCGACCGCGCTGTCGTCAGCGAATCGAGATCGATGTCCGCCGTCAGCAGCGCCTCTTCGAACAGCGGCCCTCGCGCCAGCACTCTCCCCGTCGGATCGATCACGGCCGACGCACCGGGGAATCCCTTGCCGCCCTCGAAACCGACGAGGTTCGCGAGCGCGACAAACACGCCGTGCTCCTCGGCGATGCCGCGCACGATCCGCTCCCAGCGAATCACCGACGCCGGCAGCGACTCGCCTTCACAGTCCTCAACCTCGCCCAGTCCCCTCGCCGGTGACGCACTCGGCA
>WNEY01012193.1_pt1 | contig 14608 bp, 15 predicted proteins | sample 5400531 | NCBI WGS metagenome assembly WNEY01 (sample SAMN13153338, study PRJNA577476) | soil metagenome | isolation source: 200 cm saprolite under Douglas fir tree site 1 | place: USA:California | collected 2015-04-18
CCGGTCGTAGAAATCCAGCACGATTTCATTCAACGGCAGCTCATACAGCAGTAGCACGCGCCCCGTACCGATGTACTCGAACTTTTTCTGAATCCCGCGCTTGTCCTCGAGCAGCTTCAGAATCTCGCCGAGCGATTCTTCGCGCGTGATCACCGTGGCGTCGATGATCGGCTCCTCCACTTGCTTGATGGTGGCGGGGTCGGGGAACTTCTGCGGATTGTTGACCTCCAGCACGCGTCCGTCGAGCAGCGTCACCTGGTAACGCACGCCGGGCGCGGTGGTGATCAGATCGATTTGAAACTCCCGCTCCAGGCGCTCCTGCACAATCTCAAGGTGCAACAGCCCCAGAAAGCCGCAACGGAAGCCGAATCCGAGCGCCGCGGAATTTTCCGGCTCGAAGCTGAAGGCGCTGTCGTTGAGGCGCAGTTTTTCCAGCGCGTCGCGCAACAGGCCGTGCTCGTGCGACTCCACCGGATAAAGCCCGGCGAACACCATGGCTTTCAGCGGCTCGAATCCGGGCAGCGGCTCGGCGGGAGGGTTCGCGTGCTCGACGATCGTATCGCCGATCTGGGCGTCGGAAACCGTCTTGATGTTGGCGAACAGGAAACCGACTTCGCCGGCGGCCAGCTCGTCGCAAGGGATCGGCTTGGGCGACTGGTAGCCGAGCCCATCCACTTCAAAGACGCTATTGGTGGCCCACAGCCGGATCTTCATGCCCTTTTGGACGCGGCCTTCGATCACGCGAGTCAGAATGATGACGCCGCGATACGGATCAAACCACGAATCGAAGATCAGCGCGCGGAGCGGCGCATCAGGCGATCCCTTGGGCGGAGGCACCAGGTGCACCACCGCTTCGAGAATGTTATCGATGCCGGTCCCATTCTTCGCGCTGGATAGAATCGCGCCGCTCGCATCGAGGCCGATCACGTGCTCCGCAGGCCTGGAGGCTGCGCGAAACTTCGTAGGTGAAATCGACGTGGCCGGGCGTGTCGATCAGGTTGAGCTGGTAATCCTCGCCGTCCTTCGCGCGATAGTGCAGCCGGACCGCATGCGCTTTGATGGTGATGCCGCGCTCGCGTTCGAGGTCCATCGTGTCCAGCACCTGTGCCATCATCTCGCGCTGCGAGAGAGCGCCGGTCATTTCGAGCAGGCGGTCGGCCAGCGTCGACTTGCCGTGATCGATGTGCGCAATGATGCTGAAGTTGCGGATGTGCGCGGGGTCCATGCGGGTCTTTTCGTGTGCGCTATGATGTTGCTCGGAACCCCAATTATCACACGATGTCCGAGGACTCTCTCACCTGGCAAGGTCTCGACGGGCGCGGCCTCAAGTTCGCGATCGTGGTGGCGCGGTTCAACGGCGCTATTACTGAAAAGCTGCTGGCCGGGGCATGCGAGGCACTCAAAAAGGCGGGCGCGGAAAGCCACCAGGTGTTTCACGTTCCCGGCGCATTCGAGCTTCCGCTGGCCGCCAAGAGGCTTGCGCAGCGCGGCGGGTTCGACGCCATCATCGCGCTGGGCGCCGTGATTCGCGGTGAAACTCCGCATTTCGATTATGTAGCGGGCGAGACTGCTCGCGGATTGCAGCAGGTGGCGCTTGAAACCAGCGTGCCCGTCGCTTTTGGGGTGCTGACGACCGATACCTACGAGCAGGCGGAGTCGCGCGCGGGTGGCGACCGGGGCAATAAAGGTTACGACGCCGCCATGACGGCGATCCAAATGGCCCGGTTTTAGGTATGCCTGCCCGCCACCGGTCCCGGCAACGCGCTCTTCAGGTTCTTTTCCTGTGGGACCAGCGCAAGCAGGAAATCGGCGAGGCGATTTCGTCATTCTACGAGACCCTCTGCTCCGAAGAAGAGCAGCCGAGCGGCACGCCGCCGGACGAATTCATGGAAACGCTGGTGCGCGGCGCCTCGGCGAAATCGAGCGAGATCGATCAGAGGATCACAGAGAAATCGGACAACTGGCGGCTGGAGCGCATGCCCGCTGTGGACCGCAACATTCTGCGGCTGGCGGTTTACGAGATGAGCGAGCTACAGACGCCCGCCCCGGTAGTGATCGATGAGGCGCTCGAGCTGGCGCGCCAGTTTTCAGGGGACGAATCGGTGTCTTTCATCAACGGCGTGCTCGACGCCGTGCACCGCGGCGCCAGGTGAATCCGCTTCGAATCGTTCTGGTTGCTCCGCGGAATCCGCTCAACATCGGAGCGGCGGCGCGCGCCATGAGCAACTTCGGATTCTCCGAGCTGCGCCTGGTGAATCCCTACGATGTCGCGTTCCGCGAGGCGCGTTCCGCGGTCAAGGCGCAGGGCATTCTGGCGGCAGCGCGCGAATACTCGAGCGTGGCCGAAGCCGTGAGCGATAGCGCTCTGGTGGTCGGCACCACCTCGCTCGGGCCACGTGCGCTCGAGCATCCCCTGCGGCGCTTGGAATACGGGGGCAAGCTGATCGCGAAGAAACTAGTGTCGGCACCGGTGGCGCTGTTGTTCGGTTCGGAAAAATTCGGCCTGTCGAACGAGGATGTGAGCCATTGCCATTGGCTGATGCGCATTCCGGCGCGGGAAGCGCATGGGTCAATGAACCTGGGGCAGGCGGTGGCGGTGTGCCTCTACGAGATCATTCGCAATCCGGCGACGGCGAAAGTCAAGCCCGAGGCACGCCGCGCGGCGGACGCGGAGGAGCTGGAGCGGCTCACGGAACGGCTCGAGGAAGTGCTCGATCGCTCGGGTTATGTTCACGCGCGGGTAGAGGGCTCGACGCGCATGAAGATCCGGCGGCTGGTTCGCCGCCTGAATCTAAACGCGCATGACGCGGAAGTGTGGATGGGAATGCTGCGGCAGATCCTATGGAAGCTCAAAAGCGGCGAATCCGGCTGAGGCATGAATCCGGATGATATCCTGCTGATGAATGACGAAAGTTACGCTGCATTACGAGCTGAGCCGGCCGCTCAGTGACTCCGATCTGGAAAGCATCTCCCGTGTGCACAGCGTCTACGGGATAGTGCGCGTGCAGGTGGCGCCGGCGCTCGATAAGATTACGGTCGATTATGACGCTTCGCGCCTGATGAAGCAGGACGTAGAAGCGGTACTCGCGCGCCACGACATCCCGATCCGGGCGGCCGCCCCGGTTAGCGCGGTTGCGTAATGAAGCGGAAAAGAATCACTCGCGATGCAACGCCGCTCAAGGCACGGCCCGAAGCCGCCGCGCGCGCCAAAGGGAGTAAGACCCATGATTACCGCTCCTGGCTTGGGCTCGCGCTGAAGGTCCCTCTCAATCCGAAGCCGCGCTTCCGGAATGAAGACGAATTGTGGACGTAGACGGCTCCGCCGTTCTGGCTCAACGAACTCGCTAAGTCCAATCCTATTTCTTCAATCCGGGGATTCCGCCCAGGGTGGGCGCCATTCGCACGGCTCGCAAGATCGATTCGGCTACCGCCTCGGCGGCCGCGACTCCCAGGGCGTCGATGGGCGCGCTCGCCTTGCCGGCCGATAGTGCCACCACCAGGTCGCCGTCCGACATGGTGTTTACGGGATTGATGGCGCGCGCCATGCCGAGCTGCGCGAGTTGGGCGAGCTTGGTAGCTTCCACTTTGTTGAGCGCGGCGTTGGTCGCCACCACCACCAGCGCGGTATTTTCACGCGTGAATCCGGTGGGGCCGGAGGCTTTCATCAGCCGCGCACTGTCGGCGAACTCCATCGAATCGGACGTCTTGCGAGCGCCGGCGATGATCCTTCCGGTGGCTGGGTCGCGCACGTCTCCGACCGAATTCACGGCCGCCAACGCTGACACCATGATCCCCGCGTTCTTTCCGTCCAGGGCTACGGTCCACGAGCCGATGCCCGATTTCATGGCCTGCTTCATGCCCAGAAGTTTGCCCACGGTCGCGCCGGTCCCTGCCCCCACAGCGCCCTCTACGACGGCCTTGTCGGTGGCTGCGGCGGCCGCTGCCTCGCCCATTTCACGCGTGGGACGCACGCCTTTTTTGCCGATTCCAAGGTCGTATAGAATCGCCCCAACCACGAGCGGCACCGGTCCGGCGCCGGTTTTGAAGCCGATCCCTTTGTGCTCGAGAAAGCGGCGCACGCCGCTGCCGGCTTCGAGTCCAAAGGCGCTTCCGCCGGAGAAAACCACGGCATGGATGCGGCCGGTGACGTGCATAGGACTGAGGAGGCCCCATTCCTCGACGCCACTCGCCGAACCGCGAATATCACCCCCCGCCACGGCCCCGCCCTCGCATAGCACGGCGGTGCACCCCGTCAATCCGTCATAATCGGAAGCATGGCCGACCAGGAGTCCGGGGATGTCGGTAAGGCCCTTCATTTTGCTCTCATGTTAGCATCTACGATTCCGGGAGACTCGGCTTGCTCGATTTCCTAAAGAACCCTATCGCGACGTTCCAGGACTTCCTTTTTTTGAGCGGCAGGGCAATCCGGAATATTTTTCGCGCTCCTCATTATGCCGACGACATTCTGCTCCAGATGGACATCATCGGCGTGGGTTCTCTGTTCATCGTCGGCCTGATTGGTTTCTTCAGCGGCGTGGTCATGGCCCTGCAGATGTCGCGCGCGCTCTCTACCTACGGTGCGCAGGGGCAGATCGGCCAGATCGTCTCGATCACACTGGTGCGCGAGCTGGGACCGGTGCTGAGCGCAGTGCTGGTCGCGGGCCGCAACGCCAGCGGGATGGCCAGCGAGCTCGGCTCGATGCGCGTCACCGAACAGATTGACGCCATGCGCGCCCTGGGCACCGATCCCATTCAGAAACTGGTGACGCCACGGCTGATCGCTACCGCGCTGGTTTTGCCCTTGCTGACCGTCATCGCGGATTTCCTGGGCTTGGTCGGGGGATATTTCATCGCCGCAACGATGTTGAATATCACGCAGTCGCAATATTGGAGCTCGGCCTGGCAGGTCTTGGAATACAACGATCTCACGCAAGGGCTGGTGAAGCCGTTCCTATTTGCGATTGTGGTGGCGCTGGTCGGTTGCTTCTACGGGATGCGCACGGTGGGCGGAACCCAGGGCGTGGGACGGTCTACCACCAAGGCAGTGGTCGTCGCCTCGGTTTGGATTTTCGTCATCACGTCGATGCTAGACCCCTTGTTTGTGAATCTTTAAAATGCCCGGCGATTCGACAGTTGTGCGTTTTAAGGACGTGAGCCTTTCTTTCGGCACGACGCCGGCGCTGGCTGACGTGTCTTTTGAAATCAAGGCGGGAGAAACCGGCGTCGTGCTGGGCGCCGCCGGCAGCGGCAAGACCATGCTGCTCAAGACCACCGTTGGTCTGGTGAAGCCGGATTCGGGGCGTATCTATCTGTTTGGCCAGGATGTGACGGACCTCAAGGAGAGCGAGCTCTACGATATCCGCGCCAAAGTTGGAATCCTGTTTCAGGAAGGCGGCCTGTTCGATTCGCTGACCATCGAGGAAAACGTGGCGTATCCGCTGCTCAATCAGCATGCCCTCCATCAAAATGGGACACGCCCGGCCGAGGACGTCGACAATCGCGTGCGTGAGGCGCTGCGTTTCGTCGAGCTCGAGCACACGCTCGAAAAATTTCCCAACGAATTGTCGGGCGGCATGCGGCGGCGTGTCGGCATCGCGCGCGCGGTGGTTACCAGGCCGGCGCTGGTGCTCTACGATTCCCCCACCGCGGGACTCGATCCCATCACGGCCAACACCATCATCAGCGTGATTCTCAAAGAGCGCGATCTCCGCAACACGGCGTCCGTCATGGTGACGCATCGCTATCAGGACGGGCATCTTATGGCTAATTTTCGCTACAATCCGAGCAATGGCCAGATCGAGCCGGCGGCGCGCACCGTGCGAGAGGGGATCGGGGCGGAGGTCAGCCAGGTGACCACCAAGTTCCTGGTGATGCGGGAGGGTCGTCTGGTTTTTGAAGGCTCGGAAACCGAATTGAGAGCCAGTGCCGATCCTTACATTCAGAAATTCGCTAGAGCGGGAACCGCCTAGGCATCTATGCCGACCCAAGAAAAGAAGCGCTGGGCGCAGTTGAAAGTCGGATTTCTGGCGGTGAGCGCGCTGGCCCTGCTGGCGTTTTTGATCTTCCTGATGACCAGCTCCAAGGGGCTGTTCAAGAGCAGGTCGGAGATCTACACCTACCTGGATGACTCGGCCGCCATCGCGCAAGGCGCGCCCGTGCGGCTCAATGGAATCACGGCGGGAAAAGTGGCGGAAGTTAAGCTCTCGGGTTTAACTGAACCCAACCGCATTGTGAGAATAACGATGCAGGTGGATAACGAATTCCTGCCTTTGATCCCGGTAGACTCAATGGCGGGCATCGCCGCCGAAAATCTGCTGGGCACCAAGTACATCAATATCAAGAAGGGCCGCAGCCAGACCGCCGTGAAGCCGGGCGCGGAGCTCAAGAGCATTGATACGCGCGAATTTGACGAGGTGGTCCAACAGGGCTACAGCGCACTGAGTGCTCTGGACGGCATTCTGAAAAAATTGGACGGAATCCTGACTTCGGTTCAGGTAGGCCAGGGCACCATCGGCAAGCTGCTCTCGGACGAGGAGCTGTATCGCAAGCTGGTCGCCGTTGCCAGCGAAACGCAGAAGGTGATCGCCACGCTCAATTCCGACCAGGGCACGCTGGGCAAGCTGATGCACGACGATAGCCTGTACACCGACGTGCGCGGGACCATCGCGCGCGTCGACATGCTTCTGGGTACTCTGCAGCAGGATTTGCAGGGCCAGGGCACCGTGGGCAAGTTGATGAAGGATCCGGCTCTGTACGACGAGGCGCGTTCCACCATCGGCGACGTGCGTAAACTGCTGGCCGGCATCGACCAGGGGCAGGGCACCGTCGGCAAGCTGCTCAAGAGCGACGACCTGCACAACCAGCTTCAGGCGACAATGGGGCGCCTGGATGCACTGCTCGACAAGGTCAACAGCGGCCAGGGCACCATTGGGCAGCTTCTGGTGAATCCGGCGCTATACGAGTCGCTCGATGGAACCACGCGCGAGATGAACGGGCTCCTCAAGGATTTTCGCGCGAATCCGAAGAAATTTCTGCGGATCAAGCTGGCCATGTTCTAGTGTGGTGAGTCCGAGGTTCGCAGAAGAATTCGCGAAGTGGGGCAGGCCTGCGGCCGGCGCATTCGCCGCTCTCCGGCTTCCTATGAAATCAAGGCCGGGCCAGTGAGCCCGGCGCAGGCGAGAGCGCCTGTCCCACGCTCTGACTCAGGAGACTAGTGAAGCGCCTGGTGGTCAATGCCGATGACTTCGGCTTTACGCGCGATGTGAATCAAGGGATCGTCGAGGCGCACTGCCGTGGAATTCTGACGGCGACCACTCTGATGTCCACCGGTGAGGCCTTCGAACACGCCGTGCAGCTCGCGCGGGAGAATCCTTCGCTGGACGTGGGCTGTCACCTGGTACTGGTGGGCGCCCCCCCGCTTCCGCGGACCGTCCTCGAATTGACGCGCGCCCTGGCGGCCGGGCGTATCAAAGTCTTCGACGAGTTGACCGCGCAAGTGCGGCGCATTTTGGACGCGGGTCTTCGGCCCACTCACCTCGACACCCACAAGCACACCCATCTACTTCCGCCCGTCCTGGACGCGGTGGCGCGCATCTCGGAAGAGTATAAGATTCCCTGGGTCCGGCGGCCTTTCGATTTTCCCTTGACACCCGCGGGGGTCTCCTGGACCAAACGCGCCACCAGCCGTGCCTTCGGCGTGGTACGCCGCCGATTCGCGCGTGTCCTGGCGCGGCACGGTTGCCGTTCCACGGATCACTTCGCCGGTTTTCATGGGTTCTGCACCGATGAGCTGCGCGCGGCACGCACGCGCCTGAAAGAAAGCCGGGAGCAGGAGCTACGCGCGTTGACATCCCCTGAAGTGCGCGCCGCTCTGGAAGAGTCGGGTGTGAAACTGGTGAACTACCACGAGCTTTAGACTAGCTGGGTGCTAAAAAACACTTGTGCGTACCGCTCCCTCGCGGTCGCGGCTCTGTAACGGCCTCATTTAACGTAAGCGGTGTTAGCGCAGCGTCTGCCAGCGGGCGATCATGAAACCCAGGAAGCCGGTCGCATTGTAGGCCGCATGCAACAGGAAGGAGGCGGAGGTCGAACCCGTCCGGTACCGCACATATCCGAACACCGCCCCGGCCACCCCGATCAGCGCCACCTGTTGCCACGCCCACGCATTCTGCGGTCCGTGCAAGAGAGCGAAAGGAAGCGTAGTGAGAAGGATGCCGATCCATGGTCCCAGCGAGCGCGCCAGCAGCGGCAGCAGGAATCCACGGAAAAGCATTTCTTCGAAAATAGGGGCTAGAAACACTCCGAACACCATCACGACGGCCAGCGACGCGCGGCTGGTGATCATGTCTTCGATGGGCGAGTGCACCAGCGGCGCACGTAGCAGGACGCCCAAGGTCGAAAGGCCGATGGCCAGCGCCGCTCCCAGCGCGAGCAGGCGGGGCGCTTGGAGAATTGGAAACGCCCACCCCATCGAGCTCCAAAGGGGCCGGCGGTACCGGAACGAGATCAGCAGATACAGCGCCCCCAGCAGAAACACGTACATGAACGATTGGAATGCCAGCGTAGTGGCTGCGTCGCCCGCGAAAAAGCGAGGCGCCAGCGCGCGGCTGCCGCGCAAGAGCAGGGCTGCCAGGGCGACGGACGGCAAAATCGCGCTCGCGAACAGCGCCAAATCTTCGTAGCCCCAGAAAGGCGTGCGAGGCGGCTCGACCGCAGGATTCACGCCTCTCCTTCGATCAACGCCGCGGCCAGCAGAGGGATCATCAACTCGTGATGGCCCGTGATCGCAAATCCGCGGCCCCCGGATTTGGCGTGGGGCCGCTCCACTACGTTCACCTTGGGGCGGTAGTGCTGCAGAAAATCGAAGTTCACGGTGGTGAATCCGGCTAACGAGTAGCCCAGATTCCGCACGACCGAGACTGCTTTCAAGAAAACCTCCGGCAACACCACGGCGGAGCCCACGTTCAAATAGACGCCGCCTTGATCGAGCCCGCGAACGATCGAGCATAACAACCGGAAGTCGTGATGCGTGCCCGCGCCGATCGCGGAGCCGTCGGCCGCCGGGTGAGTGTGCGGGGTATCGGTGCCCACGGCGACATGCACCGTCACCGGCACGTTGGCTTGGTACGCGGAGCAAAGCAGGCTATGGGGCGCAAACTGAGGCTTCGCCAGCTTTTCCAGAGCGCGGCCCAGCGCCTCGCCCATGCCGATCCCGTCCCGGCCTCCTTCCGTGATGGCGACGTTCATCTCGCGACCGGTCTCTTCGGCGGCGCCGAAGCGGCCGTCGGGCAACACCGCCTCGACATCCTCGCTGGTCTGGCCGGCGATGGCGATCTCGAAATCGTGAATCGATGCGGCGCCGTTCATGACGAAGCCGGTTACCCATCCGCGGCGCATCAGGTCGAGGATGACGTCCGCCAGTCCGCACTTCACTACGTGGCCGCCCATGCCCCACAAAATCGCGCGCTTTTCGGCCCGCGCGCGGCGCACCGCGTCGATCACTCCGCGGAAAGAATCCGCAGCCAGAATTTTCGGCAGCGAACCGATCCAGCCCGCGACGCCCTCGCCTTTCCGATACGGCCGCGCGAAGTCCTCGACGCGCACCTTCCCGCCGCGCGCGTCAAGCGGCACGGTTTTCAGCCCATCGAAGGAAAGCGGCTGGTCCGAGTACCGGCTCACGCGGCTCTCCGGTTGCGAAGCGCTTTCTTCAGCGCGTGCCCGGTATGGCTCTTGGGATTCCGGAGAATTTCCTCGGGCGTTCCGCACGCCACCACCTGTCCTCCGCGCTCGCCGCCTTCCGGACCCAGGTCGATGACCCAGTCCGCCGTTTTGATCACGTCCATTTGATGTTCGATCACCACGACAGTATTGCCCAATTCGACCAGGCTGTGCAGGACATCCAGCAGCTTGCGTATGTCTTCGAAGTGCAGGCCGGTGGTGGGCTCATCCAGAATGTAAAGTGTTTTGCCGGTCTGGCGGCGGCTCAGCTCGCGCGCCAGCTTGATGCGCTGGGCCTCTCCGCCCGAAAGCGTCGTGGACGATTGCCCCAGGTGCAAGTAGCCGAGGCCCACCTGGACCAGCGTTTCGAGCCGCGCCCGGATCTGCGGGATGTTTTCGAGCAGCGAGAGCGCCTCGTCGACGGGCGCTTCGAGCAAATCGGCAATCGAATAGCTCTTGTATTTGACCTGCAGTGTTTCGTGATTGTAGCGGCGTCCGCGGCAGACGTCGCAGGTCACGTACACGTCGGGCAGGAAGTTCATCTCGATGCGCTTCTGGCCGTCGCCCTGGCAAGCCTCGCAGCGGCCTCCCTTGACGTTGAAGCTAAAGCGACCGGGCTTGTAGCCGCGCTCCCGCGATTCGGGGAGCATCGAATACAGGTCCCGGATGTACGTGAAAACCTGCGTATAGGTGGCGGGGTTCGAGCGCGGCGACCGCCCGATGGGAGCCTGGTCGATCTCGATAACCTTGTCCAACAGATCCAGGCCCGTGATGGAAGCGTGCGCGCCCGGCTCGGCCCGCGATCCATACACCTCTTTCGCCGCCGCGCGATAGAGTACATCGTTCACCAGCGTCGATTTTCCGCTGCCTGAAACGCCGGTCACGACGACAAACAATCCCAGCGGGAATTCCACGTCGATCTTTTTGAGGTTATGCTCGGCCGCGCCATGGATCGCGATGCGGTTCTTCCCCGGGAGCCTGCGGACAGCTGGGATCCCGATCCTGCGGGCGCCCGAAAGATACTGGCCGGTCAGCGAGTCGGCGTTTGCCTCGATCTGCTGGGGTGTGCCCTGAGCTACCAGGTTGCCGCCCAGGCGGCCCGCGCCGGGTCCCAGGTCGATCACGTAATCGGCGCGCTCGATGGTCTCGGCATCGTGCTCCACGACCAATACCGTGTTGCCCAGGTCGCGCAGTCTCCCCAGCGATTCGAGCAGACGGCCGTTGTCGCGCGAATGCAGGCCGATCGAAGGCTCATCGAGCACATACAGCACGCCGCGCAGCTTCGAACCGATCTGCGTGGCCAGTCGGATACGCTGCGCTTCGCCTCCCGACAGGGTCGCCGCCGAACGATCCAGACTCAGATACTCCAGGCCGACCGCCAGCAGAAACTCGAGGCGGTTGCGGACTTCCTCCACCGCCCGCCCTCCGATCTCATGCTCACGCCCCGACAGCTTCCAACTTTTGACGGTATCCAGCGCGCGTGCGATCGACATGGCGGTCAACTCCGCTATGGTGACGCCTTTTACCTGCACCGCCAGACTCGACGGCTTCAGGCGCTTTCCATGGCAGGCCGGGCAGACTTGAGGCGATTGATATTGCAAAAGCCATTCCCGAGTCCCCTCCGACACATCTTCCTGCTCATAATATTGATCGAGCGCGGCAATCAATCCATCGATCAGCGCGGTTTGCGACTTGTGCGGCAGTTTTTCGAACGGTTTCTGGATCGGAATCTTGAGCCGCGACGCCAATAATTTCAGGTCGCCGGCCACGTAGGTGGAGCTACCGCCGATGCCTAAGGCGCCGTCCAGCAGCGGCCGCGAAGGGTCTACGATCACTTTCACCGGATCATAACTCCAGCGGCTGCCGAGGCCGGTGCAGGTCTCGCACGCCCCAAACGGGCTGTTGAAGGAGAACGACCGCGGCTCCAGTTGCGGCACGCTCGCGCCGCACTCCGGGCAGGCCAGCTTTTGCGAATACAGCCGGTCACGTTGGGAAGCGCCGCCGTCCACCACCGCGACCAGCACCAGGCCCCCGGCCAGCTTGGCAGCCGTCTCGATCGAGGCTTCCAGGCGCTTTTCGACTTCGGGCTTGATCAGCAGCCTGTCGACCACCACCTCAATGGTGTGGTTCTTGCGCTTGTCGAGCGTGATCTCCTCATCGAGCGAGCGCAGCACGCCGTCCACGCGGGCGCGCACGAAGCCCTGGCGCGCCAGCTTTTCGAGCTCTTTCCTGTATTCGCCCTTGCGGCCGCGGACGATCGGCGCCAGGATCATCACGCGCTCCTTCGGCCCGATCGCCAGCACCTGCTGCAGGATTTGCTGCGTTGTCTGGCGTGAGATTTCCAGGCCGCAGTTGGGGCAATTCGGCACGCCGATCGATGCATACAGCACGCGCAGGTAGTCGTAGATTTCGGTGATCGTGCCGACCGTCGACCGCGGGCTCCGGCTGGTTGTTTTTTGCTCGATCGAGATAGCGGGGCTCAGCCCGTCGATGGAATCCACCTCCGGCCGCTCCATCTGGTCTAAGAATTGCCGCGCGTACGGCGAAAGCGTTTCGACATAGCGGCGCTGCCCTTCCGCGTAAATGGTATCGAAGGCCAGCGACGACTTCCCCGACCCGCTCAGCCCCGTGATGACCGTGAACGTGTTCCGTGGGATCTCGACGTCGATGTTCTTAAGGTTATGTTGCCGTGCCCCGTGCACGGTGATGCGCTTGAGCAAACCTTCTCCAGTGGACGCGCAACAAGTGGACTCCGCCCCCGGTGCGCGTTCCTATTTTCCCAGATCCGAGGCGCGTAATCCGGCCGTTAGGTTCGTTCGGCGCGCTGGAAAAGCTCAGACGCATCTGCATTACAGGATCTTAATTCCTGTGACCTTGACATTATCACAACGAGGTGATATACCTACATCCAACGAAGTCTCCGCTGCCTTGAGGGGTCAAGCCGCCGGATAGTATCCAAACGGGTGTTAGTTGTTGGGGCTAGAGTTGTCGTCTGACCTGAAGGCGATTTGCTCCTTTGGCTCCGGGGACTGGTCTGAGGAGGCGTATGCCCATGCTGCACAGAGTGGTTTTGCGAAGGATTCCTGCTACTCTTTCCCTATTGGTCATTTTGGCCGTCACTATTTTTTCGGCCGGCAACGCGTACGCGCAGGTTTCCGGAGCAAACCTGTCAGGCACCATCACGGACCCGTCTGGCGCGGCGATCGCCGGAGCGAAGGTAACCATCACGAACAAGGCGACCAGTGTGACTCGCGATGTGACGACGGATGCGGCTGGTTTTTACTCGGTCCCGAACCTGCTGCCGGGCCCCTATGGAGTCACGGCTGCGGCCAGCGGGTTTTCCAACGCGAAGCAGTCCGACCTCACGCTCTCGGTAGGGGCTCAGCAGGTCCTGAATTTGGGCTTGAAGATTGGTGAAGCGAGTCAGACCGTGCAGGTTACGGAAGCCGCGTCGCTGGTGCAGACCTCCTCTTCCACGCTCAGTGCGGAGGTGGAATCCACAACGGTTCGCGAGTTGCCGCTGAATGGCCGCGACTGGGCGTCGCTCGCCACCCTTTCCCCCGGTGTTAACGATTACGGCAACGGCGGGCAAAGACCCGAGAGTTTCTCCGCGAATCGTGGGTTTGCGTTCAGCCGAGCGAGCTTGCTCCGCCACATACACCCGCTCACCTTTCAGGTATTTCTTTTGGGTACCCCCCTTGACACCTATACAGCAAGGTGATAAATTTTCTATCCGACGGGTTGTCCCGGTGCCCATGGGGTGGGTCCGGTAAAGTAACGGATGTTCGTATTGGGGCGACAGTATTCGCCGTAGTTGAAAGCGACGCACCCCACGGATTTCGTGATGTCATCAGGACCTGATCGACGGGAGAGTACGTCCATGCCACAGAGAATCTTCTCGCACAGAATTACCGCCACGTTTTCGGTGTTGGCCATTTTGGCCATTACAATTTTTTCGGCAGGCAACGCCTATGCGCAGGTTTCGGGAGCCACGCTGTCCGGCACGATCACGGACCCGTCTGGCGCGGCGATCGCCGGAGCGAAGGTATCCATCGCGAACAAGGCGACCGGTGTGAACCGCGACGTCACGGCGGATGCGGCCGGCCTTTACTCGGCCCCCAACCTGCTGCCGGGCGTCTACGATGTCACGGCTTCGGCCGCCGGGTTTTCGACCGCGAGGCAGTCGGACCTCACGCTCACGGTAGGGGCTCAGCAGGTCCTGAATCTGCCCTTAAAAGTTGGAGAAGTAAGTCAAACCGTGGAGGTCACGGGAGCCGCGTCGCTGGTGCAGCTTGGCTCGTCCACGCTCAGCGCCCAGATCGAATCCCAGGAGATACTCCAGTTGCCGCTGAATGGCCGCGACTGGACTTCGCTGGCCACTATGTCCCCCGGTGTCAACGCGCTCGAAACGCAGATGCCCTTCGATGCCGGCGCAGTGCGCGGGAACCGGGGCTTTGGGGCGCAACTGACCATCTCCGGCGGCCGGCCCACGCAAAACAACTACCGGATCGACGGGAACAGCATCAACGATTACGGCAACGGCGGGCCGGGCAGCGTGCTCGGGGTCAGCCTGGGCGTGGATGCGATTGCGGAATTCTCGGTGCTCACCGGCAACTACTCGGCCGAGTATGGGAAGACCTCCGGCGGCGTGGTCAACGCCATCACCAAGTCGGGGACCAACGCGTTCCATGGCGACTTATACGAGTTCCTGCGCAACGATAAGCTGGACGCGAATTCATACATCCTTAATCAGAGTGGCCAGCCGAAAGCGCCCTACAAGCGCAACCAGTTCGGCGGCGCGGTTGGGGGGCCCGTCCGCAAGGACAAGACTTTCTTCTTCTTCGACTACGAAGGGATACGCCAGACGAAGGGCTTCGCTCAGACTTCAAAT
>WNEY01002052.1_pt1 | contig 14606 bp, 18 predicted proteins | sample 5400531 | NCBI WGS metagenome assembly WNEY01 (sample SAMN13153338, study PRJNA577476) | soil metagenome | isolation source: 200 cm saprolite under Douglas fir tree site 1 | place: USA:California | collected 2015-04-18
GCTCGTATTTTGTTAACTGACAGCAGAGTGACCACCAGCTACCGCCCGTTGTCTCCCGTCTGGTCTGGTAACTTTTCCAGAGTAGCCGTGTAGATCGACAACCTACGCTATCACCCAACTGGTAAGATTTGCCACTTGCAGCCCAACATCAAACAATTTCATACACACAAAAAGACCGCCCTCCCTACTAGCGGGTTAGGCGGTCTAGCAATGACTACCAGGGCTATTAGCTACTCCTGGTTATTCAAGGAACGGTTTATATTTTCCATTTCCTTATTTAGACACTTACGACATAAAACACCTGTAAATCCTGCTAATGTGTATTGCAGATTAGGATAGTTTGTACTGTTACACTCTTCACAAGGTTTGTTTACTTGAACTACAGGTATTTTCAGGCTATTATTATCTTGACTCATCTTTTTTATCTCTCCTGTAAGTTATCAGCATTTACCAGGGTTACAACATCATACCCCATTATCGTAAGTCGTTTAGCTAGCTGTACTGGTGTTACGCTATCTCCATAGGTGCTATTGTAGAAACCTCTACAACAAATGTGTAAACCAGCTATCGTACCTTTATGACACTCAAAATAGGTATCATTTTCTAAGCAATGCTGCAATATGTTGTTACGTCTGGTATTGTCTACAATTTTGTTAGCAGAAAATAAACAATCGCTACATTTATTTGCAGCAACGGTAAAGCCTGGTGTTTGTTTACTCACTGAGTAGTCTCCCTACGTTTCTCTGAAGATGAGACGCCCTACTATAGCCTAACTATAGTAGGGCGGTTAGCTGGTCTAGGCTGGTTGTGCTTTATCCGATATTTCAGCCATGTAGCGGTACGCGGTAGAGATATCTACGCCTATCTGTTGTGCTATGTCTCCTATGTTCTGTCTAACGTGGTCTACGCCCTTATCAGCAATCATACCGCGTAGCGTTGCCATGTTCTTAGCTTTATCGCGTCTGTACGTGGCTGCTGGTATGGGCTGCTGGTTAGCCTGGTCAATGTTTTCAGGAATAGGCGTACCGTCTGATAGGTGTCTCATAGCCGCGTCTTCATAGGCGTTACGGTTCTTACGTTCCTTCTCTAGTTGGGCTGCAAGCGTACCGTTACCACCCGATACTGTTTTGTCTAGTAGCTGGTCTGTCATTCTAGCAGCCGCGTCGTTAAATGTATCGGTTGTGCTAGCGTCGTGTATCTGGTCATGTTGGGCGCTATGCAGCTTCTCTAGCGTTGTCTCTTCAAACGTGGCATTAGCAGCCACATGTAGCAAGCTGGTAAAACCTACAGCCTCATTTACAAGCTGGTCATTTAACCCGCGTGCTAGCTCTGTCCATACCAGCGTGATAGAAACCACCATAGAGAAGGTGATAGAGTACAATGCAGCTTGCCATGTTGGGAGGGCTTGTAGTATCCAATGCCAGAACAGCGTAGCAGCAAGGGTAGAGATAGAACTACAGACCAGTACAAACAATCCGCTAGACCAGGCTGTGTACAGCACGTTGTTAAGCTGCTGTTTTTTCTTCAGCCTGATAGCTTCAGTCCTATCCTCTATACCCGCGTGTGTGACCTTCAGGCTACGATAATTCTCGACGTTCTTACGTAGACGGGCGCAATTGCTTATCGTGAGTCCCTCGATTAAAAATGACAGAGCTATACCGATGAGGCTAAACAGCACGCCTAACCCTACAGCTTTAACCACGTCGACTATGTTGGTAGTGTCAATTTTGATGCTAATAAATGAGTACACGATGATACCCAACGCTACAGAGACGCCCGATAGTGCTATAGCAATCAGGTTGCTAAGGGCGATATACAGCCCTGTAAACTGTCTGCTGTAGCGGTGAAATTTTGCAATCCGGTAGTTAAGCGACTTGTACACGGTTGTTACTCCTATCTGGTTAGTCTCTACCAGCAAGGTTTACACCCTGGATATCACTAACCTGGTAGCTAGTCCCTAGACGCTGGTTAAGTACAAACAGAACTTTTCTTAATGTCAGTTCTGATACTGGTCTACCGTTGTACAGTTTTGAGACTGTAGCATGTGATAAACCAGCATCATTAGCAATGTCTGTTAGACTCATTGCAGCATCGTTTACTACTGTTCTTAATGTTGGCATTTAGCGACTCTCTGTTATTCAAGTGTGTAAGGTTATCATCTCCCTACCACTACGATAATAACATATATTTTTATAAAAGACAATGGTAGTATACAGTGACATACAAAGTATCATAACAATATACGTACTATATGAAATTGTTTAGCTTATTTTTGTTCTCGCAATTGCAATTGCTTTTGCGATTGTTTGCGGTCATGTTCTCGCATTCAATCGCGTAACGGCTGCTGGTCTGCATTGCGACACACTGAGAATTATTGCAATAAGAATTGCGAACAAATTTCTAGCATTTCCCTACCCCACTTTGCAGTACTAGGTATATATTTTCATTTGTGGTCTGAATTGTAGGGCTTATTTTGAGCGTGAAATAAGAATATATCCGACTATTTGCCAGTCATGCGACTAATTAATAGTAAGTGCGATATTTCATATAGTACGAAGATTAAATACAAATTTACTGCATATGGGTGTCTGGTAGGGAAGTGGTCACGAAAAAATTTGCGAAAATATTTTATCTGATATTTTCGCAGTTCTATTTTTTGCAATTCGGGAGACGTGCAAATAATTATCGTTACTCCTATTTCTCGCAACTGCAATTGCAGAATTGCAAAATTATTCTCAATGCGAAAATTGCAAATAGAGAACTGCAATGCAAAAAAACCCTACAGACAATACGATAGGGAAGAGGGTACTATCTGTAGGCTATTCTCAGTTAAGCAGTATAGCTAATCGCGTTAGCGGCTGCTGGTCTGTTGGCTACTCCTGGTCTGTTGGCTACTCCTGGTCTGTTAACCTGGTGTAAACATTGTAGGTAATATAGCAGACCACCAGGAACGCAATAACGGTTAGTGCAATACCAGCCCAGTTAATAGAGGCTGTATCATCTGGCAGAGTGTTTACTTTATCTAACAGTGACATGATTATTTACTCCTGTTTGCAGCCGCTTTAGCTGGTAACTTTTGCCGTATCAATATAGCAGCCTGGTTTAATGTTCGGGCTAGGGAGTCGTACATTTCTGCAATTTCAGCATCAGGCTTGACCAAGGATACCAGGGCTTTAGCGCGTTTATTTTCACTCCTGGTACCAGAGATGCTACCTAGTATAGCGCGTTCATTCTCGAAAAATTTAGCCATACTCACCAGCAGCTTTTTAGTGTGGTCTATCTGCTGTATGTTGTACTCCCGTTCCTCTTGTGTGTCTGCATTAGTCATAGCCTGGTCAAGTTCAGCATGTTCTTTTTTCTGTTTACGTAGGATACGGGAGACGGTAGGTTGACTCATACCTACACGTTTAGCTATTTCAGCTTGTGACATCTCATAATTATCATTTAACCAGCAAGCAAACATAGTTCTGTTATCGTGGTTAGCTGGTAGACCATGCTGAAGGTTAGCCATAAAAGCAGCTTCTATAACCTCATCCTCATTTGCATACGTGCCTATCTTTGCTGGTAGGGTTATCATCTTCAGGGCTTTAGCAGCCTCTACCCTATGGTACCCGTCAACTACTGCATACCCGTCTGTAGTCTTTACAACGGTGATAGGTGGTATGTCCGTTAGCTCACTAGCTACTAGATGTTCTATATGTTCCTGGTCAATCTCTCGTAGCGGTATATACCCGTCTGAAAAACCAGCTACCTCTAAATCTAATAGTTGGGTTATTTCTAAGTCGTAGATAATGTCATTGCCTGGTAAAATCGTAACAGTCATTAATTAAAAATCTCCTATAATAAATTGGCTTTACAAGCTCGTTTACGTATCGTTATTCACATGAATAACCTTACAATCAGTATACCATAGTTAGGTGTTACATGTACCAGGGTTAGCTATTTTAGTAGACCATAACCAGCCCTGGTACCAGCTACGTTTATGCTTCAGCTAACAGACTCCATAGCGTAGCCTGGTTTGTATCAGGCTTAACTGTCTTACCAGTACGGGTACGGGCTGCTATGTCGTCTACGTTCAGTGTTCTACGGTCTAGTACGCCCTTAGCACGCCCGTTAGCCGCTTTAGCTTCAGCGTGTGTAAAAAAGTCGCTAAATCTATCGGCTAACGTATCATAGACGGGAGACGGTTCTACACACATAGTACCTGTACAATAGGTGGTAGCCTGAAGGATATCAGCATGTGTAGGGGAAAAAGACATAATGTATCTATGTCTACTCCCGATAGCTACAGGGAACGCGGTAAAGAAACTGTACGGGCGTATTCCTGGTATGTAACGGTACATGTTGGCTTTACCTGGTGTACTAATACTCTCCTGGTAGCGTGCTATGTTTTGTGACCATTCCTCTACAGGTATGCTTATATCGTTACCAGCTTCAGCCGATTGTATAGCCCGATACCACAACAAATAATGCCAGTCCTTAAACTTCTTTATCTTTTTGTTGTCTTTTATATAAAAGGGAGGTATTGGTACATCTGCTGGTATGGTCAAGTCACGGTCAAATGAGTACCGCCCTGTAGCGTGTGCAGACACTTTACGGATAGCGTAGGTTTCATCTGGTAGTCGATTGTAGAGGGCGTAGCGTTTACAGGAGACGCCTAAAAAGTACAAGGGTGTACGTACCTTACCAGCATAATTAACCTCTTCCAATTCAAACAACGCTGGTACGTTCCCGTCTTTATCGGTAGCATAGGGAGACAAGGGCGTAAACCAGTTTACACACTCATCTACCAGGCTATAAAATGTTTCCCGTTCCATTTCTTCAGGGCATGCATACATCATGCTATCAGTGTCACATGCTGCATAGATTAAACCTCTATCATGGCCTAACCTCTCTGCAATGGCTAACAGGAGTCTAGCGGCTGCTGTGATGTGTACCGCTACAGGGCTAGCATAGTATTTACCAGCAGTCTCGACGCCCTTTTCATAGCGTGTCTCTACCAATACTCCATAGCTGGTACTGTTTGCCAGTAGCTTTAGGGCTAGCTGTAAGCTATCCAGATACGTAGCCTGGTCAACATCACCAGCAGCTTTAGCTACGTCTAAATCAGCCTTGACGCTGGTACGTAGGTTAATCACTTCAGTAAAAAAATCTTGCTGTGATAGGTCTATGCTGTACTTTTCATCTCCAAACAGGTTTAAGCGTTGCGTATCGACTTGACCAGACGGATACATGCATACCGCGTCAATCAGTGTAGGGGCTTTACCCGTCAATAGTTTAGAGGCTATCGCGTCTGACACGGCGTACCAGCTAGCAGGGCCATTAGTATAGCAGACTGCATAGCCGTTTACCTTGTCTCCCGTCTCATCGTCTACCGTCTTAAACTTGTTAGGTACCACATCACCGTTAGGCGCAAACTTGACCAGTACCCGTAACTTTTTCCAGACTTCAGGGCGTTGTAAATCCTGTAGTTGTACCTGGTCAAGAAAACGCTGTACAGCAGCCGTGTTATGTTTCACAGTGATATACTCAGCTAGTAACAACTCCTGAAGATTTAACAGAGCATTGACGGTAGGGTATTGGCTCTTAAAATCACAGTAGGCTATCTCTGTTGGCTGTAGCCTGATTTTAACCTCACTTCTAGCACCGTAGTAGGCTGATATCGCAGTAGGGTTTAACCAGGCTGGTAACTCCTGGTGTTTGTGGTAAAAGGGTGGTACTTGCAGTTGACGTAGATAGGCTTTACCTATCGATGCTTCAGACATGATAGAGGCTATGGGAGATGATAAACCATGTCTATCGTACTCCCGTACTTCAGCTAGAAACAATTCTAGGGTAGCCTGAACATCGTTGCATGTGTAGTCAAGGTACGCAGTATCTAATGGCCCTCCATGTTCATCTGCAATATGTTTGACCGTTTCACACTTAAAGCGGCTACCCATACCCAACAGAGATAAATCACCAGGGCCTAATAGCGCACGTCCTATGGTCATAGTGTCGAGAATAGGGCCATAGGGTGTATCTGGAGAGTCCACATAGATTAACGCTTTAGGAAAGTTCAGGCTACGTACCGCTATAGAGGGATGTGTTTTACACCTAAAAATGTTGTCTCCCGTTGGTATGCAGCTACAGAGCTTCAGGTAAAATGTATCCTCTTCAGATACCCAACTGGTAGCCATACCGCCTAAATCAAACACAATGTTATGATTGACCAGGGCGGTACCAATTTCTAAAAGAGGGTACAACCGTTTTACGATAAAATCAGCATGTGACATTGTGACCAGGTTGTTAGCGGCTGCATACTGCTGTAGTGTCTGCTGTTCACTCTCATCTAGCAGACCAGTTGTTAACCCGCGTTCCTTAACTGTTTTTGTCTCCATATCGTAGACCAGGTAGCCCGCTAACCGTAACTTTTGTGTAAAGTCAGTAGTCGTTTCAATGTCACACACTAGCACGTACTTAAAGTGTGTGGTACCATGCGTACTTGTAGTAGCGTCTCTATGAAGGTTTACGGTATGTCTGACATACTGTGTAGTCATGTGATAACCTCACCGTTTGTTAGTAGGGAGATACCAGGGCTAGGTATCTCCCTACGCTACTTTCTAAGAGAACTTAATAATGATAGGGTCAACACTGCTACCGTACAGTTGAAAAGCTGGATAGCTACCAGCTTCAGAAAACAATGCTAACGCGGTATCGGTATCGCCATTAACAGCAGCCTCTAAAAAATCTTGTAAACTACTCCCGTCAAATTGCGCGTGCAATGTTCGGTACTCTGCTGGTGTATTGCTAATCTGGATATATCCAGTTATGGAGACGGTTACAACTCCTGATACTCTACCAGCAGCATCTACCAGGCTATCAGGTGAGATACCGTCTTTATTTGCTACAGCCGTGATTAACCTACTCTTGTAGTCGGTACGTCCCTTAGCTGGTCTACCAGGGCCGCTATCCGTTTTCTTCCATATCTGGACACTACGTAAAGCAGCCTTGTATGCTTTACTCTTTTTGTCACTTGTACCAGACAAGGCTACAGCTAGGCTAGCGTTATCTCCGTACACTTCATAGGCTGTATCTAGTATCTCCTGGTCATACTGGACATGAGGCATAACAAAACTAATAGCTCTGTCTACCAGCGTGGTATTATCGTGTGATAGCGTGTCTAAATCAGCCGCTTTAACCATTTTTGCCATAGCTACGCTACCTCTTTCCTGTATCGGGCTAGTCCCTGTATAAACGTGTGTGGATTGCTGGTCAACATGTGGGCTACGTCTGCAAGTGGGTAGGTAGCTTTATGCTTGTACTTGCCTATCTGGTCACTGATAACTACCTTGTCTGGTAGAACCTGGTCTAGTGGCTGGTTACTGACAAACAAAATTTCATCGAGGTTAACCCCTACTATGTGGATATTAGCCGCTAACAACTCCCGTATGGTAACAAACATGCGTCGTTTAGACTCTGCTATAACCGCGTTATAAGCATCTGGTCTGTTATACCATTTCAGTTTTTCATCAGCTTCAGGAGTCCTACCCATAAGCCCGATAGCTTGCTTATACAGCATCTTTACGGTTTCTAGGGCTGCTGTACGGGCGGTATCGTTCTTAAATCGCGTGCTATCAGTGACCAGGGCGTTTATAGCATCTCGCAACACGATATACCAGGGATTAAACATCGTATGCACTTCAGGGAAGTAGTAAGACTCATGTACCGTTACCTGGTAGCCACTTTCTATAGCAGCTTGTACCATAGCGGTATCTTGCCATGTTCCGCTAGCAAACAAGGGAGGTAGCAGCCCTGTATCAAATGGAGTCGTACCAGCTAGCGACACCAGCCATAGACCAGGCTGCTTTTTATCAAATGAGATGCTGTGTACTGCTGATAGCTTGCTGGTCACTTGACCAGGAGACACAACCGCGTGTAGGTAGTTGCCACTTCCAACATGTAGACCAGATGTAGCCGCTAAGTACATGGTGTTACGGTCTATCGCATGTAGGTACTGTAAGTGTGTTTCTTCAGGGAGTAACGCCCTAGACCATGTGATATCTCTCTGCTTATGGCTGTAGAAGGGCGTCAAATCAGCCTCTACAGGGCGTAGGTAGCCAGTACACGCGGTTATTCCCTTACGTTCAGGAGTATTGTTAACCGTGTAGAGTAGTTCAATCCCTGTACCCTTAGCGTCTCTTGTAAATGAGACACCTAACAGGGCTTGTAAATAGGTCACATAGGCGTACAAGGCTTTAGCATCTGGCATATGGGTTACTGATTGTGGTAGACCACGTATGTAGGCTGGTACCACTAGCGTAACCTCTTTACCAGGGCGGTTTACGTGCCTTGCTACCAGGTAGCTATCTAGTTCTCTAGGGAAAACGCGGTACTGCTGTAAGCTGCTGGTCACAAAGTTATCATCATAGCCGCTAAATGCTTCAGAGATACCCGTACCAGGGAGTACCCATAATTGGGCTAGCTGGTGTTTGTTGGCTACATCCACATACGCGCCTATGCTGGTTAATGCAGCCGCGTCTATGGGCTGCTGTAGCCATTGTAAGCAGCCCTGAACGATTGCAAAGTAGGCTACGTGTGTATCTGTTACGATACCGTGTGTTAATTGCATGTGATACCCTCATTTCTAAAATTGGCTTAAAACGTCGTCTAACGTGGCTGATGTAGGGCTAGCAACATCAGCAGACAACGTAGGAAACTGAATAACATTGCTACCAGCAGTGTTAGGACTGGTGATATCATCCTCTACCGTCTCCTGGTCATACACCAGGGCTATTAGGCGGTCTAGTGCTAACGGTAAGCATCTGATTTGTGCTTTATTGCTTTGTGGATTGCAAGGGATATCTAAACTTTTGCCATTGCGGGTAACTAGCCATTTTTCAGCATCAAACTGTTGACTAAGGGCGGTAGGTTTCTTGACCCTCTCAAGCCCTTCAGTTGTAGCAGCAATGACTAGTAGGGCGTCTCTCCCTGTACTGGTAAGATAGGCTATTTTTCTCGCCGTGTGTATGTAGGCTGCTACTTGCTTTTCAGTCTTGTAGCCATGTATGCCTAACCAGTGACCAGGAGGGATAACCAACGTTTTACCGTCTGGTAGAGGAATGCTAACCATAGGGGCTTGATTAGACTTGCAATAGTCTTCAGCAGACAGAAGTACACCGTTTACTCGCTTTTCTTCAGCAATAGATGCAAACAACTCCCTGATAGCCTGGTCAAGTGGTGTTAACCCGTCTATCCTCTTCATACCAGCCATAACCAGGAGTTGAGAGTAGACGATGTTGACCAGGTACCCGCGTACCGTTTCTACCACGTTGCACGCTTTAGCGGTCACATGGTCAATCAGATAACCGCCTATCATGACATTAGCAGCCGCGTCGATAATGCTATCAACATAAGGCGGTAAACCCTGGTAGCCATTGTCACTCCATAACGTCGTTACCGCGTCGTAAAGCTCACTGTAGTATTCAGTGTGTTTAGCGCGTAGCTGGTCTGCTACAGGTTCTAACCCGCGTGTATTCACAGCATCTACCAGCATGATAACTACTTTACGCCCTAGCTTATGCAGACCAGGGACATAGTTACCAGCAGCCTCTAAAGAGATAGCAGCTTGTTTAGCCTTGCGTGGTATGCTGTTTTCGGGTATCTGGACAAACAAAGTACGACGCATAAACGATGTAGCCATGTTGCCAGGGAAGTATTCACCAGTTACGGTAGGGAATGTTTTTACTGTGTTTACCCGTTGGGCGGTCATATTGCTATTAGCCCGTTCCCGTATCGGGCTACCGTCTGTAGCAGACCTAATAATGTTGTCTAGTGTTCTCTCCCTGTTTTTGATGTCATAGGCGGTATCATCGGGCGCTTTATGCAAATCATCTATGATAAATGGTCTATCTCCTACAGCATCTATTTTCAACTCAATAGAGGTAACAGTACTCCTGAACGTAGCATCAAACCCTTCAGGAAATATGTAGGGCTTGCCTACACTGCTGGTCATAATAGCTAGGGATGTTTTACCGTTACCACCAGGGCCATAGAGGTACATACCGTAACCCGTTCTAAAAGTACTGCTACGTGCAAATCTTGAGAGGGTACGTACCTGATGACAAAGTGTGACCAGGGCTTGACCGTCTGTAGGGGTTAGTTGTTGGCAATAGTTGATAGAGGCTATGGCTTGCTGTTTGTTCCATTGTTGGGCTATGCGCTCGTAAGTATCCCATAGCTGTTTAGCTTCTCCCGTTACTTTACCAGCATAATCTACACAACCATGATAGGGTGTTTTACCAGTGAGGAATGTACCGCTATCGGTCATGTACCCGTATATCGTACCCTCATCGCTATTCATGGCGTGTACTCCCGTATGGGTTACGTTATGTACCATAGGCGCTTTATGTGCTAGATGTTGCATAATTTGCATGTACATCCCAACAGTAGCAAAGTTTCCAACGCCCTGTATACGCGGGTACTTCTCTCTCCATTTACCACTTTGCATCTCATCGCTAGTCAAGATAGCAGTAACACCAGCTATGGTTACTTCATACTGTGTTATATGCCCTTTAGCACCATTAGGCGCGTAGTACACACACTGGACAGTAGGCAACTCAGGGAAGATAAGACAATAATACGGGTTATCAATCTTACCTTTACGCTGATATCCAATACCAGCAGCTAGGCTAATGTACACGTCGGTAGTACCAGTAACCAGGGCTAAATCTTCAGGGAGTACAGTAAATGCAGCTTCAGGAGATGAGGCTAACATTTCTTTTAACACTTGCTTGTATGCCATTGTGGACATAGCCGCGTCGTGTTGCTGCTGGTAGAGGGCTGCTACATGTTCCCTTGCTAAATCTGGCATACCCTTTTTCACACGGGTAGGGAAGTGTACGCTATCATCCTGGTAGGGTATTTTGATATGTAGCCCGTTGGGATGTACTTCAGGTTGTAGCGTCTCTATGATAGCCTGGATACGTTCCCTGGTTTCAAGATTGTTAGCGCGTATCTTTCTAGGTTGACCAGACGGGCTAATTGCCTGGTCTATGGTTGCTGTGTTAATCATGTGATAAGTCCTAACCGTAGGCTAACATTGACATTAACGTTACGTATCCTTGAACTAACTTACACGATATGATATAATCAAGATAGGACACGTAGTTACACCTACCATTAGTATACCACTAATGTAAAATGAATACAAGAGGGACATCATGAGCTTAGAAAATACACCAGTTACTTATGAAGAAACAAAAAACTTGTTAGGAGTCTCATTAGAGACAATCAAACAAGCTGCTATACGTGGTGTCCTAACACGTCTCCCGCGTGAAGGATTAAAACAGCGTTTAATGCGTGGTCAAGTGTTATTGTTTAAGGATAAACGACTATCTCTTAGTGAGTTAAATCAGCATGATAGGGCATTATGGCAAATATACGCCAATAGCGTTAATATGCCACAATCAGCAGCTACAACAGACCAGGTACCAGACTGGTTAACACAGTTAAATACTCCTGAGATGAAAGCTGGTCTAGGTGTCATCACTACACTAGGCATAGCTGAACTTATCAGGAGAGGAGAGCCACTATCACCAAATTTTATGGTAGCCCTAGCACAAAAATAGACCTTAAACCGTTGCTAGGGCTTGCAGTAGGGCTACTGTTGATAGGTCTATTAATCTACCTCATCAGTAGAGTAGAGAAACAAGAGTTAGAAAGTCTGCTTGATAAAGGTGATAAGGCTACATTAACCCGTTTAGTAGCAGACATGCCTATAGAGGATGAGGCTGAACGTTCAGCAATACTAACTCTCATCAGAGACGATAGCACTATACATCAGCTACGAGAACTGATAGCAGCCTAACCAGCCTGATTAGATAACCGCCCTAGTCTCCAGATAGGGCGGTTATTTTTGTCTCTAAAACACTTGCATGTTATTGCATAACGTGTTATAATCTTTAGTAAAGTTCAATTAAATTTCACATCGGGAGACAAACAGGAATGACACAAACAGAGCAATGGGTATCAATGGCTGATGCTGCTAGGGCTGTAGGCAAATCAGCAGCAACTATAACCAGACTGGTTAAAACTGCTGGTATCCAGACAAAAGTAGACCCAACTAACAACCGCGTCAAACTGGTTAACCTGGTAGAACTGCAAGTCTTGTACAGTGTACGTAGTAAAGTTATTAGCACTCCTATAGGAGATGTACCAGTATGAAAACATTCAATGTTATTCAACAGTATGCTAGCCTGAAGCAATGCCATAGTGGTAAAAAGCTAGACACTCCAATACTACTAGGGCGGTACCAGGCTAGCACCATTGTAGACGCTATGAAAGCAGCCTCTACACAGCATAATATACCAGGCTTGCTAATCACAGCTAAGTTAGTTGTATTTTGTCAGTCTCCCGATACCTGCAATGAAGAGGCAACGCGGGTATGTCTGGAATGTCGTAAACATCTCTGCTACGGTCACACACTCATAGACAACGGGCTTGACTACTGTTCAGACCACGTACCTAGCTACGATAGACACCAGCAATGGTAGGGAGTGACACATGGATAGAATACCAGTCATACGTAAAGGGCTAACTACCCTCTACTGGCAAACAGAACAGGAGTACAACACGGCTGCTACATCCCTTGCTAGCATCTACCGCATAGACGATACCTCACCAGCTATCACCAGCTTAGAACAGCAAAAAGCAGCCCTAGAAAACAAGCTAGACACTATTCTCTTTAGATTGTCTCTTATAGGTGTATCGATGTACGACGTATCTGCTACCAGACAGGAGTACCAGCTATGCCAGTTGTAACCCGCGTCAATGGTGAAACCATACAAGCTACGGATTTAACGGGAAAGTACATAGACGCTACTACGCCCGTTTATCCTCTACACTTTACCGTGATAGGTGTACGCTTGCTAGGTACACATACCCATAGTGAGCAGTATTGCAGCCGTTGTAGCTATCTCTGCATTCTCCATACAGACCAGGTACCAGACGATACAACACCAGTAGACCTAACCCTAGCAGACGCCTATAAAGAGGCTGCTACGTGCCTGGTCTGTAAAACCTACCTAGCCATACCTCCCGACTTCCCATTGTGGAATAGACTACTTGAGAAATATTGCAAGGGTGATTATTCAGAAGTCGAGATATATGCAGACGTGGTTAAAGATGCTGGTACACATCTGTTGTTTAACTACCAACGGCTAACACCAGGGAGTAACCAGCCTGAACTTCTGTCAGACTATGGAGACTATAGCGCAAAACACATATGCGATGATAGACGCGATGAATGGCCCAACGCTATACACGTCAAGGCTGCTGTGTTTAATGCTGAAGTCGAAAAACGTACCAGATGCTACGATTGTGGTACCAGGAAAAATGTAGGCTACATCTCATTTCACCGTCTATGGTCATGCATAGATTGTTTACCAGGAGAGTAACAACATGGAACGGCTAATCTTTGCATTTTGCAATGTCATTGACTGGATAGAGGGTATCCCCTATGGCATCAGCTACTATAGTTGGCTGGTCTATCACTATACCGTAGGGCGTCTGATACTCCTGGTCAAGATATGGCACATTAACCACCAGCAGAAAAAACTACGCAAGGCTAACCCGTACTACGATGATAAACCGACTCCCGATACATCAGCAGACCAGCCCGTTACCCGCTACGCACTATCTGAATAGCATAGAGGTTTTACCTAAAGCCTAATCAAGCGTCTATACTGTTAGCGTACAGTTAAGCGACTTGTACACATACAGCCCTGGTAGGTTTCACGACTTGCTAGGGCTGTAGCCATGTCTGGCAAGTGGCAAATCTTACCAGTTGGGTGATAGCGTAGGTTGTCGATCTACACGGCTACTCTGGAAAAGTTACCAGACCAGACGGGAGACAACGGGCGGTAGCTGGTGGTCACTCTGCTGTCAGTTAACAAAATACGAGCTGCAAAATGTTAGCTGATGAGAGTGTAACCAGGCTAACCAGGTTGACCAGCAGAGACGCTAGAAGGGCGGTAGGGCTGCTGGTGATGTTGGATTGATGAGAGTTGACCAGGGAGAGTGTAGGGCGTGCTAGCGGCTGCTGGTGTTGCCATAGCAACAGCTAGACCAGGGTGATAGACAGACACGCTACAAGAGGCTACAGGGCGTCTATCTGCAATCGGGAGCATGATTGTAGCAGCTACAAGAGAGGGCCATTGTAGGGCGTCGTAAAGGGTAGGGAATAGATAGCCCTGGTAAAAGTCGTAAGCAGTTTCAAAAAGTCGTAAGATTTACGACTTTTGTTTTTGAAGTCGTAAGCAAGTAACACCAGACTAGAAGCTGATTTATCCAGTTTGCTTACGACTTTACGACTTTTTGAAATAACAACTTATATAGAGAGATAAAAAACGATAGTTATTAACCGACTCCATACACCAGGGAGACAAGGTTACTATGCTAATAGCATGTTCATATAGTACATGGTGTTAACCGTCTGGTAGGTTATGACAGAATAGGAAGTATGTTCTATAGATTATTAGTAGAATAGTCTTGACCGTACAAGAGACACAACTTGTATGGTAACTTGTACTATTAACGGGCATAGCGGGCTTTATTAGCTAAAGATG
>WNEY01002053.1_pt1 | contig 14603 bp, 13 predicted proteins | sample 5400531 | NCBI WGS metagenome assembly WNEY01 (sample SAMN13153338, study PRJNA577476) | soil metagenome | isolation source: 200 cm saprolite under Douglas fir tree site 1 | place: USA:California | collected 2015-04-18
AGTCATCCACGTAGAAGGAGATCGAGTTGGTGTTCGCCGGCGCGGTTGTCGAGCGCAACACATAGGCGATGATCTCGTCGTTGCTCGTCGTCACATACGGGAAGATGGGCTGCGCGTTGACGTTCACCGGCGTATAGGCGGGCTCCAGACCGTTGCTTGTCGAAGCGCCGAGGTTGTAGTTGAAGTTGGCGCGGAACACGACCGCGGTCGGTCCAGCGTATTCGATCTGCTCGTCAGGCTGCGGTGCCTGCCACGACTGTTGCGGAATTCCACCGCGGCTGTAGTCGAAACCCGCCATACGCACGTCGCTCACGAGTTTGTCGAACCCGATGCGTGTGCTCTGCTGCAGGTCGGCCGCCTCGGTCGACGTCTTGAACACGCGGTTGCTGCGGTCGTACACCGCGAGCGCGGCGAGCATGATGATCGCGAAAATCGCCGTGGTGACAAGAATCTCTGCGAGGGTGAAACCGCGCTGATTCCGATGGTGCTGACGAGTCGACATGGCTGAATCTCCCTTGGCCCTTTACTGACGGTTGACTTTGGTGGTGTCGAAGACTGCGAGACGCCGGCGGTTCTTCGCTTCTTCCCAGGAGACATACGCGCGAACCTTGACGTACCGCGCGGTTGTCCACACACAGGGATTGCAGCCCGTAGGATTGGCCGGACTGCGCGGAGTCAAAATCAATCCGACCTGCGCGTTCGTGAGCTTGCTTTCATCGATCAGCGCGCGCCATTTCGCCAGATATTGACCGGTGTCATCCATGCAGGTGTACACCACGGGTGTACCGCTGCCTGTGCAGGTGGTGGTGTCGCGCTGGGCGCTGTTGTTGAACGTCAACGTGCCGCTGCCCGCCGCAGGACCGCCGGCAAGACCACTCACGGTAACTGTCCCCAGAGACGTGTTGTCGTCGATGTTGAAATTCGACTCCAGGTCGGCCATGGCCATCGACGAAAGATCCTCGAGGATTCGCGTGCCGACCGACACGGCGTACGTCATCTGTTTTCCGCTGTAGACGTTGCGCCGGCCCATGTAGAAGAGGGTGACCACCGTCAGCAGCACGATGCTGGTGATCGCCAGCGCGATCAGCACTTCCACGAGGCTGTACCCGGACTGAGTGCGTTGCTTCATCGCCTTCTCCGTCATTGCGCCTGTACTCGGCCGCTGGGGCTGATGGTGATCGTGTATTGCGGTTTCGGAAGTCTGTTCAGATCGGTCTTCATCGTGATGGTGCCGGACACCGCGGCGGCCGGAAGCTTCACTCTTCCATCGGGAAAGAAAATCACCTCGAGTTTTTGGTCAGGGCTGCCGGTAGCGGGAGTGCACGTGGAACAGATCGTGACGCAGGGGGAAACGGAGCAATCGATGTCGTCTGTAAATGTCTGCGGAGTCGACGCTCCATCTGCGGGGAAGTAGGCGATGTTTTCCAGTACCTTGGTCGGCCTGTTCCTTCCCGGACCGGTTTGCGCCGTCCATGTCAGCGAATTGAACGGCTTGTCACCCAGGTACAAGTCGTATGTGCGCTGGTTGGTCCCGGTCTTAAAACTCAGTGCAGCCTGTTTTCCCTGGGTAATCGCCAACTGACGCGTCGACCGCAGATCGGTGGTGAAGTTGCGCATCGACGACTTCATCTTGTTCGACTGATAAAAGCTCATGAAATTCGGAACCATCACCAGAGCGAGAATGCCGATGATCGCCACGACAGTCAGCATTTCGGCGAGCGAATAGCCGGCTTGACGACAGCTTGTTTTGCTCATGGACCTGACCCTTTCTGCGAGCGGGGTGCCACGGCACACCAGCCCGCCTAACCACTTCAATCCATTTGGTTTCCGCGTTTGCGGCCGATTTCGGTCCGATGTCGATTCGACCCGAACTGTTACAAAAGGTAACGGCTTTGCTCGCTAGGCTGCGGGGGCAGGTACCTCGGAACCGAATTCCATTGTTGCCACCGCCCCTTTCCCCGGTTGCCCCTGCAGTCGGAGCGTCCCGCCGTGCAGGAGCACGATTTTTTTGGCGAGCGGGAGTCCCATGCCGAATCCGTTCGGCTTGTTCGAATGAAAGGGAAGAAATAGACGCGCTGTCTCGGCGGGATCGAAGCCGATGCCATCGTCGGCGATCGTTACGCTCGGAGTCGGCCCGTCAGTGAGCGTCACGCGCACGGATCCGCCGGCGCCCTTCTGCCGGACGGAGTCGACGGCATTGCGCAGGAGATTTTCCACGGCCCGGCTGAGGAGCACGCGATCGCCTTCGATCGCCACCGGCGGTCCTTGAACATCGAAAGCAACCTCGGGGGCGATGTCGTGGAGTTGCTGGACCTGCTCGTCGATGAGGCTGCGCAGATCGACGCTTTCGGCGTTCAACTGGACCGGCCGCGCGAACGCGAGCAGCCGCTCGATGGCCTGCAGCAGCAAGCTCGCTTCCTTCTCCGCGCTCCGCAGCCGACCCTCGGCGACATCGTCGATACCGCCGCGACGCGCCAGCTTCATGTATCCGAGAATCGTCGAAAGCGAGCTGCGGAACTCGTGCGCGATGCCGGCGGAGATCTCGCCGAGCTGCGCGAGCGTGGTCATCTCCTGAACCCGTGCCTCGAGGCTGCGGATCGGCGTCAGATCGGTGAACAGCGCCAGAAATCCGAGAAAGTCGCCGCTCTCGTTGCGCAGCGGAACTGTGCTCAGGCCGATGGTCACCGCCTCGTCGTCGATCTCCACTCGAGTCATGGGCGCCTGCTGCTCGAACGCGCGCTGCAGTGCACCGGCGAAGGAGGGCAGCTTGACGACATCGCGCAGCTCGCGTCCGGTCAGCGATTCCTGTTGCGCAATGCCGAGGATCTCCCGCCCCGCGGCGTTGATGTCGACGATCAGGCCCTGCGCATCGATGGCGATCAGGCCGGACGTCAGGCTTCGAGTCAGCGCGGCGGTGACGCGTTCCAGATCGTCAGCGCGCATTTTTTCGCGATCGTGAAGACGCTTGAGCTCTTCTTCCTGCGACTTCAACGTGGCGATCGAATTTCGAAATGTATCGATCAGATATGTGGTCTCTTCCTGATCCCCGGTGCGCTCGCCGAGCTGCGCCTTCGCGTCGCCCAGCATCTGCTCGATGGGCCTGGTGATTCGCGGCAGATAGAGAAGGAGCAGCATCGCTCCGAAGCTGGTGGCGGCGATGGAGATGATGGAGATGATCCAGAAGCGCCGTTGCGCGTCGCGGCGTTCCGCGGCATCAAAGCGGAGCTTGAGAGTGCCGATGCCGGTCAGCCGGATCACTTCGTCGAACGCTCCGCTCCGCGCGCCTGTGAGGACACGGCGGCCGTCGCGCAGATCGAGCTCTGCCGCGGCGATGTTGAAACGGCCGCGCAGAAACGCCAGTTGTGCCTCCAGAGCGCCCGGATCCGTCCTGGTGTGATTCACAGCGTCGGCGGCGATGTCGGCGATCACCACGCGCGACCAATCGACGCTGTCCTGCGTGCGCGTCAGGTCGGTCCGCAGCAGAAGCAGCAGGGAAAAGATGAGGATGACCAGAAAGCCGACCAGGCAGATGAGAAACAGCTTCACGTCCCGCCGAAACCCGATCCGGGTCAGCGGAGCATGAGCGAGAGGTACCATGCAGAAAGTGTAGGGCCAAAGAAGAGCACGGCCAAAGCGGCGAGGCCGAGAAAGACCCCGAATGGCAGCGGCAACTGCATTCCCCTTCCGCTGCGCAGGGCGAGCGGGACGCCGATCAGCGCTCCGGCGATCGAGGCCAGAAGCAGCACACCGGGAATGGATCGCCATCCAAGCGTAGCCCCGATCATCGCCAGCATCTTCACGTCGCCCTGGCCCATTCCTTCCAGCCTCCGAACAAGCCAGTAGATGCCGATGATCGCCAGAAGCACCGACGCACCAAAAAGGGCGCCAAGGAGAGCGTCGACGAGCGAGGAGCTGAGGATGAGCGTGGTGTACGAAGCGCCAAGACCGAGTGCACCGATGGCAATCCCGACGGCGATCCCTGGCAGATCGATGACGTCCGGAAGGATCTGGATCTCAGCGTCGACATAGATCAGCACGATGGTCATCGACACGATTGCCGCCACAAGCGGGAAACCGATCGTTGGTCCGGTGTGCTGAAACAGCGCGAGATAAAAGAGCGCATTGGCCAGCTCGACGAGCGGATAGCGCGGCGAGATCGGCATCCTGCACGCGCGGCAGCGCGCGCGAAGCACGGCGTAGCTGATCAGCGGAATGTTGTCGTGCCAGCGAATCGGCGCATTGCAGTGCGGGCAGTGACTCGCGGGAAAGACGATGGACTCTTCGCGCGGGTAGCGATGGATGACGACGTTGAGAAAGCTGCCGACGATTGCGCCCAGGGCAAAGGCGAAGAAGGGGAGAAGGACCACAGGGGAATGTTAAATGTTGAATGTTGAATGTTGAATGAAAAGTGCTCATTCAACATTCAACATTGCACATTCAACATTCCTCGTTGTCTGCTGTTATTCTCGCGTCCCCTAGGGTTGGAGGCGAATGGGGTCTGGTGGCCTCCGCGGTCTTCAAAACCGTTGTTTCGGCGCGGAAGCGTCGAAGGGTTGGTTCGATTCCGACACGCCTCCGCCAAGAAAGGCAGAAGGCAGAAGGCAGAAGGCAGAAGTGCTGGCGCTACACGACGCTCGGGGCACAGCGGAGCACTTCTGCCTTCTGCCTTCTGCCTTATTGTTTGGGTGCGTCCGTCAAAAACCCGATCTTCATCGCTCCGCCTTCGTGCGCCGCATCCATCGCTTCCACTGCGCGATCGAACGGCATCTGATCCTCGGAGTTGATGAAGACCACTTTGTCGGCCGGCGGACGGCTCTTCATCTGCGCGCCGATGAGGTTGGCCAGCTCGTGTGGCGTATTGACCTTCTGGGTGTTGAGATAGACGCCGTCGCGCTTCACCGTAATGATCAGCTGATTCTGCTCCGCGGGTGGAGGAGCGCCGGTAATCTCCACCTTCGGCGGCACCTCCACGTCGAGGCCCATCTGCAGAATCGGCGTAGCCACCATGAAGATGATCAGCAGCACCAGCACCACGTCGACGAGCGGCGTGATGTTGATCTCCGAGCGAACTCCCTGGCCGCTGCCACCACCCATGGCCATCAGCCACGTCCTTTGGCGATCTGCTCGCCCGCCTGCTGATTCTGCGTCATGATGCCCACGGCGGTGAACTGCGCTTCGTTGGCCGCTTTCATCACCAGCCGCACTTTGCCGAAGCTGATTCGCTTGTCGGCTTTGAGCATCACGGCGCGCGCCGGATTCTTGTCGTGTTCGGCTTTCAGGTACTTCGGCAGGTCGCGGTCGGGAATCCAGTCCTGTCCGACGAACACCGTGCCGTCCTGCTTGACCGAGATGATCAGATCGCCTTCCTTGCCCGGCCTCTTCTCCGAATGCGGACCTTCGGGAAGAAGGACGTCCACTCCCTGCTGCAGCATCGGCGTGACCACCATGAAGATGATGAGCAGCACCAGGCAGACGTCGACAAGAGGCGTGACGTTGATGTCGCCTTTGACTTCGTCAGGACTGCCGCCGCCAGCGCCAAATGCCATTGTTGCCTCCGATTACCGCCGCACCGCCGCGGCCGTCCCCGCGCGCACCTTCGCCTCGTTCTTGATGAAGTAGTCGATGAGTTGCGAAGAAGAGTTCGACATCTCCACATTGAAGCGCTCGACTTTGTTGAGGAAGTAGTTGTACATCCAAACGGCCGGAATGGCGACGAACAGGCCGAACGCCGTCGTGACCAGCGCTTCGGCGATTCCCGCCGAAACCGCCCCCAACCCGCCCGACCCGGTGAGTGCCATCCCCTGGAATGCGTGGATGATTCCGGCGACCGTGCCGAACAGTCCGACGAACGGCGCCGTCGTCGAGATTGTTGCCAGATTGCCCAGACCTTTCTTCATCTCCGCGGTAGTCATCAGCGTCTCGCGCTCGATGGCGCGCTGGCCGGAGGCCACCACATCGAAGTCTTCCGGCAGCGACTGGGTGGTCTCGTACTCGAATTCGGTCAAGCCGGCGCGAAGCACGCGAGCGAGATGACTGTGGCGGTAATTCTTGTCCGCCGTGAGGGCGATGGCCTCGCGCAGTTTGTGTTGCGCGAGCATCGGTGTGACCAGCCTGGCGATGGTGAGCGATTCCCGCTTTGCGCGCTGGAATCGCCAGATGCGCTCGATGGCAATGGTGAGCGACCAGATCGACATCAGCGCAAGCACGAGGACGACCCCTTTGGCCACCCAGTTCATCGACGACAACATGCCAAGGAGGCTAAAACTGCTCTGTTCCATGCGACTTCTCCTGTCCTACGTCTTCGTCATTGCAGACGGAAATTGACCGTCAAGTTGTAGATCACCGGGACGGGCTGTCCGTTGAGCGTTCCAGGCGAAAATTTCCATCGCTTCACAGCTTCGAGTGCGGACTGATCCAGTCCGAGTGGCAGGGGCTTGAGTATGCGGGCGTCGGTCACCTGTCCATTGCGATCGATGATCGCTTCGATGATGACGATCCCTTCAATCCGAGCCTTCCTTGCAAGTTCCGTGTACTGCGGCTCGATCCGAGTGATCGCCACGGGTGCCTTGACGTCGCCGCCGACTCGAAGTGCTGTCCCCGTGCCGCCGAGTTGCCCTCCAAGCTGGCCGCCGAGGGTGCCGCCCACGACGCCGCCCACCACGCCGCCCACCACCCCGCCCACCACGCCGCCCTGCTGTCCACCGCTGACGCCGCCTTCGGTTCCGGTGGTCTCGGTTTGTGTCACTTGCGGAACCTCTTTCGGGATTTCAGTGGGCTGATGGAACTGCGGCTGCTCCTTCGGCGTCTCGATGTGTGGCTTCGGCGTCTGGACCGAGGCGCTCGAAGGGCCGGGGGGCGGCGGCGGTGGCGGGGGAGGGGGCGGGGCCGAAACCATGAAGGCATGGATCGGCTTCTGGATCACCTCCGGGTTTTTCTTGACGTAATAGCCCGCGGCGATAATCGCTCCGATGATGATGATGTGAACGATTCCCGAAATGAGCGCGGTGACGCCTCGGCCTTTGGTCTTGTCCTTGCCCGCCGATTCGATGAGGACGTCATCAAACATGTCGGCTAACCTCTTCTCGCGACCAGGATTCCGCGAAGCACTTCAGAGTCGATGCCAACGAGTGCCGCACGGCGCGTCGCGTTTTGTTAGACACCGAAGACGCGCCGCAATGAACCGTCCTCCAAAAGCGGGCGAACGTTATCATTCGCCTATGGTGAAGGCAAACGAACATTACGAAAACAGGATCGCGGAGATCGAGAAGGCGATTGCGCACTCGGGCGATCGCATCAATGGATTGAGCAACAATCTCAGTCGGGCGATCAACGTTCTCAGCAGCGCCCATCCCCATGGTTTGGCGGCGCCGGAACGCGACGTCTTGCTCTCCTTCGAGGCGCTCTGCATCGAGTCATTGTGGAGAACCGCCTGGCTATTTCACGAACGCGGCGAACACGGCGAGGCCCGCCAGTGCCTGGCGGTCGGCCGCACGCTGCAGGAAACAGTCATGCACGCTACGGATCACTGAGACGTGCTTTACGTTACCGCCGCACTCTGGGCGCGATGCAGGCGATGTCCGCGATGCCGGTGATCAGGCAGATCAGGACGAGCTGGATCGGCGAATCGGGAAGATGAAAGAAGAGGAGAAATGTCGTCGCGCCGGCGGCGAGGGTGAAGAAAGTCGCCGACTCATGGTTGCGGATGAATCCCAGGAATGCTGCAGACGCGAAAGCAACCGTTGCGAATCCGGCAAGAAGCAAGAACAAAGGTTCGACGAACATCGCGCGCCACTCCACGAGGCCGCCCCCTCTCGCAACGGGGAGTCTATTCGGAAACTGCAACGATTCTTGTGCGGTCAATCACACTACGCCGGTTTTCCCCATAGAAAGCCCTGGGCGTATTCGACATTCAAATCCCGCAGCACCGCCAGCTCCCCGCGCGACTCCACCCCCTCGGCGACCACCTCCGATCCCAGTGTGCGCGCCAGGTCGACATAGCGGCGCAATGAGTCCGCTCGCCTGTTGTCGCTCCCCAGGCCTGTGATGCAGCGCTTGTCGATCTTGATGATGTCCGGCTCGAGCAGGATCAGACTCTCGAGGCAACTGTTTCCGAATCCGACGTCGTCGATGGCGATCATCAGCCCTGCCTGCCGAAGCAGATTGACGGGATCGCGCAGATATGACGGATCGCCAATGATCTGCTGTTCACTGATCTCCACGCAGTACGTGTCAGAGGGGATTGGTTGTGGAAAGGAGGCCAGAAGATGTTCGGCGGGGATGGCGATCAACGTGGAAGGGAAGAGGTTGACGTGGAAGCGCGCTCGGTCGGGAAGCATGGTCGCCGTGCGCACCGCTGCGCGGAGGCAGTGGTGGTCGACGAGTGTCAGCACGTTCCTCTCCGCGCAGATGCGGAAGAAGTTGTCCGGCATCTCGAAGACGCCATTCGAGTAACGGCTGAGAAATTCGTAGGCCACAGGACTCTCATCGGCCAGACGGTAGATGGTCTGCTTCACGGTCAGAAGGTTTTTCCCCTGCGCGAGGTTGGCGCACAGATCGGCCTGCGCGTCGTTGCGTCTGGCGGTGTCATCGAACTCGCCGTCTTCGTAGACGACGCAGTTTTTTCCCGCGTTCTTGCTGCGTTGCAGCAGTTGATGCGCGGTGGTCAGGAGCTCGTCGATCGATGGCGTGTCTTGCCTGAGTAACATCGCCACGACGCTGGCCGTCAGCCGGATCGTTCCCGCGCTATGTTGAATGATCATCGTGGCGATCGAGACACGAGCGCGCTCGGCGATCGTCGCCGCCTCCACCTGGTCGGCGTTGGGCAGAAGGAGCAGAAATTCGTCTCCGCCGATGCGGCAGGCGTAATCGACGGCGCGCACGCAGCTCCGCAGTCGATGGGCGATCTCCTGCAACGCCACATCGCCGACGGCGTGGCCAAACGAATCGTTGACGCGCTTGAAGTCGTCGATGTCCACCAGGAGAACGAGCACCTCGACTTTTTCTCGTTCCACGCGCTTGATCTCGCGGGAAAGCGCCTGCTGCAGCCCGCGCCGGTTCAGGAGCTCGGTCAGCGGGTCGATCAGCGTGAGCTTTTCGAGCGCCGAGTTCGCCAACTGCAACTCTCGCGTCACGCGCGCCAGATCGCGGATGCTTCGGTGCCGCTCGAGCGCATAGCGAACTGAGCGAACCAGAACCCGCCGATCGACGGAATCCTTCACCAGGTAATCTTCGGCGCCGTTTTGCAGCGCGGCGAGCGCCAGCCCTTCATCTGATCGAGCGGTGAGCACGATGATCGGAATCTCATTGACGCAGTCGTGAAGCCTCTCGAGCGCCTCCAGGCCGTCAGCGTCGGGAAGCTCGAGGTCGAGAAGCACGAGATCGATTCCGCCTCGCTCGATCCGGCGGCAGGCCTCGTCAATGGTGCCGACGCTGGTGATCTCGATGTCGGACAGGCTGGAAGTGAGCAGCTCTGTGAGCAGCTCTGTGAGCACGCTCGCATACCGTCGATCGTCCTCGACGACCAGAAGACGGGTGGATGTCGCCAGCGCCTCTGCGACCGCGCTGCTCATTCCGTATTCTTAGAGCCGATGCAGGAGCGATTTCGTGACGGAAATCACGAAGTCATGAAATAGATGGACGGAATTGGAATTTGGTGGAGCCGAACGGGATCGAACCGTCGACCTCCTGAATGCCATTTCGAAGGAGTGTTGTTTAAGGAGTGTTGTTTATGGAGTGTTTTCTCGTATTGCTCCATCTCGTTCTTCTCGTCGGTCAGTTCATTGCGTGTTAGCGCGTGCTGCATCGCATCATCGGCTCTGCTGTCAGAATTGCTGTCAAAATTCAAGCTCCGAAGCCGCTGATCCTCAACCTGGCCCCGGTGGCCCCTCAACAACTCAACGACTCAACGACTTTCTACCTCGCAACTTGTCGGTGCCGCACCACCAGGGTATCGATTATCTTCGGGGTTGTATGGTGCAGCGAAGAGCGCCGGACGTGAGGGTGCTGGCCACCCAGACGGAGGACAGCTCGGAGCGTTGCACCATCTCGACGGCGAGGGGCAGAACTTAGTGGTGAGTGTCTTCGCCTAGCGCAGAGGCTACGACATCCGGTGCCTTGGCGGCCACGCGTAGCAGTGCCTTCGCTGGGCCGTCGGGTTCACGGCGCCCCTGTTCCCAGTTCTGAAGGGTATCGACGCTGACGCCAATCATGATTGCGAATTCCAACTGTGATTTCTTCAGCCGCGTCCGAATCGCTCGCACATCTTCCGGCTTGTAGGAGAACTGGCGCGAGGGCTTTGCTTGCCCACGGTGAATTCGACCAGCCTGCTTGATGCTGCCAACTAGTTCCTGAAAATCCTTGTTCTTCATGAGAATTCGTCTTCGACAAGCTGCCGAAGAATCCTTTCTTGATTGCGAGTCAAATCCTCTTGTTCGTCTTTCGAGAACACCGCCAACATGTAAAAAGTAGATCGCCGCTCATACCAAAAATAAATGACCCGTACCCCGCCACGTTTACCTTTGCCTCGTCCCTCCTGGCCCCATCTGGCTTTTCGGACGCCACCTGTTCGCGGGATAACCACCCCTAGCGTTGGCCTTCCGACCAGCGCCCCTTGCAACTTCAGATACTCGTAGTCGGACAGCAGCCGAGTAACCGCCCTGGTGAAAATGGGTGTCTCAAGGAACAGCATAACTATACGCCACTGGCGTACACAGCTCAACTGGCATTCCGGGAAAGCTATTCCAAGGCGCTCGGTGAGTTAGTTGGGTTCGGGTTGCTGTCAGAATTGCTGTCAAAAGCGAAAAAGAGCGACTCGAAAGCCGCTCTTCGCTTCGTAAGTTTCTGATCTATTTGGTGGAGCGGAACGGGATCGAACCGTCGACCTCCTGAATGCCATTTCCGCGTCTGTCTCGGGACATACGCGGACACCTCCAGATTCAATATTTTACCGCCATCCGGATTCGTCCCGATTCGTCTGAAGATTGCGAGCTAGACGAATTTTAGACACCTGTTTCGAATTGCTTTTTGGGCTGAAGTCGCGGCTCTCATCGAAGCCTGTCACGCTGCGAGCGGAATGATTTCCTGTTCAGAGTGTGTGCATTGTTGGAGGAGCTACTCTCACAAGCCGCTCGCGAGGAGGACATCATCATTCTTTGGCGACGATCTGGTCCAAGATGGGACCGACGTCGATCTGAGGTCGACTAGTTTGACCCATTCATGCCGGATCTCTCGAGTCATTTTTCCTGTTCTTCTCTCATGAGCCATACGTCTCCGACGGTATGTACGGTACGGGCATAGAGCGCTCGTCCATCGCCGGATATGGCGACGTTTGACAGACCGGAAATCGATGGCGTGATCTCGCGCCGCTCTTTTGTCCTCGTGTCGACCAGAACGAGGTGCTCTTTGAGAGGATAAAGAATGCGTTTTCCATCCGGCAGCCAGACAGGATCGCCATAATAAAGCTCCGCGCCGTCATTGCTGATTTTCTCGAAGTGGCTTGCAGCGAAGGAATAGACTACAACTCCGTCCACCTCCGCGGCGTTGCTGACGCGACTGCTAAGCCCAATCAGCGATCGTCCATCAGGTGACCAGGACGCACCTGTTAAGACATGCTGTGCATCAATACGAGGCAGCGGCTCGAATCGAGAGCCACCGATGCGCCAGATATACGATCCGGCGCCGTTGAACGTCAGCAAGCGAGACCCATCTGGTGATGCACGGGGAAACAACGACGACGCTACGCCACGGGGTGTTCGCGTGACTTGGGTAAGATCACTGCCATCCGGTCGGATCGACCACGTCTCATAGTGGTCGCCCCGTTCCGAGTAAAAGTAAATGCGTTTGCCGTCCGCAGACCAGGATGGAACCCGATCTCTTTCCGGGTCATCCGTGAGTTGCCGAAGATCAGTCCCATCGGTATTGATGACGAATAAGTCCTCCTGTATCCCGCGGCTCGAAAATGCGATCTGCTTTCCGTCAGGAGAGACGTTGAAGACGGTGAAGAAAAATGAGCCGCCAAATACGAACGAAGGTCCTTCGGCAATTGCCGCCTTCTCTGGGTCGAATGCGTATCGTTGGATCTCGTACGCAGACGAGAGGCTGGAGAACGCGATCGCATTGACCGTTCTCGCTGCGCTGAAGTGTGCCGCGAACTTTGCAGGAAGATTCATGGCCACGGGAACTCCCGTTGTCTTGCCGCTCCTCTCATCGATGGCTACTCGCCACAGGTTCATCGTGCCGTCGCGGTCACTTCCAAAGTAAAGGTGTTTTCCGTCGGCTGACCAGACAGGATTCCAGTCGAGCGGTGGGTCATTGGTAACGGGCACAATCGTTTGGTCAGGATTCGGTGCGTGCGGAGCGATCGTCCAGATGTCCCTTTGAAAGCGATTGGTTACTGTGCCCCAAAACGCAATTCGGTCGCCATGCGGCGACCAGCTCGGCTGTACGGAATCGTGCTTCGTCAGCAGTCGCACCCTTCCGTTTGCGACATTCACGACCCATAGGCTGGCGTTGAAGGCACCTCTGACGGAAGGGGTCGCTGCCACACTTTCGCTCGAGAGGACGATTTCGCGTCCATCCGGAGACCATGCAGGGTTGTAACCGAAATCTGTAAGTTTTCGCACCGACTCGCCGGTCGCTCCCATGACAAAAATGCCGCCCCCGGCTCGATCTGAGCGAAACGCGATGTGCTCTCCATCTGGTGAGAAGACCGGCTGCGTATCAGCAACGGGAGAGTCCTTCGTCAAGTTGGTAACCGTTTGACCGCCGACGCGCTGGACGTAAATATCCGGATTTCCCGATGCCTCGCTTACGAAGACAAAACTCTTGCCGTCCGGTGAAAGGCTGGGGTACATCTCGAGTCCTGCTTGAAACGTGAGCTGGGTAAAGTTTCGACGCGACGCGTGAACGACGCGTCCGCTCTTCAAGGCAGCAGTTGTCCCCAAGCCGAGAACAGCGCTGATTGCCAAGCCGATAAGAGCGCCAATAGCACTTGCAAGCGCAAGGACGATCCACCGACTTCGTGCTCGTATTGCGGAGCCGTGAGTTGTGATTGTTGCAGATGATCCGGAGGAATTGGCGAGCTCTTGGAGATCGAAGGCGAGGTCGCGTGCCGACTGAAACCTCTCCTCGGGATTTTTCTGCAGGCAGTGCCTGACGATTGTCGCCACTGCCGGTGGGAGGCGAACGCCAGATTCTGAAAGATCCCGCGGCTCGTCTCGGAGAATTGCGGCCAATGTCTCTCCAGCGGAAGCGCGCTGGAACGCCCGCTCGCCGCTGAGCATCTCGTACAGAACGCATCCCAGCGCAAAGATGTCCGTACGCGCATCGATTGGCGCGCCGCTGACCTGCTCGGGAGCCATATAGCCGATGGTTCCGACGGCAAATCCTGGTTGACTCTCCGTCTCGAGTTTGCTCACTGATTCAGAGGTGTCAAGGCCATCACTTTTGGCGAGACCGAAGTCGAGGATCTTCACCTGACCCTCGTTAGTCAGGAAAATGTTTGCCGGCTTGAGGTCGCGATGCACGATGCCATGCGCGTGCGCTGAGGCGAGTCCGTCGGCGACCGCTGCGGCAATCTCCACCGCTTTTCTCCACGACAGCCGTTCGCGCCCAAGCCGGTCGGCCAGCGATTCGCCGCGCAGCAGTTCCATGACCGCGAACGAGATGCCGTTCTCGGTTCTGAAGTCATGAATGGCCAGGATATTCGGATGCGAGAGCGCAGCGACCGCTTTCGCCTCTTGCTCAAAGCGGCGCAGCGATTTCGGATCGTGCGCCACCCGCTCCGCAATGATCTTGATGGCCACCTCACGGCCCAGGCGCGAGTCGCGTGCGCGATAGACCTCGCCCATCCCACCCGCGCCGAGCGGCGCGATGATCTCGTAGGGACCGAGGCGATCGCCGGAAGTCAGACTGGTGCTGCGATCCGAATGTGCAGCGGGATTGCCCAAATTGTCGTTCCTTTGGCTGCAGATTCTATCGCTTCACCGCGACTCTAACGATGGAACGCGAGAAATGACGGACTGACTCGGTTGAGCTAAGTTTTGTTGCGGAAATGGTTAGAATTTGGTGGAGCCGAACGGGATCGAACCGTCGACCTCCTGAATGCCATTTCCGCGTTTGTCTCCAGACATACGCGGACACCTCCGGATTCAATATTTTACTGCCGTCCTGATTCGTCTGGACTTGTCTGAAGATTGCGAACTAGACCAAAAATAGACACTCGAAATGGGCCCAGCGCGCGCATTGAGATGGGCGATCTGGATGTTGCGGGCGAGTCGAAACAGGAATCGGCGTCTCGCGCTTTCCTGAAAGTTTCGTCGTGCAGGAGGACACACGACCGGAAGAGCGCACATTGGTCGTCGCACACTGGTCACAGGATCGCGTGGACCGCGCAGGGAAGCGAGCACCAGGCAGTCAATAGCTCCTGGTACTCGCCATCTGCTTGTTACTTGCCGTGCGGCTTACAGGAATCGAAGGTGAAGGACCCAATACGCGTAGTCCAGTTAAAGCTCCCAGTCGTCTTGTAATACTCCTGGGTGTACCAGAAAGTGCAGTCATTACTTGGATCGACGCTCATTGCGCTGTAGTCGCCCCAGCGATTGAAC
>WNEY01002056.1_pt1 | contig 14602 bp, 17 predicted proteins | sample 5400531 | NCBI WGS metagenome assembly WNEY01 (sample SAMN13153338, study PRJNA577476) | soil metagenome | isolation source: 200 cm saprolite under Douglas fir tree site 1 | place: USA:California | collected 2015-04-18
ATAGATGACGATCGGCAGGAACAGGCTGAGCATGCCGAAGCTGATGGCCGCGGCAACCCAGTTGGCGACCGCAAAGTTTCTGTCCCGGAACAATGACAGAGGCACCAGAGGCTCGGCCTGGAAGCGCTCCCAGACGAGGAACACGGCGATAAGAGCGACGCCGCCAATGATCACTTCCGGGATCGTCACTCCATAGGAGCCGATCTCACCCCAGTTGTAGCGCTGGCCTTCGATGAGTCCGAAGACGATCGCGAACAGGCCGGCGGTGGCGAGCACGATGCCGAGGATGTCCCATCCGTGGCGGCGGCCAGGTCGGAGGTCGGGGATGATCACGAACGTGGCGATCAGCGCCGCAATCCCGATGGGGACGTTGACGAAGAAGATCCACTGCCAGCTGATGTACGTGACGATGGCGCCGCCGACGGTCGGCCCCGCGATCGTCGCCAGGCCCGCCACGCCACCCCAGACTCCGAACGCGGCGCCGCGCCGCTCGGGCGGGAAGAGCGTCGTGATGATGGCGAGGGTCTGCGGCGTCAGGATGGCGCCGCCGACGCCCTGGAGGATGCGGGCCGCGATGAGCTCGTTGGCGTTCTGCGAGAAGCCGCACAACGCGGAAGCGACCGTGAAGATGAACAGGCCGACGGCGAACAGGTTGCGTTGCCCATAGAGGTCACCGAGCCTGCCGGCGGTGATCAGGAGCACCGCGTAGGTCAGGATGTAGGCGTTCAGCACCCACAGGATCTGATCGAGGGTGGTGTTGAGCCCAGCGCTCATCGCCGGGATGGCCACGTTGACGATCGTGGTGTCCAACAGAATCATGAAGAACCCGCTGGTCAAAACCACGAGGACCAACCAGGGATTAGTGCGCGCTTGTGCCATGACTTCTCCTTAACATCTCGTGGCCGGAATCGATTCCGACCTTCCACTCCAGCTTGCCGTCGACGATTTCCTGCTCGAGCTTGCGGACCCATCTGCGCTCGGCGTCGAGCATCGCGATCTTGTGTTCCATCTCGATGAGGGCAAGGCGGGTCAATCCTTGCTTGCGAAGCTCCGCGAGCACGTGCTCGAACTTCGTGATTTGGGCATCGAGCAATGCCGCACGTTCGTTGAGGTGGTGTGCGGCGTCGGCCGCCGCGAGGTGGTGCATGAACATGAGGCCGGCGACGAACTGGGGGTACTCTCGTGTTGGCTTGCCGAGCAGCTGGCCTAGAGCCCGGGTCAGTGTTTCGCGCCCGGCGTCGGTCAGCTTGTAGATGGTCCGCTCTGGCCGGCGCCCTTCCTTTTCACGCTCGATCGGGAGGATCCAGCCCTTGCGCTCGAGCACGTCGACGGTGTGGTAGAGGGTCCCGAAGTTGAGGCGGATGAACTCGTCGTGGTGCCGGGTCCGCATGGTCGATGCCATCTCATAGGGATGCATCGGGCGCTCGTCGAGCAGCTCGAGAATCGACAGCGCCAGCGGAGAGGAGACCTCTACTTCCAGCTCACCCATATACTTCATTTAGAGTATATGGACTTCAGATATACGGAGTCAAGTACCCCGTGTGGAGTGTGTTAACAGGCGGGGTTGGACCCGCTCGGCGAATTGGGTAGCCTGCGTGCAAGGTGTGCCGGCTCGGGGGAGGGGAGCCAAAAGGGAGGGAGGGCCCGATAAAGGTATGCACGCTGCGCAGCAACCGCGGTCGCCGACGAGGGGTAGTTACCGTTGATGTATGCCCAGGCAGGGGCCGAAGGGCTGGCCATGACCGGGACGCCGGAAGCGCGAGCGGTAGCGGCCGGTCAGCTCATCACCCAGGCTACTGGCGGCGACCTCGACGCATTTGAAGAGCTGGTCCGCCGCCTGCAGCGCCGCGTCTACGGCTTCGCCTACCAGCACCTCAGAGACCTCGACGAGGCCTATGACCTCACGCAGGAGATCTTCGTCAAGCTGTTCCGCAACCTCGCGCGCTACGACGCGGAACGCCCGTTTGAGCCCTGGTTCTGGAAGCTGGCCGCCAACACCACCATCAACTACCGGCGCAAGCGTGTACCGCTGCCCACCGACCAATCGGCGGACCAGGGCAGAACGGACGTCGCATCACTCGCGCCTGCGCATGATCCCGTCCTCGTGGACGCGTTGGCCCAGCTCGACCCGGCCTACCGGCTGCCCATCCTTCTCCACTACTACGCGGACCTTCCGCTCGAACAGGTCGCCCGGAGCCTGAACCTCACGATCCCCGCGACTAAGTCGCGCCTCCACCGCGCTCGAGCACTGCTTCGCAACTCGTTGGCGGAGTCCGCGGAGGTCGACACCCCATGACTACCCTCGCGTGCGCGCGCGTGCGCGTGCTATTGGAGGCGTATGTCGACGGCGACCTGGGGCTCAGCGATCCCGCGCGCGCGCAAGCCGTGCGGGATCATCTCCTGACCTGCGCGGACTGCCGCCGCCAGCATGAGCAGGCGGTTTCGCTGCCATTCCGGATGAAGGCCCTCCGCTCACCGGTGCCGCCCACTTCCTTGATCGCCGGCGTGATGGCCTCGATCGCGCCTCTGCCTCAGGCATCGCGCCGCGCCTGGGGTCTGCTGATCCCCGAGGCGTTTCTGGGGGCGTTCATCGTCTGGTATCTCTCCGGCCTTGAAGGCCTGACCGCCATCGCATCGGGGGCGTGGAGCGACCTCCAGGGTCTTGCGTTCTGGGGCTCGGGCTCGGCACCTCTGCCGAGCATCCCGGTCGCCGACGCGCTGCTGCTGGGCGCATTCATCGCGTTGGCTGCAATTGCCGCATACCACCTTTCGGTGCTCAGCCGGCTCGATTCAACGTCGACACCTCACCTTCGCGAGAGCCGCCGGGCTTGAGCGCACAGAAGGAAAGCGAAGGCGCGTCGCCGGGTGACGCGCCCCAGCCGCCTGCGCCGTCTCAGCCGGCCACGGCCGGCCCGTCGCCGATGTGGCGTCGCTGGGGTTGGGTGCTTCTGGTCGCGGGGCTCGCCGTGCTGGGCGTGCTGCTGGCCATCGCCGACACCGCGCTCTACGGACCCTCGCTCGGTCCGTACGCCACCTTCTTGATCGGTCCTTCCCAGGTCATCGCCATCCCGATCAAGAGCCCGGATTCCGAGCGATTCATTCGTACACGGCTGCCGGAGCGGGTCCCATTAGGGGCGCCGTTCGGTAGGCGCATGACGTTCAGCCCGTGGCAGGCACTACGCGCTTTTTTGAGCAACGGAGCAGGTCTCGTGCTCCTGGCGCTGGGAATGCTGCTGCTGTTTCCCAGCCGAGCTCGGGTCGCGGTCCAGCGGCTCGAAAGCCGGCGCGGCCCCGAGATCGCGCTCGCGGCGGGGGTCGCAACGTTCCTGCTGGCATTGGGCGTGGTCGCTTTGCTGCGCTTCACGCTGATCTTCCTGGCCGTCATCCCCGCAGTCTTGATCGTCGCCCTGGCGGCCGCGCTCTTCGGCGTCGCCTGCATCGGGCTCGCGTTCGGGCGCTTCCTGGAGCGCGGGCTCGGCCTGGCCCACGCACATCCGTTGCTGGCCGCGCTGGCGGGCGCCCTGGTCGTTTTCGATCTGGCCGTTATTCCTTATATCGGGGCGGTCGCGATCGCCGCGGTCGCGATCGGTGGTCTGGGGCTCGCGGTGGTGACTCGCTTCGGATCCGAGTCGGCGTGGTCGTTCCGCGACCTCGACTGGTGATGCCAAGAGCAATGGAGGTGAGACGCATGTTGAAGAACACAAGACTGGTGGTCGCTGCCCTGGCGGCGATCGCATTGGTGCTCGGTGGCCTGATCTACCGCGACGTTTTTGTCGGCACCAAGAACACCAGCAACTCAGTCAACCTCTACACGGTCGCTCGCCGGACGGTGACCGCGAGCGTTACCGGCACGGGCAACCTCGTGCCCATGCAGCAGGCGAATGTGAGCTTCAAGGTCGGCGGGACCTTGACCGAGATCGATGTGCGGGTCGGCGACCACGTGGCGGCCGGGCAGGTGCTCGCCCGTATCGACCCCACCCCGGAACAGAATGCCCTTGCCAGCGCTCAGGCCAATCTGGCCATCGCCCAGGCGAACCTTCAAACGGCCGAGACGCCGCTGACCGCAAGCCAGATCACCCAGCTCCGGGACAACGTCGCCAACGCGCAGCAGCAGTACAACGACACCGTCGCGCAGGTGAATGCGACCAATACTCAGGACGCCACCCAGGTCACTGCCGATCAAAACCAGCTGACCACCGACCAGCAAACGCTGACCTTCAATGCGGCCTACCAGGCGGCGAAGCAAAATCTGACGACCGACCAGACCGCGCTCCAGGCGGCCATCACCCAATTCGACGCCGACGGTTGCAAGACCCAGACCTACCCGTATTCCGGGCCCTGCGTGGCCGACTTCACCGCGGTCTCCGCCGCTCAGAGCAAGGTCAACGCCGACGAGGTGGCAGTCAGTGGATACACGGTCCAGATCAACGCCGACCAGACCAAGCTCAACCAGGACACGGCCAAGCAGCTAGCGGATGCGAGCAGCGGCCAGCGCAGCGTCAATCAGGCCTCCGCATCATTGACGAGCGCCCAGGACAACGTGAACACGCAGACGGAGAGCAAGCCGAATCAAATTCTTTCCGCCCAGGCGCAGGTGGCGAGCGCGCAGGCGGCAGTACAGACGGCCCAGCAGAACCTGGCCAACACCACGCTGGTCGCGCCGATGGAAGGCGTGGTCAACAGCATCAACGGCGTCGTCGGAGAAACCGCCATCACTGGCTCCGGCACGACCGCGGAGGCTCCAGGGACACAGGCTCCGCTGCCCGCCAGCGGCGCGTCGAGCGCCTTCATGGTCATCGGCAACGTCAGCGCGATGGAGGTCGTGATCCCGTTCGCCGAATCTGACGCCTCCCGGTTGGCTTTCAACCAGGACACGATGGTCACCTTCGACGCAGTCCCGAACCTGGCGATCAGCGGGCACGTAGTCGCGGTAGCGAGCTCGGCGACCGTGCAGAGCGGAGTCGTCAACTACTACGCCACCGTGGCCCTGAACCAGACCAACCCGGCGCTCAAGCAAGGCATGACCACCAACGCGACCGTGACCGTGAGCAAGGCGGCGAATGCCATCGTCGTGCCGAACCTCTCCATCACAAGGCTCGGCGGCCAGGCCTACGTCAACGTCTATGTCAGTGGCAAAGAAGTTCAGACCATGATCCAAACCGGCGTCGTCGGCGACCAGTTCACCGAAGTCACAGGCGGTCTCAACGAGGGGGCCCAGGTCGTCATCCCCACGCTCAGGGTGTCGAGCGGCTCGAGTGGTGGCAGCCGTTTCGGAGGCGGTGGCGGGACCGTCCGCATCGGCGGATGATCAAGCTGGAGGCGGTCGCCAAGACCTACCGCATGGGCAGGGTCGAGGTGCAGGCTCTGCGCGGCGTCGACCTCCTCGTCGAGCGCGGGGAGTTCGTGGCCATCATGGGCGCGAGCGGATCGGGCAAGTCGACGCTCATGAACATCATCGGCTGCCTGGACGTACCGACAAGCGGTCGATATTTCCTCGACGGCACCGACGTCGCCCGACTCGACGACAACCAGCTCGCCGTCATCCGCAACCGCAAGATCGGTTTCGTCTTCCAGAGCTTCAACCTGATCCCGAGGACGACCGCGCTGCACAACGTGGAGATGCCGCTCATCTACGCCGGCGCGCAGAACCGCCGCCCGCGAGCGCAATCAGCCCTCGAGTCGGTCGGCCTCGCGGACCGGGCCGGCCACCAGCCGACCGAGCTTTCCGGCGGTCAACAGCAGCGTGCCGCCATCGCTCGCGCGCTCGTCACCAACCCGGCGATCCTGCTTGCTGACGAGCCCACGGGCAACCTGGACACCACGTCGAGCGTCGAGATTATGAAACTGCTCACCGAGCTCAACCAGGAGCAGGCGCGCACCATCGTCCTGATCACCCATGAGCGCGATATCGCGGCTTATGCCAAACGGATCGTGGAGCTGCGCGACGGCCTGATCGTCAACGACGCGCGCCGAGCGGCATGAACATCTTCGAAGCGCTGCGCGTCGCCTTCGCAGGCCTGCTGGCCAACCGGCTGCGCAGCTCGCTGACGATGCTTGGGATCCTCATCGGCGTCGCCGCCGTGATCCTGCTGGTCGCAGTTGGCAACGGCGCGAGCGTACAGATCAACAACCAGATCCAGTCCCTCGGCGCCAACGTCATCTTCGTCTACCCGTCGAACGCCAAAGGCACCGGCGGCGTCTCACAAGGCTTTGGCACGGGCCAGACCCTGTCGATGGCCGACGTCGACGCCATCAACAGCCGGCAGCAGGATCCCGACATCGTGGCCGCGATACCGATTGCGCAGAGCGGTGGCCAGATCACGTATGCGAACCAGAACTATTTCGCTCCCACCACCGGCACCACCGTCGACTTCCCGCAGGTGCGTGACTACCAGATCGCCGAAGGCTCTTTCTTCACACAGGACGACGTCAATTCGCAGCATCGCGTTGTCGTCCTCGGCTCGACTGTAGTCACCAACCTTTTCGGCACCACCGACCCTATCGGCCAGACCATCAAGATCAACCGCCAGAGCTTTCGGGTCATCGGCGTCTTTGCGGCCAAGGGCGGATCGGGACTGGGGTCGCAGGACAATATCGTGGTCGCGCCGATCACCTCTGTTTGGGCGTACCTGAGTGGCGGACGCGGCAAGAACATCAGCCAGATCGTTGCTTCGGCTTCGTCGCCGAGCACGGTCACGCAGGCCGAGACCGAGCTCACGACCATCCTGTTGCAGCGCCACCAGATCTCCGATCCTGCGCAAGCCGACTTTCAGCTGCAGAGCCAGCAGGACATCCTGAACCAGGCCAACTCCATCGCCACCACTCTGACGCTCGTGCTTGGAGCGATCGCCGGCATTTCCCTGGTCGTGGGCGGCATCGGAATCATGAACATCATGCTGGTCACCGTCACCGAAAGAACGCGCGAGATCGGGATCCGCAAGGCGATCGGCGCGCGATGGCGCGATGTGCTCACGCAGTTCTTGATCGAGGCCATGGTTCTGAGCGGTCTCGGCGGCGCTCTGGGGATTGCCCTTGGGACTGCGCTGGCCGTCGAGGCGCCGCACATTCCAGCCATCGCGAGCTCGAGCTTTCCACCGCCGGTCGTGTCGGTCCCGTCGGTGCTCTTGGCCTTCGGCGTTTCCGTCGGTATCGGCCTGTTCTTCGGCATCTATCCCGCCAACCGCGCCGCGCGCCTGCATCCGATCGAAGCCTTGAGACATGAGTAATCGAATCCCAAACCCATGAGTGGAGGAACGAGTGCAATGAAGACCTACGTGCTGGCCCTGGTGGTTCTGGTCGGCGTGCTGGGGGGTTTTTATGGCGGCTACAAGGTCGGCCAGAACAACGTGACCGCGAGCGCATCGACGGCGGGCACCCGAACCAGCGCCGGCTCTGGCTCGAACGCTTTCACAGGCGGTCGAAGTGTGGGCGCTGTCTGTCCGTCACCTGGCGCGACGCCGGCGGCCGGGACCCAGAGCCTGGCTCGGGGCACGGTGACTAATCTGGGCGGCACGTCGATGACCCTGTCCAACACCAGCTGCGAGGTGAAGGTGACGTTCGGACCAACAGTCACCATCTCGAAGCAAGCGCTCGGCTCGACATCGGACCTCCAGGACAACCAGACGGTGACGATCACCGGCACGAGGCAGGCTGACGGCTCGATCCTGGCCCAGACGATCCAGATCGGTCCGGCCGGCGGCGGCGTAAGGCCCGGCACTGGCGTCGGCGGAGGTGGGTAGCGCGCGCCCAGGCCGAGGATGAGCGCGACCAGGGCCCAGACGAGGCGGGTGGACACGCGCGGGAACGCTTGTGAGCTAAGAGCCTCCCAGCGGCTTTTCGTACCAGCCGACATCCCAGTAGCGGTCGAACTTGCGCCCTTGCTCTGTGAAATGGGCGACCCGCTTGAACCCAACCCGCTCGTGCAGCGCGATCGAGGCCTGGTTCGGTAGGGCGATCCCGGCGTACGCCCGATGCAGGTCCTCCCGCTGGAGTAGCTTGAACAGCTCTTCGTAGAGTTTGGTTCCGATGCCGCGCCCCACCGCGTCGGGAGCGAGATAGATGCTGGTCTCGACGGAGGTCCCGTATGCGGGCTTGGGCCGCCAGCGACTGCTGGATGCGTAGCCGATGACCGTGGCATCCGAAACTCCAACCAGGACTCGATACCGCCCCGTGGTGTCGTAATGACTGAACCACTCACGCCGGGCTTCCATCGTCATCGGCTCGATGTCAAACGTGAAGTGGGTTTCGACCACATACCGGTTGTAGATGTCGTTGAGCTGGCCCAGGTCTTGCTCCGTGGCGGGCCGCACCGCGACCTTGCCGTTGCTCAATTGCAAGCGTGCCGCCTTCGAATCACGCCATCAAGTTTATTCAGGCCGCCAGGGTCAAGTGGTCCAGGCGCGAAGGGCGCGAGAATTGACTTGTGGACCGGATCGTGCTCCAGGGCATGTCGTTCAGCGGCCGGCACGGAGTTGGCCTCGCCGAGCGCGAGCATGCCCAAAGATTCAAGGTCGACATCGAGGTGGAGGTCGACCTGTCGGAGGCGGGGCGAACGGACCTGCTCGCCGACACCATCGACTACAGGCAGGTGCGGGCCATTGCCAAGGACACGATCGAAGGTGAATCGGTGAAGTTGATCGAGACGCTGGCGACACGAATCGCCAAAGCTGTGCTCGCTATGCCGAAGGTCAGGGCCGTGATGGTACGCGTCGCCAAGCGGCCGGCCAGCATGTCGCCCATCGAGGCGGCCGCCGTGCACATAAGTAGGACGCGCGCGTGACCATCGCTTATTTCGACTGCTTCGCGGGAATCTCCGGTGACATGACGCTCGGTGCGCTCCTCGACGCTGGCGCCGATCGCAATCTGCTGGACGCCACAATCGAGGCCCTTCGCCTCGGTGACGAGGTCAACGTTAACGTGCGGCACGAGCAGCGCGGGCATGTAGGCGGCACGCGTGTGATCGTCCAAACGCGCGATCGCGTTGAGCGGACCGTGCCTGATTTGCGGGCCGTCATCTCCGCTGCCGAAGTCCCGGATGAGGTCAAACGCCCAGCTCTGAGCGCGCTGGAGCGCCTGGGTAGCGCCGAGGCCAGGCTTCACAATCTGCCGGAGTCGCAGCTCAACCTCCACGAGCTCGGTGGAGCCGATACGCTCGTCGATCTGGTCGGCGCTTTTTGGCTCCTCCAGAACCTGAGGGTCGTGCAGGTATACGCATCGGCGCTGCCGGCGCCTGGCGGCCGAGCGGGCCAGATGCCGTTGCCCGCACCCGCGAGCATGCGCGTGCTCGAAGGCACAGGCGCCACGTTCCAGGCCAGCGACGAAACTCGCGAGCTCGTCACTCCGACCGGAGGCGCGATCCTTGCAGTCGCCGCCAAGTTCACCCGCCCGGCGATGTCCCTGCAGTCGATCGGGTATGGGATCGGCGCGCGCGAGGTCCCAGGCAACGCTCTGGCCGTGTGGATCGGCGAAGAGGTCGCCACCCAGACCGGCGTGACGATGATCGAGACCAATATCGACGACATGGCGCCCAACCTAATCGCCGCCCTATGCGAAGACTTGATGGGGATGGGCGCGCTCGATGTGAGCGTCCTGCCTGCGGTGATGAAGAAAGGCCGCCCCGGCCACGTGCTCGCGGTCATGGCGACCTCCGACACCACAGCGCTGCTAACCGACCACGTCCTTCGCCACAGCACCACACTCGGCGTTCGGCTCACCAATGCGGATCGTGTCATCGCCCAGCGCCGGATGATCGAGGTCAGGACGGAATTCGGCGTCGCGCGGGCGAAGGTCAAAGAGATTGGGGGCAAGGCCATCGATGTCGCGCCCGAGTTCGAGGACTGCCGCCGGATGGCTCGAGAGTCAGGCCGCGATCTGAGCGAGGTCATGCGCGCGGTGACCACGGCTGCCAGAAAGGAACTGGGTCTCGACTAGGCGCGTCAAAGCGGGGCCTGTCAGGCACCGGCGACAATTAGTCGTGTGACTGCTCGAGTGCTCGACGGCAAAGCTGTGGCGCAGCAAATCCTCGATGACATCGCCACCAAGGTGGGCGCCCGGGTGGCGATGGGAAAACCGCGGCCCAAGCTGGCCACGATCATCGTCGGCGACGACCCCTCCTCCGCGCTCTACGTCCGCAGCAAGCAAAAGAATGCACGGCAGGTCGGCATCGATTCGGTTGACCACAGGCTGCCCACCGAGACATCGACCGAGCAACTGGTGCAGCTGATTGGCACCCTGAATCAGGATGAATCGGTCAGCGGCATCCTCGTGCAGCAACCGCTGCCGATACAGATCGATCTGGTTCAGGTTGTCATTGCGGTGGACCCGGTCAAGGACGTCGACGGGTTCCATCCTTACAACGCGGGCCTTCTCGCTCAAGGCCTGCCCGGCGGAGTCGAGCCATGCACGCCGAGCGGCATCGTTGAGCTCCTCGATCGCGGCGGGGTGCGCATCGAAGGTGCCATTGCGGTCGTGGTCGGCAGGAGCAACATCGTTGGCAAGCCGACCGCACTGCTGCTGTTGAGACGGAATGCCACCGTGACCGTTTGCCACACGCGGACGAAAGATCTTGCCGCGCACACCAGAAATGCGGACATTCTCGTGGCCGCGGCCGGCAAGCCCAACCTGATCACCAAGGACATGGTCAAGGAGGGCGCCGCGGTCGTCGACGTGAGCACGAATCGTGCCGATGGAGTCCAAGTCGGTGACCTGGGTCCGGGGGTGGAAGAGGTCGCGGGATGGCTCACGCCGAATCCGGGCGGGGTGGGGCCGATGACCAGGGCGATGCTGGTTCGAAACACCTACGAGGCCGAGGTACGCCGCCGCCCCTAACGGGCCCTTAACAGGCAGGGTTGGCGCCACCGCGAGCTCGTGATTGAATCCGAACGCCAGGATGGTTGGGCTCTGGGGGAGGGGAGGGCCCTCGACGGCGCGAAGGGATTTTCGGATGCCCGCGAGAATTAGCGAGTGACCTATCCCGAGGCTCTCGCGTACATCTCCCGGATCGGCCGCTTCGGAATGAAGCTCGGCACCGAGCGCACGCGGGCGATCCTCGATCGTATCGGCGGCCCCGACCGTGGCCTCACCGGCGCGCTCATTGCGGGTACAAATGGCAAAGGCTCGACGGCGGCTTGCCTCGCCTCGATCCTGCAGGCGGCGGGCCATGTCGTCGGCTTCATGCCCAAGCCGCACCTTGTGTCCTACACCGAGCGCATCCAGGTCAACGGGATCCCGATCACGGAACGCGACTTCGCACAGGCGCTCGAAGACCTCAAGCCGACGCTGCAGGCGATCGCCGACGACATGGGTCCGGCGACCGAGTTCGAGATGCTGACTGCGATGGCACTTGCCTACCTGGCGCCTCGAATTGATCGCTTGGTTTGCGAGGTCGGCCTCGGTGGACGGCTCGACGCCACCAACGCCCTCGACCTCGGCCTCGCCGTCATCACCAACGTTGACCTCGACCATCAGAAATACCTGGGCGACACGATCGAGGCAATCGCCAACGAGAAAGCGGCGATCATCAAACCCGGCAACCGCGTGGTCACTGGTTGCGAAGGCGCCGCGCTGGCAATCGTTGAGGACTACGCACGGAAGGCGGGGGCCACGCCCTGGCGCCTCGGCGCTGAGATTCAGGTGGAGTCGAGCTCCAGGGGCTGGGACGGCCATCTCGTCTCGGTTGCCGGGCCCGGATTCGAGCATAAGGGGCTCGTCGTTCCACTCGTGGGGGACTACCAACCCGCCAACGCCGCCCTGGCAGTAGCGACCGCGCACGCGCTCGACGATGTAACGGACGATGCCGTACGCGAGGGCCTGGCACAAACGAGCTGGCCGGGGCGCTTGCAGCTGATCGCGACGAGACCGCGCATCGTGCTCGACGGCGGTCACAATCCAGCAGCGATGACCAAGTCAGGCATTTCACTGCGGCGCCTGATCGGTTCCGAGCGACTGGTCACCGTCTTTTCGATGCTGAGCGAGCGCGATCCGGCAGCGCTGCTGGCAGCACTGCAAACCTTGCAGGCTGACCATGCGATATTCACCGAGGCGACCAGCGCGGGCGGCCACTCGGTGCCCGCTCTCGAGCTGGCATCAATGTTCGGCCACGATGCCGAAGCAGTCCTACCGCCGGAGGCGGCACTCGACCGTGCCAAGGAGCTCGCCGGCCCAGACGGCAACGTGCTCGTGTGCGGCTCGCTCTACCTCGTGGGCGAGATCCTGGCCCTGCGATCGTGATCGCCCGAACTGTTGTCAATTGCCCATGAAGGGGCGAACATGCAGCACGTGAACGATCAGAGGTTCTACCGCAGCAGCAACCGGATCCTAGGCGGCGTGTGTGCCGGCCTCGCCGATGGATTTCACCTCGACGTGCTCTGGGTGCGCGTCGCATTTCTCCTGCTGCTATTCGTCCAGGGTCTCGGACTCTTCATTTACGTGGTGCTGTGGCTGGTGATGCCCGAGCGTCTTGAGGGCGGCGGTCAACGGAGTGGCTTCGACGCGATGATGGACGACCTCAGGCGCATCTGGACTGAGGTCCAGCACCAGCTTGGAGGTTCTTCTCGGCCGCCGCCGTCCGCGACGGGCACTACATCCGTCCCGGCACCCGCGTCAACTGATCAGCCCCCGCCGACATCGGGATCTGGAGTCGTTGCGTCTTCGCCTCCAGGCGCCTGGCGCAACCAGACTTCGTTGTTTGGGGTGATCCTCGTCGTCATCGGTCTTGGTCTCTTGGGCAACACCATCGGGATCTTCAACTGGTCGGTGGTGTGGCCCGCCGGATTGATCATCCTTGGCATCGTGATCCTGGTTCGCAACCTCGAGAGGGGGGCCTGACGGCGACCGGGCCCGGCGGCCAGGAATCAGGATTCGATCAGCGATTGCTCAACAGCTTCTGGAGATCGATCTTCCAGTCGCGCAGCGGCCCGCGAGCGAATGTAAAACAGAGGTAGATGCAGCCGGCAACCATCGGCAGCAGCAGAACCGAGCCCAGCAGGGCCCACCACCCTCCTGCTGTGGCGGCGATGCCGGCAAGCAGAGTCGCCGCCAGCACCAGGCCGGCCGCACCGACGAGCAACTCGCCGGCGTTGTGAACTCTTTCAGTCACAGGACCCGCGACCGGTGGCGCGGCCTCTGTTGGACGCGGGTGGCTGAACGTCGCCACCAGCCCGTACAGCAACAGACTTACGCCTGCCAGGCCGGCCAGGAGAGTAACCACCTCATAGATGAGGCCTTCACGCGTGTCAGCGACGCGGGTAGCGGCCGCGAAGGCGACAGCGACGAGAACCACCCCCGCGCCCAGCGCCGGCCAACGCACTATTGGGAGCCGCCCACGAGGTTTGCCCGCAGTCTGCGCATGCCTTTGAGCCAGCGGTCATAGTCCTTGGCTTTGCGATTGAAGTATTCGGCGACCTCGGGGTGGGGCAGAATCAGGAACCTCTCATTCCTGATTCCCTCGAGCACAACGTCGGCCACCTGCTCGGGTTCGAGGGCGCCGGCAGTCAAGAAGTTGGTGCCGAGCACTCGGCGCTCGGCGGCGAGCATGTCAGTCTTCACGCCCTGCGGGCACAGGCAGGACACCCGGACGCCCTCGTCGCCGTGGGCAATGGCCAGCCACTCGAAAAATGAGAGCGCGGCAGCCTTCGTCACTCCATAGGGAGCGGCGAAGACATGATTGAGGAGCCCAGCTGCCGACACGGTGCCCAGCAGATAGCCCTCCTTTCGTTCGAGCATCCCAGGCAGGACGTGGCGCGCCACGAACACGTGCGACATCAGGTTCACATCCCAGATCCGCTGCCAGTCAGATGTGGCCGCCTCGGGTCCGCCCGCGACCGCGATGCCGGCGTTGGAGCAGAAGATGTCGATGCGCCCGTGCGCACCGCGGACTTTTTCCACAAGGTGAGCGACCTCGTCCTCGTGGGAAACGTCGCAAGTGACGGCCATGCCGCCGATCTCTCGCGCCACCGTGAGAGCGCCTTGCGCGTCGGAGTCGGCCACGATCACTGCCTTGGCGCCAGCGCTCGCAAATCTGCGCGAGAGAGCTCTTCCGATGCCTTTGGCGCCGCCCGTGACGACGACAACGCGATCAGCTACTTCCACGCAGCACCCCCTTTAGCGTCCGACTCAGAGCGATCATCGCTCTTGCGAGTCTATCCCTCGAGGCTTCTGTGCCGGTCGGGACATGATGCCTCAGCGAGGCTGAAAAAAATATTTGCGAAATTAGGGAGGAGGGGTTGTTTCCGAGACGAGCGATAGCGCATAGAATCACTCCCCATGGTCGGTGGGGGCCTCGACTACAGCGCGCCCTTTCAGCGCGCCATCGAGCTGATTGGGAAACGTTGGACCGGGGCGGTCGTCAAGGCCTTGCTCCCTGGGCCCGCGCGTTTCAATCAGCTGCTCGCCGGCATACCCGGCATCAGCGATCGAGTCCTCACAGAAAGGTTGCGCGAGCTTGAGACCGAGGGCATCGTTGAGCGGCTGGTAGACCCCGGGCCGCCTGTGCGCGTGAGCTATCGACTCACCGCGCGGGGCCGCGCGCTGCAGCCGGTGCTGGCCGCCGTAGCGGATTGGGCCGAAAGCTGGCTCGCGACCGCGGCGGCGGCGGTCGGCTGAG
>WNEY01004148.1_pt1 | contig 14599 bp, 16 predicted proteins | sample 5400531 | NCBI WGS metagenome assembly WNEY01 (sample SAMN13153338, study PRJNA577476) | soil metagenome | isolation source: 200 cm saprolite under Douglas fir tree site 1 | place: USA:California | collected 2015-04-18
TACGCGGCCCGGCGGATCCTCGGGCCGCGGTGGACCCAGACCGCATGCGTTTTGGGGTCACGCGGTGCCGCCGCCGGCGACCGCCGGCTCCCGCGCCGGCGCCGCGGCCGGCCGGCGCAGGTGATCTGCCAACCAGGTCACGATCCAGCGCAGCCGCTCGACGCGGTGGCTGGGCTGACCGACCCGCGACAGATCATGGCTCTCATTCGGGAACCGCACGAATATCGTCTCGCGCCGCAGCTTCTTGAGGGCGGCAAACAACTGCTCCGCCTCCTCGATCGGGCAGCGCAGGTCCTGCTCACTGTGCAGGATCAGCAGCGGTGTGGTGATCCGCTCGACGTACGCCAGCGGGGAGTGCGCCCAATACCAGGTCGGGGCGTCCCACGGGTCGCCGGGAAATTCCCAGAATCCCTTCATGAACGCCAGGTCGCTCGTCCCCCACTGGCTGAGGTTGTTGCTGATCGACCGCATCGTCACCGCGGCTTTGAAGCGATCGGTGTGTCCGATGACCCAGTTGGTCATGAAGCCGCCGTAGCTGCCGCCCGCAACGCCCAACCGGGTGGGATCGATGAACGAGAAGCGCGCGATCGCGTCATCAAGCCCGCGCATGATGTCCTCATAGTCCTTGCCGCCCCAGTCATGATGGGTCGCGGCCGTAAACTGCTGCCCGTATCCTTGGCTGCCGCGCGGGTTCGTGTACACGACGGCAAACCCCTCGGCGGACAGCAGCTGGAACTCGTGGAAGAATGCCTCACCGTACGCGCCGTGCGGCCCCCCGTGGATCTGCAGGACCGCCGGGTATCGCACGCCGTCGTGGAACTCCGCGGGTCGCATCACCCATCCCTCCACCGGCCAGCCATCGGCGCCCGGGTACGTAAACCGCTCCGGCACGCTCAACAGAACCTGGTCGAGTACCGTCTTGTTCACATGGGTGAGGCGGCGTTCCGCAGCGCGCCCGTCCAGCGGCACGACCCAGAGGTCACACGGCGTCGCCGGGTCGGAGGCGGCGATCACGGCCACGTCACCGGAGCTTCTGATCGCCAAGCCGAAGATCTCGCGGCGCGCCGAGGTGAGCACGGTCACACCGCCGTGGCGGGCATCGACCACCCCAAGCTGGTTGGTCGCGCCCTCTGCAATGATCGCGAAGATCCGGCTGCCGTCGGCGGACCAGACGGGGCCACCGATCTCGGGGTGGGCGCGCATGTCGGTGATGACGTGATGCTCGAGGCTGCGGTCAAAGGCCGCGGTCAGGTTAACCGGATCTCCGCCCCCGGCAGAGACAATCCACACGGCCGTATTGGTCGCGCTCATGTACGCGTTGTCGTGTCCGTAGTACGCAATGAGCCGGCCGTCCGGGGACCAGGCCGGAGAGGCACTGGGTCCGACGGACTTTGTCAGTTGCCGGGGTTCCCCGCCCTCGACCGGGATGATCCAGACATCCGTCACGTTGGTATAGTCGGCTTCCTCTGTGCGGTTGGCGACGCAGGCGAGATACCGGCCGTCAGGCGACCAGGCGGGATCGGCGTGGTCGACGTCGCCGCTGCTGATCTGGTGTGGCGTACCCGCACCGAGGTCTGGCGCGGAATCGCTTTCGATCGGAACGCGAAAGAGATGTTTGTATCGGCCATCCCAGAACCCCTCGCCGTCGTACTTGTAGCGGACGCGGGTAATAACCTTGACGTCGCTTTTCGGATCATCGCGCACCGGCTTGCCCACGAAGGCGAGGCTCCGCCCATCCGGCGCCCACACCAGGTCCGACGGATGATGCGCCGCCGGGACGAGCAGCCGCGCCTCACCGCCGTCGGCGGGAATCACAAAGAGTTGTTTCGGACGCTTGGCCCCAGGTTCAGGCTTGCCCGTGCCGCGATCCGACAGAAATGCGATCCACCGACCATCGGGCGACCAGCGCGGCATGGAGTCGCGGTGCTCCCCGGCCGTGAACTGTCGAGGATCGCCGGCCCCGAGCTCCGTCGAGGCGCCACCGTCGACCGGTGCCACCCAGAGGTGGGAGCGGTATGTATCCGCCTCGCCGTCAGCTACCGTCTGGACGAAGGCAAGGCGTGATCCGTCGGGGCTGAGCTGCGGATCGCTCACCCACGTCAATGAGAGGAGGTCTTCGACAGTGATCTTACGTTTCGCCATGTCATTTCCCCCGGACCAGAAGTGAATAGTGAAGTGAATAGTAACTGCTCGAGTGTGTGACGCCTCCAGACCAACTCCACCTGAAGCCTTTGCTATTCACCATTCACGATTCACTATTTACTTCAATCATCGTCCATACGCCAGTCTCTCTGCGAGCATCGCCGGAAGGCCGGCGGCCAGCATCTTCTCCTGCGTCTGGCCAATCGGGTACTCCAGCCTGACCAGCGTGGCGATGTGCTCGTCTGGATCCAACCACAAGTAGGCCGCGCGCGGATCCCCGTCCCGGGGCTGCCCGATACTGCCGGCGTTGATGATGTACCGCCGGTCGGACTGCAACTGCAAGGGCCGGTCGGGCAGCAATGGCTCGCCGATCACGGCTTCCCCCGCCTGCATGAACACGGCGGGCACGTGTGTGTGGCCGACTAGACACAGCACAAACGGGGCGGCGTCGAAACTGGCCCGCGCGGTCGCGATGTCAAAGATGTACTCCTCGATGGGGTCGCGCACGCTTCCGTGGACGCACAGGAACCCGTCCGGTGCGGCCCGGCGGGGTAGGCCCTCCAGGTAGCCGCGCACCGGTTCAGTCAGTTGGCGCCGGGTCCAGACCACGGCTTCGTACGCGAACGGATTAAACTTCGCGGCAACGGCGTCCTGTGTCTCCAGCGCGGCCACGTCGTGATTGCCGACCACCGCCGCGCGCAACAGGGGGCGCACCCGCTCGACGCAGGGCACCGGATCCGGTCCATAACCGACAAAATCACCGAGGCAGACGACGGCGTCCGGCCGGCGGGCAGCGATATCCGCCAGCACGACGTCCAGCGCCTCCAAATTAGCGTGGATGTCGGAAATAATGGCGTATGGCATCCCAGGACGGTGAAAACAGCTGGAACATAATGGTCTTCGGGGTGGTGGAACGCGGCTCCTGTGACGCGCGCCGGGGCCATGCACAGGAAGCCCGGATGCGCCACCGAATCACTTCGCACTGGTCCGCCATCGCCGGACCTGATCAGCAGTGATGACCTTCCTTCGACGCTGGCTGCGCGTCCCGATTCCACCCCGGATGCGCGCGAATGCGCAAAGCGACTTCCTGGCCGCCATCCTCTACGGGGCGTTTGGCGGTCTCACCCTTCCATTCATTCCGGTGATGGGGCGCCGGCTGGGCGCGACGCCGCTGCAGGTGTCGCTGCTCGTCGCCGCCCCGGCGATCGTGTTCCTACTTTCCTTCTGGATCGTGAATGCCGTGCGGCCGGTCCCCCCCGTGCGCCTGGTGATGTGGCCCGCGCTGCTGGGCCGGCTGCTCTTTCTGTTCATGCCCCTGGTCAAGACTCCGGCGCCCTACGTCGTGCTCATCGTGCTGTACCATGCCGTGAACTCGATCAACACCCTCGGATATGCGCAGGTGATGCGCGCGGTGTATCCCGATGATGTGCGCGGCCGCATCATGGCGCTGGTGAAGGTCGGCATGGCCGCGTTCTGGGTGTTGGGATCCCTGGCCGGGGGCCAGCTGACGCAACTGGTGCCCTTCCAGTTCAGCCGGGTGCGCACACCCGATCGGATCGAATCGCCCGAGCACATCAACCCTGCCGTCACCTGGCGCATCCTGCGGACCGATGCCGCGTTCCGTCCCTTCTTGCTGGCGTTCTTCGTCTATGGCTTCGGGGGATGGCTGATCAGCGCCGCGGTCCCCATCCTCCTGGTAGACGACCTGCACGCCAGCAACTTCCAGGTCGGCCTGCTGGGCGCGGTGACCTCGGCCGTGTGGATGCTGTCGTTCTACTCCTGGGGGAAAATGATCGACGAGCGGACCGCGACCAATACCACGAAGGTCGTGTTTGCCATCGGCACGTTGACGCCCATTGTCTACCTCCTGAGCCCCAACGCCTGGGTGGTGCAGCTGGCGGGGATCACAGATGGGCTCACGTCGGCGGGCATCGACTTGGGCTGGCTGGCGGCGGTGCTGCATTACGCGCCACCCGGGCAGGTCTTGCCCTACGTCACGTTGTTCAACACCTTCGTGGGCATCCGCGCCGCTACCGCGCCGTTCATTGCCGGGGCCTTGATCCCCTCGATCGGGGCACGGTGGATCTTCGCCGCCGCGGCTGTGGTGCAACTGACCGGCATGCTGCTCATGCGTCGAGTTTCGGCCCCACGCCCGGCCGAGGATGCGGCCCCACCCGGTTCACCCAGTACGACGTGAGGATGGCGATGAGATCAGCCGGCCGCCTGCGCCACGTCTCCTTGTCGAGGATGCGCTCCCCCAGGTGCAGCCGTTGCCGTTGCACCTCCTCGTAAAATCGCCCCCAGAACGCATCTTCCGCGTCGTCCAGCAGCGTCACCCGCCGGGCATCGACACGGACTTCCAGCCGGCACCGACCGCCGGAGAACACCACCCAGGCATCCTGACACCCAAACTCGCGTCGCAAGATGTCCCGCAGCTGCGCCACCAGACGCCGCTGCCTGGGCCAGCGTATCGGCATGGTCAATCGGCGAGCCGACGCTCGAGATCGTCAAGGAACGCGCCGAGATACGCCGCCCCGATCTCGTCTGGATCGCCGAGCTCGGTCAGCCCGGCGCGGTCCACCAGTAGCGTCGCGGCAATATCCGCCACCATCGGGCGCAGGGTCTGAATGTAGGTCTGGACATGTTTCTGCCCTGACCGGGTATGCGGCACCGGAACCACAAACCCGCGCCGGCGCGCCCCCGGCGGCATGCGGCGTTCCGTGCGCATCATCATCACCTCGCCGTAGATGGGCGGGCTGTAGACTCGCCTTATCTAAGGACAGAAAACTCCGCGACCTTGGGGGATACCAGCCGCGTGAAATCGGCGGCCGCCACCGTCATCGTCTCGCGATGGCTCCCGGCGTTGAACACGATCGCCGGATCCTCGGTCAGCGCCCGGTCGGCCACGACGGGCACCTGGTACAGATTGGCGAACGGCGGCATGGCGCCGACCTCGCAGTCCGTGAACACGTCCGCGAACTCCTGCTCCCGCGCCAGCCGCGCGTCCTTCGCACCGAGGGCCGCCTTCAACTTCGGTATCTCGACGCGGTGCGGGGCGGGGAGCACCAGCGCGGTGAGCGCTCCGTCGATCATGGCCATGACCACCTTCGCCATCAGCCGGCCGGGGATGTGCTCCACGGCCGCGACCTCCTGGGCAGTGTACACCTCGGGATGGGATTGCACTTGATATTTGACCCCGTTCTCTCGGAAATATCGCTCCAGACGTTCGCGACATGTCATGCCAGTCCCCCCCGCCCTTTAGTGTCCAAACGCGCCGGTCATGTAGGCGCGAAGGATCAGCAGCATCTGCGTCACGCACACGATCGCCAGGGAGCGAGGCTCTCGCAAGGGTGCCTGGTTGCGCGTCATCGCCGCACGGAGAAATCCTTGTGGCCGGAGGCCAAACTGCACGACCGCGCCAGCGGTGACGAGCACGCCGTACAGGAAGTGCAGAGACGTCTTGGGCCGCGCGCCGGCGACGGCCGCGACGACCCCGGTCGCAATCTGTACGACCAGCACCACCAACACCAGCAGCAGCAGCGTCCAAAACGCCCCTCCCAGCGTGGACTGCCGGCGGCGATGCGCCACGATGGCCCAGGCAGTGAGCACGGCGTTCCCGGCGGCAGTGGCAGTGGTCAGAGACAAGAGTGCGTGGAAGGCGAGCAGTTGGGCCATGGGGGCAAGGGGGTGGCTGCCGGTCCCCTGTAGCGTCGCCCGCAACTCCGCGCCCGGGCCGGCCGAGGGACATTTCCACGCGAATTCCGTCTCCCCCTCTCCCCTTTGGGGAGAGGGTTAACGCGAGGGGTCCTTTCCCGTCAGGCCGGCGTGAGCAGGCCGACCTCGCGAAGCTGCTCGAGGATCTGCTGCATCTTCGCGAAATCTCGGAACCCGCTGCTGAATTCCTCGGTGGTTTTGTACCCGATCTCTACGAACTTGTTCAGGGACACGAAAAAGGCGTATTGGATGGTACTGGCAATCGTCTCGGGAGCATCGCGATTCTTGTCGAGGTGCACATCGATGACGTCGATCTTCGGAATGGAATCGCTCCCGGCACGTCCGGCCTTGGCTTCGGTCCGCAACAGATCCTCCAGGTTCTTGGTGGCGACCCAGTCCTTCGACATTACCATGGCGACGTCCAGATCGTACTCCAGGTCGCCGCTGCCGACACAATGGTGCATGGTGGGGCGGATAAATTCAGACATCTCCTCGGCTGGCTTTTCATCCAACCGGCACCCTTCCTTATCCAGCGGCGAGATCGCAAACACCGGACATCCCAGTTCCAGGCTGAGGTCGGCCAGCTTCGCTGAGATCAGATCGGTCCGGGCCTTCTCATCGTGCACATTCTCTTCCAAGGGCACTCGCTGCAGGTAGTCGAGAAAGATGACGCATGAGTCCGTTTGAAATGCATGCATCATGTTGTGGGCTCGCGCTTTGATGCGCTCCACGGTGTCCCGGCGCCCGGCCTCAAACAGGAACAGCGTGCTGAGCGCGCTGTCCATCTTCGCCCACACGTCCTTCACCCGTCCCCGGATCTGTGGTGACCTCGACGCAGCGGAGAGCAATGTGGCAGGGTTGACCAGCGCCTCCTTGCCCAACAGGCGCGCGAACAGCACCCGGCTGGTCTGTTCCCAGGAGTAGTACAGCACTGGGACCTTGTACTGCCCCGCGATGTTCGACGCCAGCTCCAGCGCGAGGTTCGTCTTGCCCCGCCGCGGCGCCCCGGCCAACCCGTAGTAGAAACCCGGACGCAGACCAGAGAGCGCTTCGCTGAGGCGGTCGAACGGTGGCAGCGCGTACCCCAACGTCGCTCCCGCCTGCCCTTCGAGGATCTCGCGGACGATGTGGCCGCCTAACTGATTCGCCGGTGGGGTGTTGCGCGCCATACGCTGTTGCTGGATATCAAAGAGCGTGGGAACGATCTGCCCGACGAAGTCGACGAGGTCCTTGCCCTCACTGCGCTCCTGCTCAAGATAGTTGGTGATGGCGGTCCCGACCTCAACCAGCCGCAGCCGTGCCGACCGCGCTTTGAGCAGATCGACGTACGCCATCACCCGCGCCGCGTCGGGTTCCTGGGTAGCTTCGACGGCGTCGACGAACCGTTTCATCTCCGGGGACAGCGTACCGCGCTCGCCGAGCAATCCCCGCACGGTTACCGGTTCCAGCGGCGCGTCTTTCTGCTCGTAGATATCGGTCAAAGTCTTGGCCAACGTCCGCCCCAGTGTGTGGGGCATCAGATCGGGGCGAAACCCCGCTTCCAGCGCCTTGCCCAGTAGCAACCGGTCGCGGATAAATCCAGCCAGGAGGGTTCGTTCAATAACCGCAGCTTCTTCCACGGCGCCCACCCCGAACGTCTCAGACTCGCACAGAGTCTATGCCCCTCCGTGACTGTGGGGTAGACGCGAGGTCTGAACAGGAACCAGTCGCCAGGAAGCAGTCGCAGGGGGCGTCAGCCGCGAGGCGTGCGGCGGTGCCGCACGACGGTGACACGCCGGAAGGTCCCGATCGCGCCATCGCAGGCCCAACCGCCGTCTGGAAGACGTCGCTCCCCGGACGGGAGGGAGAGATTGAGCCCGGTCAGCCGTAGCCGTGGTCGCCCCGCTTCGAGCACTGTGACCTGAGGCATGCGCCCGCCGAGGAGTTTCGAGAGCGCGAACGGTGCAAACGTCACACTGCTCAACCCGATGGTGCACGAGCCGATGGCGAGTCTGTCTGCGTACGCCGCGATCCTCCCGCGCGCGTCCACCAACGTCGCACCACGAAACCCGATCGACGGCTTCGGCATCGGCGTTCCTTGTTTGGGTTTCGGCACGCTGATATAATTCAGGATGCGCACTACGACTCATCCCTGTGCGCGCCCTGAACCACTCGCGGGTCACAGCTTGCTTCCGGGCATCTGAGTGGTTCAAGGCTCGGGTTCAGAGCAGCGCCCGTAGCTCAGCGGATAGAGCGTCGGCCTCCGGAGCCGAAGGTCTGGGGTTCAAATCCCTACGGGCGCGCCAGTTTCTTCCTTCGAAGAGTGACTTCCGGCGTTCGATACTTCACCCCGCACGTACCTCTGCGACCGCCTGCCTGATCAGCTGCCCGGGACGGCCGCCATGGCGGCGCCCGGCGGCGAGAAGTTCAGACCGCGTGGCAAGACCGCGGTGCAGGGCTTCCCGCGCAGCGCGCGCCACCTGCTCCGGTGCCGGCCCGTATGCAGCTGAATCTGCAATCGACCAAGCGGGGGTCGTCACCCTGACCCCATGGCGGACGACGGTCTCGCGGCGCGTCAGGGCTTCCTTGACGGTGTGAATCTTCACGCCCGGAGGTGGCTTCCGAGAACGCTTCGATCGCGGAGCCGTCAGATGGATCGTGGTGGGGACGACATCAGCGAGATCAAAGATCTACAGGGCGCTCTCGTGAGAAAACTGCCGCCTTCTCCGGATCGAGTGCGAGCCAGGCGGCGACGATCTCCTCATGCTGGGAGCCAGGAAACCGGGCGAGCCTGTACAGCCCCCTCCGCACGCGCATGAATGTTCCCTGGCGGGCGTGGTGGAACAGGAGCGGCCGGCTGAACCCGCTGTCCGTAGCCTGCTCCGCGGTGAAGTAGCCCGCCTGCTGGGAGGCGAGGCTGAAGAGCTGGTCGTGGTCGGGATGCTGTTTCCCCCGCTGTTTTCGCCGCCGCTTGCGCTCCATGTCACACCTACGTTAAATAATATTTAACATCAATGTGACGCAAGGGGGACGTTGTTTCCCCGTTGTTCTGGGGGGATACAGTATCAACGGTCTCCATGTCGCCTCGCGTCGGAGGCGGGATCCCTTTCAGGCCGGTAGCGAATCGGTAGCACGATTCTCCGGAGGCCCCATCTGGCGCGGCGACTGGCATTGCGCGTCGGCCTCGGAGCCGAAGTCTGGGGTTCAAATCCCTACGGGCGCGCCAAATGTGGTGGGAGGCCCGCAAGGGACCTAATCCTTTTCCCCCTCTCCCTGGGGAGAGGACACATGATGAGATTTCTTCTTGAACCTTCCCTGGGAGGTGTCTAGACAAAAAATGCTCCAACTTCGACCGAACTGTGAGTGTTGCAACGCAGACCTGCCACCCGAATCCCCCAACGCCCTTATCTGTTCCTTCGAATGCACCTTCTGCCGGGACTGTGCAGAGTGCGTGCTTTCCGGGCGTTGTCCGAACTGCGGGGGCGAGCTCGTGCGACGACCTGTTCGGCCCCTCGGACAACTCGCGCGGTATCCACCCTCAAACGAAAGAGTATTTGTGCCCGAGGGGTGTCAGCCGCGCACAGCAAGTTAAGGCCGGCCTCCAGCTCCCAACAATACGCGTAACTTCAGGGGGACGCCGCACACCATGCGCGAGTGATCAGGGCACCCGGTCAACGCCGCGGGGATTAGTCTCCCTGCGAGCGACGTCGGCCGCTGCTCGGCCGGAGCCCAGCACTGGCGAGCTCCGCCCTGGCGAGGCGGTCATAGCGACCGGAGGCCCAATCGCCGAAGGGATCCGGAGTATGCGCCAGCAGTTCCCGGTACGAGAGCCGGTGAAGCGCCCGCGAAGCCAGCAGGCGCTCCATCTCTGAGTCGGCCGCTTGAGGCGCCAGGCGAATAGCATGATACGCCGCCCCAATGGTCCTCAGGCGCTCTAACCGCCAGGGGAGGTACCGTTGGAGCCATACGGTCAGCGCAATCGCCAACACGACCAGGGCGAGGAGGGCGGCCATAATCAGGATGATCCGTTCGAGGGACCCGCCGATCTCCACGAACCGTTCTGATACGGCGAAAAACGCGGACCGGATCAATTCGTCAACCCGGCGGCCGATGACGGGAGTGTGGCCAAGGGCCTCACCGATCTGCTCGCCGGTCGCGTTCAGGCCAGCGCCACCTTCCCGAATCGCCCGCCCGGCTTTCGCGAGCCCTGCAAGAAAGGCGTAGAGGCGCGAGCAGAGGACGGCCCAGAATCCTACCCAGATGAGCGTCGCCGCATCCGCGGAGATCTCCCGCGCCCGGGCGCCTGGTGCCTCGCTCCACAACTTGGGCATGCATTTCGCCCTCCTAGATGCTTACTACCCGCGGCACGGCCTCCCGAGTTCACGAACGCTTTCGTTCCATTAGCCCGCTCTTGATCTTTTCATAGGCCGCGGCAGTCGCCGCCGCCAGCATGCGCGTGTCCGACCCCGCAGACACGAACCGGAATCCCCGATCAATCTGCACCAGAGCATCGTCCGCGCCGGACGCCATGATGCCGGCCGCTTTGTGGTGCGTCCGGGCCGCAGTGAGGATGTGGTCCACCGCACGCCGATAGTCAGGGTGGTCAAACTGACGGAAGACTCCCAGGGTCGCAGAAAGGTCATTCGGGCCAACAAACAACACGTCCACGCCGGGCACCGCCGCGATCGACTCGGCATGCTGGACGGATTCGGCGGTCTCCAGCTGGCAGATCACTAGCACCTGCTGGTTCCAGTGCGCGACGTAGTCTGCGAGATCGAGACCGTACCGGCTGGCCCGGGTTCCCGCCACGCCGCGGATACCATCCGGAGGGAATTTCGCGGCGGCGACGGCGGCAGCGGCGTGCGCCGCCGTATTTACCATGGGGATGACGACGCCATGCCCGCCGCGGTCGAGCGCCTTCTTGATGAAGACGGGGTCGTTGCCGGGGACGCGAATCAACGGAGTCACCTCCGTCCCCTTCATCGCCCGCACGATCTCTTCGACGGTCTCCCATCCGGCCGGGCCGTGTTCGGCGTCGATCACCAGCCAATCCATGCCAAAACTGGACACTAATTCGGCGATGGGCGGCGAGGGCAGACTGATCCATTGGCCGATGGCCAGATGCCCCTCGTGTAGACGCTGTTTGGTCTTGTTAGTAATCACGGTCCCTCCTCAGGGGGCGTAAACGTCGGGATTGGCGACATGCACCGGCCGTGCTCCGCGCAAGACGGCCAGGACATCGTCCGCAATCGATACGGCCATGCGCTGCAACGCCTCTTCGGTGTGCGCCGCCGCATGTGGCGTGAGCACCGTGTTGGGCGTGGAGAGTAACGGGTGACCTGGTGGCGGCGGCTCGGTCGCATACACGTCCACCGCCGCGCCGCCGATCCGCCCGGCGTGCAGCGCCTCTGCCAGCGCCTTTTCATCGATGACCTCCCCCCGAGAGGTATTGATCACCAGCGCCGTAGGTTTCAACAGCGCGAGCTTCCGGGCCCCGAGCAGGCTCCGGGTCTGAGGGGTCAGCGGGACGTGCAAAGTTACCACGTCCGATTCGCGCAACAGCGCGTCGAGGTCTGCGACGCGGTCTGCCGGCACGGGCAGGGCTGGCGCCAGAAAGGGATCGTAGCCCAGCACCCGCATGCCGAACGCGTTTCTGCACTTCTCCGCCACCAACCGGCCGATGTTGCCCAACCCGATCACACCCAAGGTCTTTCCGTTGAGCTCTGTCCCGAAAATCTGGTTTCGGAGGTGAAACTTGCCTCGCCGCACCGCATCGTCGAGTTGTGGTAGCCGCCTTGCCACCGCCAGCATCAATGTGAGCGTGTGCTCGGCCACGGAGACGGCGTGAGTGCGGGGAACATAGACGACCGGAATTTTCCGCTTCGTCGCGGCAGCGAGGTCCACATTGTCCAACCCGGCGCCGTGGCGGCCAATCACGCGCAGCCGGGGCGCCGCGGCCATCAGCTCGGCGGTCAGCGGGAAGAGGCGCACGATCACGGCATCCGCATCTGCGATCGCCTGGCGGAGCGTCGCCTGGGTCGGCTCCGGGATCACCCGGACCTCCGTCGCCGCCTCGAGCACCGCCAGCCCGGCCTCGTGGATGGGCTCAGAGAGCACAACAACCGGTCGCATCGCGAGTCGGGAGCAGCCCTTCTGGACACCGCCAGAGGACTCCTCTTCCACATCGCAGCCGGGGAAGATCGAGAAGAACGGGGCGGCCCTGACTGCTGCCCTCAATCCCACACGGTCCGGAGCAGCACATCAACGACGCGGATCGACACCAGAATGGCTCTCTTCCCTCCGATTTCGAAGACCTCGCTGGCGTCTGGGAGGAGCGTCACGGTGAGCGACTGCAGGAGATTGATCTTCGGCTGCTGCAGAATGACCGTCGCCTCGACCGTGAGCTGGGCCACCGGCAGGCCGCGGACGTCACTGCGGAGGGTCAACTGTCCGACATCGACATCCCCAACGACACGAACGCGCGACAGCACCAGCGGGCGGTAGAGCGCCATAGCCACGCTGCGCCGAACTCCTGCGAGCGGGCGGACTGGAACCCGCGGGACCGACACCGCAAGGGTGTAGTCTCGGATGAGGGTCTCCTGAATCGGCACAAGCACGGAAAAGTGCTCGGCCCGCCCAGGGGGAATCCCCCACGGGATGCCGTCGCTGCCAAAGGCGATGAGGTCTCCTGAGGGGGAAAACCCCCTGGCATCAATGACCAGACCGGACACCGGCGATATGCCTCGATTGGTCACCCAGCCGGTGATAATCAGCATATCGCCATCCAGGGCATGGCCTACATCGGAGAGGGCAAGGACGGGCTCGGGTGCGGCGGCTCGGGCCGCCTGGGACAAGAAGACGACCACCAGCATCGCCACCATCACGAGACTCGCAGCGATTCCGCGCACACCGACACCTCATTGATCATGATACACCGCTCCTCCTAGTAACGGCTGCGAGGTGTCGGTGGTTCCCTAACGTCCCACAGGACCCGCGCCATGGGGGGGTGTAGATAGTCTTTGAGAGCTTGGAGCACACTCATGAGGGCATGGCGTGTCCGCACGATTGTCTTCTGCTGCGCGCTGGGGCTGACGGGTCAGTCCGCGGCGCGCAGCGCGGCGGGACCATTAGGCCGACTGGCCGTCACGACGGTCGATCGCGGCGTGATGTGGGTCGCGGTCGTCAACGCCGACGGCAGCGGCGTGCGACGGCTCACCGCAGCACCCGGACACAGTGTCACACCGGTCTGGGCGCCGGACGGCCGGCGGCTGGCCTACACGCACATCGAGGGCAACGAGTCACAGATCTACCTGATCAACGCCGAGGGAACCGGCCGCCGCAGATTGACTGGCTCACCGGGAGTGGCGTTGCTGCCGGCCTGGTCTCCCGACGGCACCCGGATTGCCTTTGTCAGGCGCCTGCGCAGCGCATCACGGATCGTCGTCGCGAACGTCGATCGGCCGGGAGAAACACCGCTGACCCCGGAGGGAGACAACACCGCGCCTGCCTGGTCGCCGGACGGCCACCTCATCGCGTTTGTGGCGCGGGGCGAGGAGCACCCAGACCTGTACGTCATGCGTGCTGACGGCACGGACCAGCGGCGTCTGACGAGAGACGGCGTGCTGTTGCGACCCGGGATCGTTCAGCCGGCATGGTTGCCGGACAGCCGGGCCATCGCGTTTGTCGAGCGGATCGGACGCTTCGAGCAACAGATTTCGATCATCAACACGGACGGCACCGGCTACCGGCGGTTCGCCACGGGCTACGCGCCCGCCTGGTCGCCGGATGGGCGGAAGGTCGGGTTTGTCGTGGCGCGGCACGGTGACGCACAGATCTACGTGGCCAACGCCGATGGCACGGCCCCCCTCAAACTCACCCCGTCGTCGGTGAATCTACTGCCGACGTGGTCGCCTGACGGAACCCAGCTTGCCTTCCTCGCCAGGCGCAATGGCGACCTCGCGCTCTGGGTGATGCGAGCCGACGGGAGCAACCAGCGCCGTCTGGCCGTCGCAGCGGGCGACCTCAGCCAGCTACCGGTCTTTTCGTGGCAGCCAAAGTAGACCATCCGGTCGGACGCCGGGCCAGAAGGGAGTCTCCGCCGGCCGACGAATGAACCCCCATTCTTCCGGAGGGTACGCATGGCGGACGCTGCTGCGACGCTGGCCTATCTCAAGAAAGTTCCAATCTTCCGCGCGCTGCCGGCCAGAGAACTGGAGTTCATCGCCCGGTCCATCAAAGAGCGCGTGTATGAACCGGGCGCGGCCATCGTCCAGCAGGGCGAGCCGGGGGTGGGGTTCTTTCTCATCGCCGAAGGCCGGGTGGAGGTCGCGCACGACGGACACCGGATCCGCGACATGGGCGCGGGCGAGTTTTTCGGCGAGATGGCTCTCATGGAAGAACGCATCCGCACCGCGACGGTCACCGCCAAGGAGCGCACGCGCTGCCTGCAGCTGGTGCGCTGGGATTTTCGCGCCCTCTTGAAAGAGAACCCCGATCTGGCCGTCAAGATGCTCGAGGTCGTGGTGCAGCGGCTCCGCGAGCACCCGCTCACACACGAGTCGGACTGACACCAGCAAGGAATAAGTAGGCAGTCAGCAACACGCAGTCAACAGCCCAATCCGATGCCCTGGGCTGCAGACTGCCGACCGCAGACTGCTGCCTGAGGGGTTCAGCCGTGTTCGTGTGCCCTCGCGATCAGTGTCCCTTGCAACGCCGCTCCGGCCCCAATGGCATCTACTGGAGCTGTCCAATGTGCAGCGGGCGT
>WNEY01002059.1_pt1 | contig 14597 bp, 14 predicted proteins | sample 5400531 | NCBI WGS metagenome assembly WNEY01 (sample SAMN13153338, study PRJNA577476) | soil metagenome | isolation source: 200 cm saprolite under Douglas fir tree site 1 | place: USA:California | collected 2015-04-18
AGTGTCACGGCCCCGGCCGCCAGCTTGACCGGTGGGTGGTGCCCGCAGTTGACGATGCGCACCTCGCCCGGCGCGAACTCGGCCACGATGACCGTGACGAAGTCCTCAGCCTCCAAGTCACGCGACAGCCTCGCGTCCATCTGCTCGGCCAGTTCGACCAGGCCGGGCTCGCCGAAGGCCAGTTCGCGGAAAACCGCCAGGACGGCGGCGCACCTGCCGACCGCGTCCAGCCCTTTGCCCTTGACATCGCCGATGATGAAACGCGGCCCGAACTGCGTCATCGCGATGTCATACAGATCGCCGCCGATCAGGGCCGCGCTCGTGGCCGACCGATAGTGCGAGGCAAATGCCACGCCACCGAGTTCGGCCGGGAGCGGGCGCAAGATCGCGCGCTGAACCCTTTCGCTGATCTTGATGAGGGCGCTTTCCCGGCGGCTGCGGATCACGGCGATGAGCACCGCCAATAGCCCCCCGGCAGCGGCAAGGGCGAAACGCCAGCTCGTCCCGGTGCCTGACGTGTTGGTGACCACGGTCACGACCACGCCAAGCGCCAGCACATAGCAGGCGGCCAAGGCGGTCATCCGGCCGCTGCACCGCGCGCTGGCCAGCAGCGGGACCACCCCCAGCAGGCCCGACAGCTTAACGGTCGGGACGGCCGAAATCGCCATGACGGCGATGGCGGCGCCAAGGACAAGCGCCATGACGAGCCAAACCCGCTGCTGATCCATGACCCTCGTCGCACGCCGCAGTAGTAGGCGCATGCGTCCCCATCCGAGCTACCCGTGCGGTGAAATACCAACTTACTGCAAAGGTTTGCGGTATGCCGCATTTATCACGTTACGAAAATAGATACCGCCGCTGGCAGGCACGGTAACCAGGGCATCCCGCCCGGCCCGTTCGGTATAAAAAAATGATTTTCCCTAACGAACCATGGTGCCCATGCAATTTCACGGTTCAGCGGTCGCCGGCCTAAGCCGGCGACGCGGGTGGCCTCGCTGAGGATGGCGATCAGGGCGGTGACGGCCTCCTGGGCGTCCGGACCGGCCGCGGCGACGGTGACACGCTGGCCGCTGGTGGCCCCGAGGCCCATCACGCCGAGGACGCTCTTGGCGTCGGCGGTATGCTCGCCCGCGGTGACCGAGACCGCGGAGGCGAACCGGCCGGCCGCAACGGCGAGCGCGCCGGCCGGGCGGGCGTGCAGGTCACCGGCCAGCGTGATGCCCTGCTCACAGCTTGCGGACATGTCGTGCCTCCTCTGCGGCGGCGGCGACCGCCTTGATGTCCCCGCCGGCGGCGGCGGTGACCGTCGCGGCCACCGCGCCCTCGACGAACGGCGCGTCCGTCAGCAGGATGTGGCTGGGGCGGGGATGGTCCTCGAGCACGGCCCGCACCGTGAGCACGGCGCTGCCCAGGTCCGGCAGCACTACGACGCCGGCGCCGCTCTCGGCCTGGGTGAGCCCGCGTTCCACCTTGGCCGCGCTCGTCCCCAGGTCGCCGTCGTCGGTGCCGCCCGCCGCGATGATCGTCACCGTGCCGCCGCTGACCTGCGCGGCCAGGTGCGCGGTGCCTTCGGCGAGTTCGGCGCTGTGTGAGACGAGGACGATCCCTACCGTGCCGGTGCTCATTGGCTGGGCGGTCATGGCATATCCTGAATGTTGTTCGGCATTGCTGAAAGGCCAGGGGAGAGCCGCTGATGATCCAGTCGGTGCAGCGCGCGGCGCAGATCCTCGCCGTCCTCGGCTCGGGCACGCCGCGCCTCGGCGTGACCGAGATCGCGGACCGGGTCGGCCTGGCCAAGCCCACAGTGCACGGGCTGCTGCGCACCCTGGAGGCTCACGACCTGATAGAGCAGGACCCGGACACCGGCAAGTACAGCCTGGGCCCCGGCGTGCTTCAGCTCGGCAACGCCTACCTGGACGGGTCCGACCTGCGGGCCAGGTCGCTGCGATGGGCGGAGTCGCTGGCCCAGCGGGCCGGCGAGGCGGTCTGGGTGGCCACCTTGTCCGGATCCCGGGTGATCGTGCTGCACCACGTGTTCCGGCCGGACAACACCGTGCAGATCCTGGAGGTCGGCGCGGCCATCCCGTGGCACGCCTGCGCCCTGGGCCACGCGATCGTGGCTTTCCTGTCCGACGCCCAGCGGGCCCGGGCGCTGGCCGGCGAGCTGACCCCGCTGACCGGGCGCACCAAGACCACCAAGACCGCGCTGAACCGGGCGCTGGCGCAGGTCCGCCAGCGCGGCTACGCGGTGGAGGACCAGGAGGCGACGGTGGGTGACGCCGGGATCGCGGCGCCCATCCTGGCCAGGGACGGCGTGGTGGCAGGCGCGATCGGCGTCGTCGGCGCGGTCGACCGGCTGCTCGCGCCTGACGCCAGGGACGAGCTCGTCCGCGCGGTCGGCGAGGCCGCCCGGGCGATCTCCAGGGACCTGGGCGCGGGCCGCGGCGGCGTGGCGCTCTCGGCGCTGAGCTGAGCGTCGGGGGGCTGGAGGTCCGGCCATCTAGGGTTTCACCTTCCCTGCCTCGCGACGAGGATCTCTGTGGTCTGGCGGGCCGCGGCCGTGCTGTCGGTAGCGGCGATCCAGCCGGCGACCTGGGGCACCCGGGCCGCGCCGACGCTCAGGGTCCGCACGCCCAGGCCGAGCAGCAGCGGCAGGACCAGCGGGTCCGCCGCCGCGTCACCGCAGACCGATACCTTCAGCCCGGCGTGGTGCGCCGCCCGGACCACGTTCTCGATCAGCGCGAGCACCCTCGGATCCGCGGCCAGCGCGGGGCGGGTCTGCGGGTCGGCCCGGTCCAGGCCGAGCACCTCGCTGGCCAGGTCGTTGGTGCCGATGGAGAAGAAGTCGACCGCGTCGGCGAACTCGCCCGCCGCGGCGGCGGTGGCGGCGACCTCGATCATGATGCCGAGCTGGGGCGGGTCGGCGCCCGCCTCGGCGGCTGCCTTCGCGAGTGTCGCGCGGACCTGGGCGACCTCCTCTAGCGAGGTGACCATAGGCACCAGGACGGCCAGCCGGGTACCGGCGCCCGCGCGCAGGATCGCCCTGAGCTGGTCAGCGAGCGCTCCGCGGGCGCCAAGCAAGGCCGGCAGGCCCTGTTCGTCGCTGTCGTGGAGGAACCGCGGTACCTTGTCGCCGGAGAAGTCGAGCAGCCTGACCACCGCTGGCCGGCCCGCGAGCAGGCCGAGGACCGGCGTGAGCTGTGCCACGTGATCGGCTTCCGACGGCCAGCCAGAGGCGCCAGTGAAGGCGATCTCGGTCCGTAGCAGGCCGACGCCGGCCGCGCCGCCGGACAGGCCGAGCCTGGTCTCCGTGGCCGAGGCGACGTTGCACAGCAGCGTGACCGGCTCGCCGTCGGCCGTCCTGACCTGCTGCGGGGCCCGGGTTTGCCGCTGCGGCGCGACGCGCTGCTGCGCACCGCGCTGCGCCGCGGCGATATCGGGTTCCGCGGGGTCGATGGTCAGTTCCCCCGCGCCGGCGTCGAGGATGGCGCGGTGCCCAGCCGCGGCTGCCAGCACCGCCGGGTCGGCGCCGGCCAGCATGGGCAGGCCAAGGCCGCGCGCGATGATGGCCGCGTGCGAGCTGGCCCCGCCCGCGACGGATACCGCCCCGGCCAGGCCGCCGTCGGCCAGCCGGATGAGGTCGGCCGGGTCGACCTCGCGGCGGACCAGGATGAACGTCCCCGCCGGGGGCGGGGGCGGGCCGCTCCCGCGCAGCTGATCCAGCACGGCCGCGGCCACCTGGCGGACATCGCCGGCCCGCTGCGCCAGGTCGGGGTCGGGCAAGGCCGCGAGCACGGCGGCCTGGGCCTCGGCGGCCGCGCTCACCGCGGCGATGCCGCTGGCCCCGGCCCGCATCGCCTCGATCGCCGGGCTGACCAGGGCGGGGTCCACCGCGATCAGCGCGCCGACGTCCACGATCCCGGCCTCGAGGTGCTGACCGCGCTCGCGCAACCGGGCCGCGAGCGCGGCGCGCTCCCGCGCCACCGCGGCGAACGCCGCCCGCACGTCGTCCTCACCCGGCTCTGGGCCGGCCCGGCCCGCCTGGCCGGGGGCGTCGCCGAGGTAAATCTCCCCGGTGCCGATGCCCTCGGACACTGCCTGGCCCCGGTAGCGGCGAGGTGCAGTCATCGCCCGGCCCGCGCGGCGTCCCTGAGGGCGCCAAGGATGAGCGCAGTCGAGACCGCGCCGGGGTCCTCGTGGCCGACGCTACGCGGCCCGAGGTAACTCGCCCGGCCCTTCAGGGCCTGCATGGACACGGTCGCGGCGGCGCCGGCCTCGGCCGCTTCGGCCAGGGAGCCGAGAGCGTGGTCCGGCGACGCCCCCTCCGCGATCGCCTTGCTGAAGGCCCTGGTCGCCGCCGCGAGCGCGTCGACCATGGTCTTGTCGCCCTCGCGGGCGGCGCCTAGTTGCTGGACGCCCGCCAGGGCCGCGTCGAGCGCGGCGGACAGGGCTGGCAGGTCCACGTCGGCGGCGTCCCCGAGCGCCTGGCCGGCCCGGCGGAACGCCATGCCGTACAGCGGGCCCGAGGCGCCGCCGACCTTGGAGATCAGCGTGTTGCCCGTCACGGTCAGGATGGCCCCGGGCGTCGCCGTCTTCGCGCCAGGGGCGTCCAGCGCGCCGAGCACCGCGGTGAACCCGCGGGCCAGGTTGATGCCGTGATCGGCGTCGCCAATCGCCGCGTCCAACTGGGTCAGGTGGTCGCGGTTGGCCTCGATGACCCCGGCGGCCGACACGATCCAGGCCCGGAAGACTTCAGCGTCCATGATGCTCCCCTGGGTTCGGTGGATAATCGCTGGCCCTAGCGTCCCCACCGCAGGGCGGGCGTGTCCACCGGCGCGTCCCACAGCCGGGTAAGCGTGTCGCTGAGCTGGCAGACCGTCACCGAGAAACCCTGCATCTCCAGGCTGGTGATGTAGTTGCCCACCAGGTTCCTGGCGACGTGCCCGCCGTGGGCTTCGAGGTACTTCCGCACCTCGTTGAACATGAGGTAGAGCTCGATCAGCGGCGTGCCGCCCATGCCGTTGACCATCACCAGCAGGTCGCCCTGGACCGCCAGGTCAGCGCGGATGGCGTCGAGGGCCACCGCGGCCAGTTCCCTCGCCGGGGTGAGCGCCGCCCGGGTCCGGCCGGGCTCGCCGTGGATGCCGATGCCGAGCTCCACCTCGGCCTCGCCGAGCTCGAAGGTCGGCTTGCCCGCCGCGGGCATCACGCACGAGCTCAGCGCCACGCCGAAGGACCGGCTCCGCTCGTTGACCTCGCGCGCAACCGCGACCACGGCGGCCAGGTCGGCGCCCTGTTCGGCCAGCGCCCCGGCGATCTTCTCAACGAACACCGTGGCCCCGGTGCCGCGGCGGCCCGCGGTGTAGAGCGAGTCCTGGACCGCGACGTCATCGTTGATCACGACCGGGACGACCTCGATGCCCTCGTCCCCGGCCATCTCGGCCGCCATCTGGAAGTTCAGCACGTCGCCCGTGTAGTTCTTCACCACGTGCAGCACGCCCGCGCCGCCGTTCACGGCCTGGGTCGCGACGAGCATCTGGTCGGGCACCGGCGAGGTGAAGACCTCGCCCGGGCAGGCGGCGTCGAGCATCCCGTAGCCGACGAAGCCGCCGTGCAGCGGCTCGTGGCCGGACCCGCCGCCGGAGACCAGGCCGACCTTGCCCGGCGTGGGGCCGCCGGCCCGGGTGATCACCTTGTTCTCGACGTCCACGGACAGTGAGGGGTGCGCTGCGGCGACGCCCTCGAGGGCCTCGGTGACGACGGTCTCTGCGCTGTTGATGAGCTTCTTCATGACGCTGCTCCACTGACTTTCTCTGGTACCGGATCGGCGTCGGGCGCGAGGCTGGTCATCGCCGCGTCGGCGCGCACCCGGCCGATAAACACGTAGGCCAGGCCGCCAAGAACGCCGCCGACGAGCTCGCCGATGACGTAGGCGGGTACCTGAGCCCAGGACACGGTGCCGCCGAAGCCGCCCTGCATGAACACGGTGCCCAGGTAGCGGGCCGGGTTGATGGCGGCGCCCGTGGCCGGGCCCAGGATGATGATGATCGCGAAGACGACCGAGCCGATGGCCATCGGGGCCCAGCCGGGCACGGCGCGGTGGTCGATGACGCCGAAGATCACGAAGACCAGCATGAAGGTGCCGATGGCCTCGATCAGCGACGCCCGGCCGAACCCCATCGACGCGGAGTTGTAGCTGGTCACCCCGCCGCCCGCGGCGACCGTGGCGGCCCGGCCCAGGGTGAGGAAGATGGCGGCCGCGCCCGCGATCGCGCCGACCAGCTGGGCCGCGACGTAGCCGGGCACCTCACGCCACGGGAACTTGCCGGAGACGGCCAGCGCCAGCGTGACCGCCGGGTTGATGTGGCCGCCGGAGATGTGCCCGATCGCGTAGACCGCGCCGACGATGACCAGCATGAACGCGAACGAGATGATGCCAAGCTGGGCCATCGAGAAGGCGACCTTGGTGCCGGCCGCGATGACGCCGGTCGCGGCGGCCGAGCCGGCGCCGACGAAGACGAGGAACGCGGTGCCGAGAGCCTCGGCGAGAAGCTTCTGCGTACTGGTGGGGGGAGCTGCCATGCGGTTCGCCCTCGGCCTCAGCCGGGGCGTCTCACCTCCTTCGGCGAGGGGATTTGCTCGAAACGCGTTCGGCATTGTCGAACAGCGTTTCACGAAACGTAAGACGCGGGGGCTGGCCCCGTCAAGAGGGCCGCTCGGATTTAGCCAGGCAAATCCGCGCTCGCGGCGCGGAGGGCTCGCGCTCCCAGGGTAAGCGCCGCCACGCGGGGCGCCCTGCAGCAGGTCTCGTGATGGTCGCGGCGGGCCGGCCGACCGGGCTACGGGGTCTGGGGGGCACAAGCCCCGATAGATGGGGCCAGGGCCACACAGACCCCATACTGGGCGTCGCCATGAGTGACGGGTAGTGCTTGTGAGGCATATGAGGCGGCCATCGGTGGATCGCTCTTAGACGGGGCGGGCACCGAAGCGGGTCACGACGGTGGCGGCGATCCGCGCGGCGAACTCGGCCGCGGCGGCCAGGTCGGGGGTTCCGGCCAGCCACCGGCTCATGAAGGCGCCGCAGAAGGCGTCGCCCGCGCCGGTGGTGTCGGTGGCTCGCGCCGGGTGGGCGGCGATCACGACGGGGGGCTGGCCGGGGGTGGCCAGCACGCAGCCCGCACCGCCGAGCTTGAGGACCACGACACCGTAATGCCTGGTCAGGGCGTCCGCCATGGACAGGGGGTCGGTGTGCCCGGTGAGCTCGGCGGCCTCGTCGCGGTTGGGGAAGCAGATCGCGGCGCCCTCGGTCCAGCCCAGGAACGCGGCCGGGGTCATCCGGGCCAGGAAGGCGGCCGAACCCGGGTCGACGGTGACCGCGATCTCCCGGGCCCGGGCCTCGCCGATCAGCCAGAGCGCCACGTCGAGCAGGGCGGGCTCGCAGAACGTGTACCCGGTCAGATGCAGCGCGGCCGCGCCGTCGAGCAGGCGGGCCGGCACGTCGGAGCGCCGCAGCCGCAGGTTCGCGCCCCGGTCGGTGAACATGGTCCGCTCGCCGTCCGGCGCCACCATGATCACGATGGCGCCGGTCTCGGCGGCGCGGTCGGCGGCCAGGTGCGCGCGGACACCCGCGCGGGCCAGTTCCCGCCGGTGATAGGCCGCGTCGCGAGCGCCCACCCGGCCGGCGAAGACCACGTCGGCGCCGAGGTGAGCCATCCACGCGGCCTGGTTGGCCGCCGCGCCGCCTGGCCGGGCGAGGATGGCGGCCCGGGTGTCGCTGCCCGGGGTGACGCCGTCGAACGGCTTGACGAGCATGTCGTTGATCACGTCCCCGCAGACCACGACCCGGGAGGAACCGCTGGCGTGGTTACGGGGCAACGGGCACGACGGATCGTTCGGACCAGGATTTCGAGATCTTCGCGGCGAGGTCGATGTTGCCCCGGGCGATGTCCAGGTTGACCTCGACGCTGGCCCCGCCGGTCACCTGCTGGATGCGGTCGAGCAGGAAGGGGCTGACCGCCTTGCCGCGGATGCCGGCCTCGGCGGCGGCCATCAGGGCCGCCTCCAGCGCGCCGCTGAGCACCTCGGGGTCGAGCTGCCGGCCGGGCGGCAGCGGGTTGGCGACGAGCAGGGCGGACGGCTCGCCGAACGCCTCCCTGGCCGCCATGATGCCGGCGACCTCCTCCGGGGTGTCGGCCCGCCAGTCCAGGTCACAGCCGGAATCGGAGAGCCAGAAGGCGGGGAACCGCCAGGTGCGGTATCCGACGACCGCGACGCCGAGCGTCTCGAGCCGTTCCAGCGTCGCCGGGATGTCCAGGATGGACTTCACCCCGGCCGAGACCACCGTGATCGGCGTCCTGGCCAGCACGGTCAGGTCCGCCGACTCGTCGAAGGTCTCGCTCGCGCCGCGGTGCACGCCGCCCAGGCCGCCGGTCGCGAACACCCGGATGCCCGCCCGGGCGGCCAGCACCGACGTGGCCGCCACGGTGGTGCCGCCGGTCACCTTCCTGGCCATCGCGATGGCGATGTCGCGGCTGCTGACCTTGACCACGGACTCGTCCGTGGCGATCCGCTCGAGCTCGTGCGGCGCCAGGCCGATCCTGGACACGCCGTCGACGAGCGCGATGGTGGCCGCGGTCACGCCCTGGCCCGCCAGGATCGCCTCGAACTCCCGCGCGGCGTCCAGGTTACCCGGGCGCGGCAGGCCATGCGAGATGATCGTGGACTCCAGGGCGACGACGGGCGCGCCCGCCCGCAGCGCGGCGCTGACCGCCGGGGACACCTCTACCAGGGACGACACGAGACGATTCTAGTAACCCTGGTCGCCGACGATGTTGAGCAGCGGCTCGCCCGCGGCGTAGCGGGCCAGCTGGTCCCGGACGAGAGCCATGACGCGGCCCATGCCGGTGGCCTCCGCTCCGGCGATATGGGGTGTGAGCAGCAGTCCGGGCGCGGACCACAGCGGGTGCCCGGCCGGGAGGGGTTCAGGGTCTGTGACGTCGAGCGCGGCGCGCAGGCGCCCCGCTTGCAGCTCCGCGACCAGCGCGGCGGTGTCCACGATGCTGCCGCGGGCCGCGTTGACCAGCAGGGCGCCGTCGTGCATCTGGCCGAGGAAGCGCGCGTCCACCAGCCCGGTCGTGGCCGGCGTCACCGGGAGCAGCACGATCACGATGTCGGCCTTCGGCAGGACGGCGGGCAGCTCCTCCAGGCTGGACACGCCCGGCCGGGCCCGCCGGGCGATCCGTGCCATGGTCACGCCGAACGGGGCGAGTAGCCGCTCGACCGCCTCGCCGATGGAGCCGAAGCCCACGATCAGCACGGTCTGGCCGGTCAGCAGCTCACCGCCGGCGGGGCTCCAGGTGCCCGCCCGCTGCGCCGCCGCGAACCCGGGCAGCTGGCGCAGCTGGGCCAGGATCACCGCCATGGTCCACTCGGCGACCGCCGCGTCGTGCACGCCGCGGGCGTTGCACAAGGTGACCCCGGCCGGGACGAAGGGAACGATGTGCTCGACGCCGGCCGACATCAGCTGGATCAGCCGCAGCCGCGGCAGCTTGGCCAGCACCGGCATCCGGGACGGCGGCACGCCGAACGGCAGCACGACCACCTCGACCTCATCGGCCGAGTCTGGCACCTGCTCTCCCCCGGTCCACACGTCGGCGGCCATGCCGCCGGGCAGGCCGCCCATCAGCGCGACAGAATCCGGCTCGGGCAGCCATACCCGGATATCTCTGGACACCATGACCGCGAGGCTACCGGGCAGGGCCGGAGCGACGGTCCGCCACCCCGCGCGACGGCGTTTCCGCTACGCTCCGTTACGGAGTTAGAGAGCCGCGCCGGACCCCTCGAGGGTCCGCTGCCACGACGCGGGCACGTGATCCGCCGGGGCCGGAGTGACCGCGTCCACCGCGCCGATGATGACCACGGGGCACCGGGCGGCGCGCAGGCAGACCCGGATGACCGGACCCGCGGCCCGGTACGGATCGGGGCCGTTCGAGTTGCGCCCGAGCACCAGCATGTCGGCGCCGACGGCCTGGTCGAGCCGCACCCGGGCGGCCAGCCCCTCGGCTATCTCGATCCGCACGCTGACGCCGGGGAACAGGCTCAGCGCCTCGCTGACCGAGCGTCGTAGCACGTCACGGGCGGCTCCCCAGCTTCCGGCCGACTGTCTAGGCGCCGGGACGGCATAGCTCGCGACCTGATGACATGCGGACTCCAGAGCCAGCACGGCGAGCACCTCGGCGGCGCGCAGGCTCGCCTCGCGGCACGCCCACCCGAGCGCGGCCACGGACTCCGCGGAGCCATCCACGCCGACGACGATGCGCCGGACACCGGAATCTATTGCCATGACGAATCCCTAACCGTTCGCCACCCCTGACACGCCGGTCCATCCCGCCCACAGCCGTCTCGTCAGGGTTTTCCGATCGTTACTGACAGTTCCCGATCCTAGACCGCGAAATGGCCTCCTGACGAGAGGCGCGGGCCGCCTTTGTCGGCGCCGCCAAACCTCCCCCGAGACCCTCCGGTTATCGTACCGTTATTGGGTGTCTGGGCGAATTGGATCGAGTGACCGCCTTGCCTCCCTCGCGACCTTCTCGCGAGGGGTCTTGATGAAGACCGAGATCGTGCGCAGATGGGCGGTGGTAGCGGCCGGGCTGGCCCTGCTCTGCGGACTGCCCGTGATCGCCAGCGCACTGCCGGTGAGCATGCCGGTGCTGACCGCCAGCCAGCTCCGGGCCCGCATCCTGGCCTCGGCGGACGAGCCCTACGCCGGCTACGCGGAAAGCGACGCGACGTTCGGGCTGCCTCCGCTGGCCGGCCTGACCGGCCTGACCGCGCTGCTCGACGGCGTGACGAAGATGCGGGTCTGGCAGGCGACGCCGGCCCGGTGGCGGGTCGACGTGCTCTCCGACGCGGGCGAGCGCGACACCTATCAGCTCAGCGGCTGCCGTTCCTACATCTGGGACTCCGGCAACGAGCTGCTCACCGAGGTCCGCGGACGGCAGACGTTCCGGCTGCCGCGCCCGGCCGACCTGGTCCCGCCGGCCCTGGCGCTGCGCCTGCTGTCCGAGGCGGGACGGCAGGCCAGGTTCGGCGTGATCGCGCCGCTGCGGGTCGCGGGCCGCAGCGCGGCCGGGCTGCGGGTGAGGCCGGCCGATCCGGCGTCCACCGTGGCCGAGGCCGACATCTGGGCCGACCCGTCGAGCGGGCTGCCGCTGATGGTCGAGATATTCCAGCGGGGTTCGGCCCGGCCCGCGCTGGAAACCCAGTTCTTCCAGGTCGACCGGTGGCGGCCGGACCCGCGGGTGCTGACGCCGACACGGGCGCCCGGCGCCGGCTTCACCGTGACGAACGCCAGCAACCTGGCCGGGGCGCTCAGCAACCTGGGGCTGGTAGCGCTGCCCGCCGCGCTGGCCGGGCGCGACCGGCTCCCGGTGCTGCCCGGGTTCGAGGAGATCGGTGTCTACGGGGGCGGGCTGGCGACGTTCGTGGTGCTCGGCGTGCGCGGCAGCGCCGGGCAGCACCTGGTCCCGGACGCGGTCTCGGCCGGCGGCGCGCCGCTGGACATAGCGGGCGGGTCGGGGGCGGTGATCGGCGCGCCGCTGATCAACGCGGTCATCGTCAGGCCGCCCGGCTTCTTTGTCACCTTCCTGCTCGCCGGGACGGTCAGCGCGCAACTGCTCGAGCAGGCGGCGACGCAGCTGACGGAACTGGTCACCCTGTCGTGATCGTCACCAGGGCTCTGACCAAGCGCTACGGGCCCGTCACCGCGGTGCGATCCGTCGACCTGGACGTGCGGGAGGGCGACAGGTACGGCCTTTTGGGGCCGAACGGGTCGGGCAAAACCACGCTGGTCCGCATGCTGCTCGCCCTGGTCTACGCGACGAGCGGCGAGATCGAGGTGATGGGCCGGCGGATGCCCAGGCACGCGCGCGAGGTGCTGCCGCAGATCGGCGCGCTGATCGAGGAGCCTGCCGCCTACCCGCACCTGTCCGGCCGGGCCAACCTCGCGCTACTCGACGCGGCCGGGCCGGGCGGGCTGGCCGCCCGGCGGACCAGGCGACGGCGGGTCGGCGAGGCCCTGGAGCAGGTCGGGCTGGCCGGAGTGGACCGCCGGCCGGTCAAGGCCTACTCGCTGGGCATGCGGCAGCGGCTCGGCCTGGCCGCCGTGCTGATACGCCGGCCGCGGCTGCTCGTCCTGGACGAGCCGGGCAACGGGCTGGACCCGCGCGGGATCCGCGACCTGCGGGAGCTCCTGACCAGCCTGAACGAGACGGGGGTGACGGTCTTCCTGTCCAGTCACCTGCTGGCCGAGGTCGAGCAGCTGTGCACCAGGGTCGGGGTCCTTGACGCCGGGCGTCTTGTCCTGCAAGACGACCTGGCGGTCCTGCGCGCGCCGACCGGCCTGATCGGCGTGGACACCCCGGACGGCGACCAGGCGGCCGCGCTGCTGGACGGGCAGGTGGAGCGGCGGGACGGGCCGCACCTGCTGGTCCGCTACGAGGACGCGGCCGCGCTGAACGCGCGGCTGGTCGGCGCCGGGCTGCGGGTCAGCGCGATCGGCGCGCACCAGCGCACGCTCGAGGACATCGTGCTCTCGGTGACCGGCGCGGGCTCGGACCACATCGCGGGGTCGAGCGAGCTGGAGGGGCGCGGCGCCGACTGGACTGAGGAGCGAGGAACGAGCGACGAGGGAAGGAGGCGCCTAAAGGCGCCCCGGAAGCGAGCGGGAAACAGAGACGTGTCCTCGTGATCGGGGTGGAACTGGTCAAGCTGCTGCGGCGGCCGCGCACCTGGATCAGCGTCGTGCTGACCTGCGCTCTGCCGTTCCTGGTGGCGATCTTCATCATGATCACCCACCTGGCCCCGCCGCCCGGCCAGGGCAGCGCCTTCCTGTCCGCCGTGCTGCAGAACGGCGAGCTCTACCCGGCCGCCGCGCTCGCGCTCGTGCTGCCGGTGTTCCTGCCGGTCGCGGTCGCGGTGGTGGCAGGTGACTCCATCGCCGGCGAGGCCAGCACGGGCACGCTGCGCTACCTGCTGGTGCGGCCGGTCGGGCGGACCCGGCTGCTGGTCGCCAAGCTCGTCTCGGTCATCGTGTACGTGCTGCTGGTGGTGCTGGCGGTGACCGTCACGGCCTACGCGACCGGGGTCTTCCTGCTCGGCCCGTCCCGGGCCGCGGCGGTCGGGCAGCCGCCGGGCGGCGGCGCGGCCGGTCCGGGCGGAGCGGGCACGGGGCTAGCCGGGCAGGCCCCGACCGCGGGGCAGGCGGCGGGCGGCGCCGTCACCTCGCTGTCCGGGACGCCGCTCGGCCTGTGGCAGCTGACCGAGCGGATCGCGGGCGCGATCGCCTTCATCACCGTGTCCATGCTCGGCGTCGCCGCGATCGCGCTGTTCCTGTCCACCATCACCGACTCGGCGCTCGGCTCGGCCCTGGGCGCGCTGGCCGCGCTGGTGGCCAGCGAGGTACTGGTCACCCTCAACGCGGCCACCGTGGTCCAGCCCTACCTGCCAACCCGGTACTGGCTGGCCTGGATCGACTTCTTCCGCCAGCCCGTGTTCTGGCGGGACATCCAGCGCGGGTTCGGGATCCAGGCGGTGTACGTCGTGGTGTTCCTGGCGGCCGCCTGGGCGAACTTCTCCACCAAGGACATCACCGCGTAGCGCGAGCCCCGGCTACAGGCCGCCCAGCATGGTTTTCACCTGGAACGGCTGATTCAGCATCCGGAACTGGTACATCTCGTTCGCTACGCGCGGACCCGGGACAGGTCGATGTCCGGACCTTAGCCGGAATTGCCCAGAGCCTGCAGGGAGCGGCAGTCGGCGGGGCGGGGCGAGGTGAGGGCGGGGCTGCGCAGGGTGCGCAGGACGATGCCGACGACGAGCGGGGCGGTGGGCAGCTGGCCGTGGCCGATCGAGACGCCCGGGCACACCGACTGGAGCGGGACGTTCACCGCGCCGGGCAGCCGGGCCGAGTCGGGCGGCTGGACCACCTGGTCGTCGGTGGTCCACAGGGACAGCCACGGCGGACGGGTGGCCGAGCCCGTCTCCCGCAGCCGGTTCAGCATCGAGCTGCCGGGCACGAGTTCCTCGCACGCGGCCGGGCACGCCCCGGGCAGGTCGGTCGCGCCCACCGCGGCCAGGTCGGCGCCGTGCAGCGGGGAGCCTAGGGTGATAATCCGGCGGGCCTTGGCCACGCCGTCGTAGTCCACGTCCCACAGCCAGGCCACCACGCCCCCGGCCGAGTAGCCGATCACGGTCACCGGGCCCGAGCCCGCGGCCAGGGCCTGGTTCACGTAGCCGTTCAGCACGCCGGCCTGCTGCTGGAGGTCACCGGTGCCGTCGCCGACCAGGCGGACTACGGTGGCGCGGCCGCCGGCGGCGGTGATCTTGCCGGCCAGCTGGTCGAGCGCGGTGGTGCTCCCGCCGTAGCCGGGCACCAGCAGCACGTCGCCCGGGCGGTCGCCGTGGACGGCGGGCGGGCCGGCCAGCCCGCGTACCGTGCCGGCGACGGCGCCGGCCACCACGACCAGGGCCGCGACGCCGACGAGCATCCTGCGTCGCGGGCTCAGGCCGGCCCACCGGGCAATCGGGCGCACGTTTCC